>ERZ837380.143-NODE-143-length-108264-cov-21.022327_pt1 | contig 108264 bp, 83 predicted proteins | sample MGYA00519685_ERZ837380 | MGnify/ENA primary metagenome ERZ837380 (study PRJEB31850, sample SAMEA3708817) | human gut metagenome | biome: human gut; feature: human-associated habitat; material: faeces | place: China | collected 2014 ...
TCCCATCACAGGTCCCCGGCTCAAGGTATCGAGCTGCGAGGGATCGGTCAGCACCCGGAAACCGCGATCCCGAAGGCGCTCGATGCCCGGTACACCGTCCTCCCGCTCCGACGTTTCGGCATACTTCAATCCGCCGCCGAAGGCCACCGTCAAGTCGCTTCCGGCCAGTTGATCGGAGATTCGCTGATACTGTCGCCGATAAGGCACATGGGCATAGAAAGCGCCGGGCGTAGCGTGTTGCAGAGTACTGGTAACGACGACTCCGGTCGGCATCCCGGCTCGGATCGCATCCGCCATAATCGACTCCGCAGCCGTCGAATCGGGCAGCACACCGAGCATACCGTTGCCGGTCTTATGTCCCGTCGCCAGCGCCGTACCGGCCGCTGCGGAGTCCGTCACCCGGTTGTTGGCTGAATAAGTAGTAATCAATGCGATGTTCTGCGCCCGGTCGAAAGCGGTCGTACCGTATCCCTCCTCGAGCATCAACATCGACACGTGACTCAATCCCATACCGTCCCCGATCAGATAGATCAGGTTCCGAACCGGCAGCGTGTCGGCTGCGGGAACGATTTGCGACGGTCGAAGGTTCAGTTTACGGGCGACCTCCCCGCCTCCTATCCCGACGGCATAGGCCGCCGACAACAGGACGAGCATGGTAATTACAATTTTTTTCATAACAAATAATATATATTCTTTTGATGCCACTTTTCAAATTTACGCATTTCCGACACGCCGTTTCGAACTTTCTTTGTATTTTAGCAAAAATTTAACCTGATTATATAGCTCGATTACCGACCTGCTCCGGCTCGAAACCGACCGACATGCTTCGACGAAAAGTCGAAACTCTTCCCGGGAAGAAGGTCAGAACGAAACGACACCCCGCAGGATCGAGGGCTGCCTGCCGAGATCAACAAAAAACGGTCGTGGTACTCGAAATATATAACAGCCTAATTCAATACCAGCCATGGATGTTAAAATCGCTTCGGACTGGAAAGAGATTCTTTCCGAAGAGTTCGAAAAACCCTATTTCCGAGAACTCACCGACTTCGTACGGCAAGAATACGCTTCCCGCCGGATATTCCCCAGAGGAAGCAACATTTTTCGTGCCTTCGACAAATGCCCGTTCGACAAACTCAAAGTGGTAATCATCGGACAGGACCCCTATCACGGCGAAGGACAGGCCAACGGACTCTGTTTCTCCGTGGCGGACGGCGTGCCGTTCCCACCCTCGCTGCAGAACATCTTCCAGGAAGTAGCCGACGACACCGGCTCGCCGATTCCCACGAGCGGCAACCTCGACCGCTGGGCCGAACAGGGCGTGCTGCTGCTCAATGCCGTGCTGACGGTCCGGGCGCACGAAGCGGCCTCCCACGCAGGACACGGCTGGGAAACTTTCACCGATGCGGTCGTGCGGGCCATCGCACAGCGCAAGCAAGGCATCGTTTACATGCTGTGGGGAAGTTACGCCCAGCGCAAAGGCGCCATCGCCGATCCCCAGCGCAACTGCATCCTCAAAGCCGTCCATCCCTCCCCGCTGTCGGCCTACCGGGGATTTTTCGGCAGCAAACACTTTTCCCGGGCCAACGAATATCTGCAAAGCATCGGAAAGGCACCGATTTTGTGGTAAGCATAATAACTTCTAAAACCTGATTATACGCGTTAGAGTACCTCTCTGAAAGCACAGCGACCCAAGCCCTCTCCGAGAAGAGGATTTAGAAAGGGCTGCATTGCAAATGCGGGCACAGGCCGCGAATAGCGCCCCTCGAATTCAATGCTGCGACCGTCGGATAAGGATACATTGCAAAATATAATCGCCACCATAAAAATATGCTGCAACCACTTAAGATTACTCTCGTCATCTGTTACACGGTCCTGGTACTATCCGTAGCGGGGGTCCTGCTATCGGGCATATTGGGACGGCTCGAATGGCTGGCTCTTTGCGCCGTCTGTGCTCTCGCGTTGCTGTCCATCACCCTGGTCTTGGGTAAAAACCTGCGCATCCAGCGTATGATGACCGAAGACGAATATTCCGACGACAGGTAATCGCCCCGCACCGACTGTCACCGGCGACAATTGCAAAACAAAGTTCGGAAATGGAATAAAAAAGCCGGAACTTCATAAAGTTCCGGCTTTATCATAAACGGGGTTCTCTATCCCAGATAAGATTTCAGCAACTTGCTGCGGGAGGAGTGACGCAGACGACGGATCGCCTTCTCCTTGATCTGGCGTACACGTTCGCGCGTCAGGTCGAATTTTTCGCCGATCTCTTCGAGCGTCATTTCCGAACAGCCGATGCCGAAGAAATATTTGATGATATCCCGCTCGCGCTCGGTCAGCGTTTCCAAGGCACGATCCACCTCGGTCGAGAGCGACTCGTTAATCAACCCTCTGTCGGCATTGGGCGAATCGGGGTTCACCAACACATCGAGCAGGCTGTTGTCCTCGCCGTCGGCAAAAGGCGCATCCACCGAAACATGGCGGCCGGCGACACGCAGCGTATCGGTCACCTTCTCCTTGGGAAGCTCCAACTCGTTCGCCAACTCCTCGGGCGAAGGGGTGCGCTCGTGCTCCTGCTCGAAACGGGCGAAAGCCTTGTTGATCTTATTGAGCGAGCCTACCTGATTGAGCGGCAGGCGCACGATACGCGACTGCTCGGCCAGAGCTTGCAGGATCGACTGACGAATCCACCACACGGCATACGAAATGAACTTGAAACCCCGGGTTTCGTCGAACTTCTCCGCAGCCTTGATAAGACCGAGGTTTCCCTCGTTGATCAAGTCGGGCAGACTGAGGCCTTGATTCTGATACTGCTTGGCCACCGACACGACGAAACGCAGATTGGCTTTGGTGAGCTTCTCCAATGCCTCCTGGTCACCCTTCTTGATTCGCTGGGCAAGTTCCACCTCCTCCTCAACCGTAATGAGCTCCTCCTTGCCGATTTCCTGCAGGTACTTGTCCAAAGACGCGCTCTCACGGTTGGTGATGGACTTCGTAATTTTTAACTGACGCATATTTAATTTTATAAGAATGTTCTTAAACTACGGCAATAAAAAACGGTAAAACATACCCGGCTTTCCTGGCGCTCTCCCTATTCGACAAGCACATAGCTCGCCGAACGTCCGTCGGGATATACTCCGTCAATGCTGCGAACCTTATCGGTCATCCGCTGCATATCGGAGAGCGAACGCACGGACTTGTCGTTGATGTGGGTAATCACGAATCCCGGTCTTACCCGTGCCTTCGACAGAATACCGTTCGCCTTGATTGCCAGCACTTCCACACCGCCTCTGATCTCCAGTCGGCGACACAGACGCTCATCGGCCGTGGCGAACTTTCCGCCCAAAACTTCCATCACATCGACGTCATCCCGCGTGAGGAGTTCCGTCTTACCTGCTTTATTACGCAAGGTCACCTCGATTTGTTTCATCGAACCCGACCTTTTTATCATTAATTTTACCTTGTCGTTGGGACGGTGCTTGCCGATCTGCTCCTGAAGCGTCGCAGCCTCGTTCAACTCCACGCCATCGACCGAAAGAATCACATCTCCCTTGCGGATACCGGCCTGCGAGGCAGCGCCCCCTTCGGACACACTGGCGACATAAACGCCGCCCAACTCCTCGATACCCGTTTCCTCGCCCATCTGATCGATGAAATTCTGATCTATGGGGCGGAATGCCAGACCTAACAGAGCCCGCTGCACGACGCCGTACTCCTTGAGATCCACGACCACCTTTCGAACGATCGTTTCGGGGACCGCGAACGAATAACCGACATAGCTGCCCGTCATCGTCTTGATTACGGTATTGATACCGACCAGTTCGCCGCGCGTATTGACCAACGCACCGCCCGAATTACCGGGATTGACGGCCGCATCCGTCTGGATAAACGACTCGATGCGGAATTCGCTCGGAATAACATCCAACTGACGCGCTTTGGCACTCACGATACCGGCCGTAATGGTCGATTGCAGGTTATAGGGCGATCCGATGGCCAGCACCCATTCGCCCAACCGGAGCGAATCCGAACTGCCGAAAGGCAACGTAGGCAGGTCCTCGGCCTCGATCTTCACCAGCGCCACATCCGTCGTGGGGTCGGTACCGATCACCTTGGCGTCGAACGTGCGGCCGTCGCTCAGCTTCACGCGAAGGCGCGTAGCCTCGTCCACCACATGGTTGTTGGTCACGATGTAACCGTCTGCGGAAATAATCACGCCGGATCCTCCGCCCCGACGCTCCTGTGTCGAAGGGCCGCGCCGGCCCTGCTGGGGAATACCGAAAAATTCGAAAAACGGATCGTACTGCCGCTCGGGAACTTCGATCTCCTGAACCACCTCGATATTCACGACGGCCTTGACAGCATTCTCGGCAGCATACGTAAGATCCGGATACTGCTCGGCCTGATACGAAGTGAAATGGGTTCCCGCCTGAGAAAAGGGGTCGTCAGACACTGCCCCGCTCTGCGGCGTAACAACATGCGTGCCGTTCTTTTCGGCCGGCGATAAAATACTCCAGGCGACGACACCGCCGGATGCGGCGCCTGCGGCAATCATACCTAATAATAACAATGCCTTTTTCATAATCCAATATTGAAATAATTTAACTGGTTTTATTACGGAGGCAATTTTATTCCATAGGCTGTTTCTGTTTGAGCGTTTCTATTTAGTTACAGAACGCCCAGAAAAGACGATTATTGTGTTTCCTGCTTTTAGACGTGTCGCGAAGCGAAAACTCCGCCGTCGGCACACAGAATAATTCACCCGAGCCCAAATCCTGAATCTGCCGACCTTGAACGTAACCCGATAGATACCAAGGCCCTATAAGACGGCACCTATTTTTCGTAAGATAATATGGGGAATAAGTTTTTATTCCCCGTTTTTTATGTTTACCTTTGCAGTCCTCGCCGATCGGCGGGGAATGTGGAAAGATTTGACTGATTGCAAACCACAATAAAAAATAGCTAAAACAGCTTTTTTATTCCAGCAGCCAATTTTTCCCCATTTTATACGTTTAACTTCCAAAATAAATGTAAAATGGGATTTTTATTTACGTCGGAGTCCGTGTCCGAAGGACACCCCGACAAAGTTTCGGATCAGATTTCCGATGCCATTCTCGACGAATTCCTTCGTCACGACTCCAACTCCAAAGTAGCCTGCGAAACGCTCTGCACCACCGGTCTGGTCGTCGTCGCGGGCGAAGTGCGTTCGAGCGCCTACGTCGATATCCAGCACGTAACACGCCGCGTAATCAACCGTATCGGTTATACCAAAAGCGAATATCAGTTCGACGGTAATTCCTGCGGCGTGCTCTCCGCGATCCACGAACAGTCTCCGGACATCAACCAGGGTGTCGTACGCGAGGCCGAAGAAGAACAAGGCGCGGGCGATCAGGGCATCATGTTCGGCTATGCGTGCAACGAAACGCGCGAATACATGCCTGCGACGCTCATCCTCTCGCACGTCATTCTCAAGGAACTGGCCGTCATCCGCCGCGAAGGGCAGGTGATGACCTACCTGCGTCCCGACGCCAAGTCGCAGGTAACGATCGAATACGACGAACAGACGCACCGTCCGCTGCGCGTACATACCATCGTGGTTTCGACCCAGCACGACGATTTCATCCCCACGAGCAAGGGCGTCACCGAGAAGATGGCCGAAAAACGCATGCAGGAGAAGATCCGCGAGGACGTGCGCACGATCCTCATTCCACGCGTCAAGGCCCGTCTGGAACGCGCCAAGGATAAGTTGGCGCGACTGATCGGCGACGACTATATCCTGCACGTGAATCCCACGGGCAAGTTCGTCATCGGCGGCCCGCACGGAGATACGGGACTCACGGGCCGCAAGATCATCGTCGATAGCTACGGCGGACGCGGTGCCCACGGCGGCGGCGCCTTCTCGGGCAAGGACTCCTCGAAGGTGGACCGTTCGGCAGCTTACGCAGCCCGCTACATCGCCAAGAACATGGTGGCGGCCGGGATCGCGGACGAAATTCTCGTGGAGTTGAGCTATGCCATCGGGATCGCCGAACCGATCTCCGTCTTCGTCGATACGCACGGTGCGGTATGCAGCCGCAATCCGAAACTCGCGGACATGACCGACGGGGAGATCGCCCGCCGTATCGCCAAGCTCTTCGACCTGCGTCCGGCGGCTATCGTGAAGAAATTCGGCCTCAAAAACCCGATCTTCGAAGCGACGGCATCCTACGGACATTTCGGCAACCGCCCCTACACCCGCAAGGAGAAAGTGTGGGAGGACGGCCGCGAGGTGGAACGCGAGATCGAATTCTTCGGCTGGGAAAAGCTCGATGCCGTCGATCTGATCAAGCAAGAGTTCGGACTATAACGCGACCGACCGCACAAGTAAAAAGTCCCCTTTTCGGGGACTTTTTGTTGTTAGCTCCCGATGGAATCGAACCACCGAATTCTTTCGGGCTTCTCAAACCGAAAAACAAACTTCGCGACGGTCGTTCCATGCAGGTCCCCGAACCGCCCGGCAATACACCGCGAGGGCCGTGAACTATTTGTTCACAGCCCTCGCAGCCTTTTAATATGATTCAATTAACCCAATAACATACGATCCCTGTTCCTCAACTCCGCCGTAATGTCCTTCATTTCGCCGTCCGTCACCCGGTAAAGCCGCTGGTTCGTCGAAGCGGAATCCAAGCCTCCCAAATGTGCGACATACGGTCCCAGCTTGATATAATCAAAACTGCGCGGGTCGATACCTGCGGCCAATTCAGAACGCCCCGAATACCAGCCTGTCTTCAGCCGGCCCTCGGTCGCAGCCCGCACACAGGCGCTCCAATGCGCGACATCGCCGGGCGCTGCATCGCCTCCCATAAAACAAACGCAGGTAATCGCATTTCCGTATCCCGACAACAAACTATTCAGCAAATTATCGTCCAGCGGCTCCCCGACCTCTTCCCACAGATGGGGACTGTGACACCCGGCGCACCGGTTCGGACACCCCGAAAGATTCAGAGCGAGGGTCACTTCGCCCGGAATCTCCTGGAACACCACATCAAAGCTGGCCAGGCGTAGCATAGTGACGACGCGCGGCCTCCTGCTGCCGAGCTTGAGAGAAGTTGCTGACACGCTTCATATAACCGATGATACGGGTCAGATAATCGAGATTCCTGCCGTTGCATTTCGGACACGCCTTGAGGTTGCGCTTGTCGATATGCCCGCAATCGTTGCAGACCGTATTCGGGATGTTGAACGTGAAATAGTTGCATCCCTCCTGCGAAGCCACGCGCAACAGGTGGCGGTACTGCTCCCGGCTCAAATGTTCCTGCAGGTTCATGTGCAGGGCCGAGCCGCCCGTGAGGTGCTCGATGTATTTGCGGCCGTGCAGTCGGAACTTGTCCACGATGTTGAGCGATTCGTCCTCGACGATGTAAAAATAGCTGTTGTAACAGTCGCGCCCCACCTTGTAGCCGTCGCGCTTGTCCCATTTGGCATGCTTCACTCCCACGTTCTCCGCCGGAATCATCTCGCAGTTGAACATCACCTCCTTCGAGCGGTACTTCTTGTTGTACTTTTCGATCATTCCGAGAATTTCCTGCGTAAAACGTTCGTAATCGGGATTGTCGTTGATCGGAATGCCGAGAAATTCGGCCGCTTCGACCAGTCCGTTCACACCGATAGTGAGGTACTGGCGCGACATATTGATATAGCCCGCATCGAACAGGGGCAGCATCCCCTTCGACTGCATGTATTTCAGGTTCTCGTTGTAGGCCAACTGCACCTTGTGCACCAGATCGACCACCTCCTCGAGGAAGAACTGATAGGGCATACCCTTACGTGCGGCGTACTGGATGCAACGGTTCAGGTTGATCGTCAGCACGCTCTTCGAGCCGGTCGATACGCCTCCGGCGCCGAGCGTGTAGCTGAACCCGTTGTCCGTAATTTCGTTGCGCAGGCGGCAGCAGCTCGAAAGCGAATCGGCATTGTCGCTCATGTAGGTAAAGAACGAATGTCCCTCGGCATACATTTCGGCCGTGAAATCGCCCCACTCCTTGTCCTTCACGTCACCGTTTTCCGTGAGTAAAGCCATCGTTTCGACCGGGAAGGTCAGCACGGTGCGGGTCCGTTCGCGGTTGAACCACTTCATGAAACGCTTTTGCAGCCAGCTGAGCGACTCCCAGTCGGGCTTGCTGCCGTCGGGGAAGAGGAAATTTCCGAACAGGCTCTCGAAATAGTAGCGGTCGTAGTAAGCCACGTTCCAGAACACGGCCTGGAAATTCCGCGCTCCGGTCGGCTGGTTGATCGAATAGACGATCTGTTCGAAACAATCGGTGATGACCTTGTCGATCGTGCGCCGTTTCTTCGAGAGATCGACCACCTCGTCCGCCCGTTTGAAATAGTCGGTGCCGTACTCCTGGCCGATAAAATAGTTCATATACATCAGAAATTCGGGTGTGGCGCAGGCGCCGCTGAGCATACTCGACACGATAAAAACCATATTCACGAAGCCGCCGCAGAATGACTTGAGGTTGGTCGGGGCTTTCGAATTGCCCCCGATCGAAATCGTTCCTCCGATGAGCCAGGGATACATCGTAATCGAAGCGCAATAGTTGGCCAGCGAAGTTTCGTCGTTTTTGTAGATGAAATGGTCGTTCAGCATTTCGATATACTTGTCCGCCAACTCCTTGCCGTACATCTCCTTGAGGCGGTCGGTGAGCATGCGGCGGTTCAGGCGGATGAAATTCGATTTGGGCAGCTCGCCGATGAGCGTAGCCATGTTCTTGTTCTCCACGTTGGCATTGGCGTCGAACTTGCTTCCTGTCGCGGCGTTCGAAGCATCGCAGTACTCCATGAGGAACTGCAACTTGTCGCGCACCTCCCGATCCTCGGTATGCCGCTGGCGATAAAGCATATAAGCCTTGGCTACCGTGTAGTAACGCTCGGCCATGAGCGCGACCTCCACCTGGTTCTGGATCTCCTCGACCGAGATGCCGTCGGTCACGCTGACCCGGCTCAGGATGTTGGTGATCACGTCCTGCGTAGCGAAACTCCCGACCGAAAGGAATGCCTTGGCGATCGCCCGCTGAATCTTCTCCATCGAAAACGCCTCCCGCGTTCCGTCCCTCTTGACAATGAATGTTTCCATAACGATTAAACTTCTCCTCAAATATTATATTATTATACTCATACTTTCAACGCTCGAATTCCCCACACCGATAACTCCACCGACGGAAATTCGGCCGATTCCGACCCGGCTCGACGGCAACAAATATCAGCCGCCGGGCTTTCTCCGCAGAAACACGACAAGCCGCACGTTCCGAGCCATACCGTACGCCTTCGTCGGCCAGATCGGTGTCGTCCGATCCGACGACTTTTTACCGACCCTTCGGAAAAACCGAAATACACCTCTTCTGAACGACGGATTCGCAGCGATCCGACCCGATACAACACAGGCAGGAATGGAATTTACAGAACCGGCAATAGATACGACGAAGCATCCGAAACCGTTCCGACGCTTTTCACCCGAAAGCAACGAATCTCGTCCCGGTACGGCAGGTCTTCTGACTTGTTCCGGACGGCACGCCTTCCCGGCCCGAACGGCCAGTGGCTGAGAGAATGTACCGCCCAAAAGAAACTTACAGCTACGGGGATAGTTCCTGACTTTCACAGGATTCCCTTTTAATCCCGGTGGATTCGCCCTCCACATCGGGAACCGATACCGAAAACAAATATAGGGTTTAATCGCATTCGATGGTCCGCCCCTCCGGCATTTTATGGAAAAGTTATCAACAATAACAGGAAAAGGCCGCCCCAAGGCACTCTGTCCATGATCCGATTTCAAAGCTGCACCCGTTCTTCCCCGAACATCGCCGGACAAGTCTTCGGGAAACCCGACGGGTGCAAAAAACAGCGGAAAGACCCGTGAAAAAATCAACGGGAGAACGACGGAACAAACAGAAGACAGGCCCGGACGCCTATCGGCATCCGGGCCTGTCTTCTATCCGTTTTACAACCGGCTTATTTACCGATCAACTTCTTCACCTCTTCATATACCGTCTGGCCGTTGTAACCGAACTTCTCGTCGAGGACCTTGTAGGGTGCCGAATAACCGAAGTGATCCAGACCGTGAATCATACCGTTTTCACCTACCAGTCCCAGCAATGTCACGGGCAGACCCGACGTAAGGCCGTAACGCACCACACCCTGTGGCAGAACGGTCTGCTGATAGGATTTGGGCTGGTCGCGGAAAAGTCCTTCGCTCGGCACGCTCACGATACGGACCGCGATTCCCTCCTTCGAAAGCAACTCGGCACCTTCGACCAGCGTAGCGACTTCGGAACCCGAAGCGAGCATCACCACAGCCGGTTTGGCGGCATCGACTACGATATAGGCGCCTTTCGAAAGCTGGGCAGCCTCCTCACGGCGGCTGTGATTGAGTGCGGGCAGATTCTTAATATTTTGCCGCGACAGGATCAGCGCGACGGGACGATGCTCCTCGATCGCCAATTTCCAAGCTGTAACGGTTTCCTCGCCGTCGGCCGGACGCAGCACCAACATAGAACGCTCCCCCCGGTGATTCTTCAAATGTTCCATCAGACGGATCTGAGCCTCGTGCTCGACGGGCTGGTGCGTCGGACCGTCCTCGCCCACACGGAACGAGTCGTGCGTCCAGATATAGATTACATGCAGGTGCATCAGGGCAGCCAGACGCACGGCGGGTTTCATATAGTCCGAGAAGACGAAGAACGTACCGCACGCCGGAATCACGCCCCCATGCAGCGCCATACCGTTGGCGATGCAGGCCATCGTCAGCTCCGAAACGCCTGCCTGGAAAAACTTGCCCGAAAAATCACCCTTCGAGAAGGCTTTGGTTTTCTTGAGGTAGCCGTCCGTCTTGTCCGAATTGCAGAGGTCGGCCGAGGCGACGATCATATTTTCGATCCGCTCCGCATAGAAGGAGAGCACCGAAGCCGAGGCGGCGCGGGTCGCACCGTCGGGTTTGATCTCGAGTCCCTTGTAGTCCATCTCCGGCACCTTGCCCGAGAGGAAAAGATCGAGTTTGCGGGAGAGCTCCTTGTGCTCGGAACGCCACGTCTTCTCCCTCTCGCGCTGCGTGCGCACCCATTCACGAAGCTCTTCGCGGCGGGCGTCGAACACCTTGCCGCTCTCGGAGAAGATCTTGAACGGATCCTCCGCATCGCCGCCCAGGTTGCGGACGGTAGCGGCGAAATCGGCTCCGGCAGCCGTCAGCGGCTGACCGTGCGTCGAAACCTTGTCCTCGAAGCTCGATCCGTCGGCCGCAACCGCACCCTTGCCCATGACCGTACGGCCGATGATAAGCGTCGGACGCTCCTTTTCGGCATTGGCAGCGGTAAGAGCTTCGCGGATCTGCTCTACGTCATGGCCGTCGATGGTGATGACGTTCCAGCCCCACGCCTCGTATTTCATCGCTACGTTCTCGGTATCCACCTCATCGACCTTGGTCGAAAGCTGAACGTTGTTCGAGTCGTAGTACATGATCAGATTGTTCATCCCCAAGTGGCCGGCGATGCGGCCCACGCCCTGCGACACCTCCTCCTCGATACCGCCGTCGGAGATGTAGGCATAGGTCTTGTGGGACTGCCACTCCCCGAAACGAGCCGCGAGGAACCGCTCGGCGATCGCGGCGCCCAGCGCCATGGCATGCCCCTGGCCCAGAGGACCCGACGTATTCTCCACACCGTGCAGCACGTCCACTTCGGGATGGCCCGGCGTGACGCTGCCCCACTGCCGCAGGTTACGCAAATCCTCCACCGTATAGGTTCCGGCCAGCGCGAGAGTCGAGTAGAGCATCGGCGACATGTGTCCCGGATCGAGGAAGAAACGGTCCCGGAAAGGATAATCCATCTGATCCGGATCGTAGCGGAGGAATTCGGTGTAAAGTACTGCCATGAAGTCCGCGCCGCCCATTGCGCCGCCGGGATGTCCCGATTTGGCTTTCTCGACCATCGCTGCAGACAGGATACGGATGTTGTCTGCAACGCGCGTGAGTTCGGATTTAGTAACCATAAGAGATTGTATGCTTTTATATTTTTTATGTATTGGCCTCACAGCCCGGGCCGACATTCGGCGCCCATCCCGGACGAATCGGCCGAATATGCACAACTCGGCCCGTTACCGGCAGAAAATATATGGAAACGAAGGACGAAGCCGAAGATCTTCCTTCTTTCCTCATTCTGCTCGTTCGGATCGAACGAGCGCGACTGCACACCGGTCCCCCGCCGCAGTCCCGCGTTCGGTGGTACAAATTTAATACAAATCCGGTCTATCCGACCTGCTTGAGCGCCAAAAATTTCTTCTTTTCGAACTTTTCCCGGGCATAAGGCAAGGTCACTTCGAAGCGACGCTCTCCCGAAGAGGGGATATCGAACATCGTGTCCATCATGATCGCTTCGCAGATCGAACGCAATCCCCGGGCACCGAGCCGGTACTCGATGGCTTTATCGACGATATAGTCCAACACCTCGTCGTCGAACACGAGCTTCACGCCGTCCATCTCGAACAGCTTTTCATACTGCTTGATGATGGCATTTTTGGGCTGCGTGAGGATCGAACGCAGGGCCTCGCGGCCGAGCGGCTCCATATAGGTCAGCACCGGCAGGCGGCCCACCAGTTCGGGAATCAGACCGAACGACCTGAGGTCCTGCGGCATAAGGTATTGCATGAGGTTGTTGCGGTCCACGGAATCGGCATTCATCCGTCCGTAACCCATCGCCCGGGTGTTGAGCCGCTGGGCGATCTTCTTCTCGATGCCGTCGAACGCTCCGCCGCAGATGAACAGAATGTTGCGCGTATCGACCTGCACGAACTGCTGCTCGGGATGCTTGCGCCCGCCCTGGGGCGGAACATTGACCACCGTGCCTTCCAGAATCTTCAGCAAAGCCTGCTGCACTCCTTCACCCGATACGTCGCGCGTAAGCGACGGATTGTCGCTCTTGCGGGCGATCTTGTCGATTTCGTCGATGAAGACAATTCCCCGCTGGGCCAGCTCCACGTCGTAGGAAGCCACCTGCAACAGCCGCGAGAGAATACTCTCGACATCCTCGCCCACGTATCCCGCCTCGGTAAGTACCGTAGCGTCCACGATGGTGAAGGGCACGTTCAGCAATTTGGCGATCGTGCGGGCCATCAGCGTCTTGCCGGTACCCGTCGGGCCGACCAGCAGAATGTTCGACTTGTCGAGCTCCACTTCGCTCGCCTCGCCCGAAGCATGCAGCAGCCGCTTGTAGTGATTATATACGGCCACCGACATATAGCGTTTGGCATCGTCCTGCCCGATCACGTACTGATCCAGAAACTCCTTGATTTCATTGGGCTTGAGCAAATCCTCGAATTTCAACGAAGTATTCTTTTGCTCCTTGCGACGGGATGCGGCTTCGTCATGCAGCACATCGTTTTCGATGAGCATCTGGTATCCTTTCGCAATACATTTGCTGCAAATATTGCAACCCTTGGACGAACTCAACAGGATCGCACCGTCGCGGCGTTTGGCCCCGCAGAACGAACACGCATCGCTCTCGTTGCCGTAAAGGTCTTCTCCGTAATTTTTAGCCATAGGTCTTTAGTTTTCCTTCGAATTTCGTTCTCGTTCCCGGTCGAACTTTCGGACGAGCCTCTGCCGGGATAAAGTCGAAAACAAACTCCCGTCATCATCTCTACCCGGCCGTCGATCGGCCTCGTTCCGACGTCGCACACCGGAAATATCGAACCGGGTTCTTCATTTATTCCGCTCGGCCTATCGAGCGCCCCGCTCTGCCTCCGCTGATCGGAAACGATGCATTTTCTCTCCCGAAATCGACCGTCCCCTGCAGATTGAAACAGAAATATTATCCCCGCTTGGTCAGCACCTCGTCGATCAGCCCGTACTCCTTGGCCTCCCGGGCCGACAGCCAATAATCGCGGTCGGCATCCTTTTCGATCTTCTCGATCGGAGCGCCCGAATGGGCCGCAATGATCTCGTACAGCTCCTGCTTGGTCTTGCGGATCTCGCGGGCCGTGATCTCGATGTCCGATGCCTGCCCCTGGGCCCCGCCCAGCGGCTGATGGATCATCACCCGCGAATGAGGCAGCGCCGAGCGCTTGCCTGCAGCACCGGCGGTCAGCAGCACGGCGCCCATCGAAGCGGCCAGTCCCGTGCAGATGGTCGCCACATCGGGCTGCACCAGTTGCATCGTATCGTAGATTCCCAGACCGGCCGTCACCGATCCGCCCGGGGAATTGATGTAAATCTGGATATCCTTTTCCGGATCGGCCGACTCCAGGAACAGCAGCTGCGCCTGGATGATATTGGCCGCATCGTCGTAAATCGGAGCCCCCAAAAAGATGATGCGATCCATCATCAAACGCGAAAAGACGTCCATCGTCGCCACGTTCAACTGGCGCTCCTCGATGATCGTCGGCGACACGTAGGCCGCGTACTGCGAGCGGAAATCATGCAGTTTCAGACTATTGATACCGCAATGCCGGGTGGCGTATTTTTCAAATTCATTCATAACCGAACAGTTTGCAAGTTAATAAAAAACATCGGAAGCCGGTTCAAAAATTTTTCCGCGACTTGCCTCCGGTCCTACTCGATTTCCCGTACCCGGCCAACACACGATGCAGGCTCGAATCCGGCAAAAACGAGGGAAGAAGCAAAAAACAGAAGTATGACTACTAAACAGACTTTGAGGGAGTGATTGCAAAAATCAAACCCTCAAAGCTCTGATCGGATACCAATTTTCCGCTGTTTCTTAAATCTCCTTGGCCAGTTTTGCGAACTCTTCGGCAGAAACGGCCTTTTCGGTCACCTTGATCTTGGACTTCACGTCCTCGACCACCTTCATCTCATACAGCTTCTCGTAGATCTTCTGTCCCTGCTCGCGGTCCTCGAGAATCTTCTTGGCGTAATTGGCCAGCATATCTTCCGGAGCCGTCGGCAATCCGTATTGAGCGAACTGGGCCTGTGCCAACGCCTTGGCCTCTGCAGTAGCCTCTTCGGGGGTTACCGTAAGGTTATCCTGCTTGATGAAATATTTCTGGAGATAATTCCAAGTGAACAGTTTTACGAAAGCGTCGAAATCCTTCTCGATCTCCTCCTTGGTGAACTTGCCTTCGTTGATGACGTACAGCCAGCGCTTGAGGAACTCGACCGGCATGGTCAGCCCGGCTTTCTTCAACAGGAAATCACGCAACTGCAACGTAAAGAGATAGTCGCTCTCGCGGCGCAGCTCTTTCGAAATTTCGGCATCGACGAACGCCTCGAACTCCTCGGCGGTTTTGACGTTGCCCGCAGGAAAAGCCATCTTGAAGAACTCCTCGTTCAGCTCCGGTTCCGCGAACTTGCGGATCTTGGTGATTTCGAGAGAAAATTCGGGTTTGATACCCTCCAATTCGTTCTCCTTGACCTGCAATACGGCGGCACGCTGCGCCGGAGTCTTGTAAAGCTCATTGACATTGACCTGCGTCTTGAACCCGACCTTCTTGCCGATGAAGGGCTTGCGCTCCTCCTCGTTCATCGAAATCAGTCCGACGTAAGCGCCCTCAATCTTCATATCGCCGTTGTCGAGCGTCACCTCCAGCGCTTCGTCCGCCGTTACCTTGTCGGTATCCACCAGACGGCCGAAACGACGCAGGAAATTGCTGCGGTAATCGTCGTGCATCTTCTTATCGACCTTGATCGTGTAGTAGGTCATCTTATCTTTCGCCGACAGCTCGAGCTTCACCTCGGGAGCTTCGCCGATCTCGAAAATGAATTCGAATTCGGTCCCGTTCTCGAAATCGAAGTCGCCCTGCTCCTCCGAGGGGATCACGTCACCGACATAGTCGATCTTCTGCTCCTGCAGGTAGTTGAACGCCGCTTCCGAAGCCTGGCGGTAAGCCTGCTCCGCAAGCACGCCCTTGCCGTACATCTTCTTGATCACGCCCATCGGCACCATACCGGGGCGGAAGCCCGGAATATTGGCCTTGCGTTTGTACTCACGCAGGGATTTTTCGACCGCATCGCCGTAATCCTTCTCGCCTACGGTCACCTTGATGAGCGAGTTATTCTGCTCGCGCTGTTCTCTTACGATATTCATATTTCAGTTGTTTTATACGTTACAGTTCGGGTCGGCAAAAGTACAAAATAATTCATTAGCAAGCAACAAACACCCGATAAATATCTCCGCACCGATCCGTTTTTCTTTCAGGAAGGGCTTCGGGGAAGAGCACCCGGATCGACAGCCCCTCCGATCCGTAATTCGGGCGCCGAAATCGACGTCTTTTCCCGAAAAATAGCTATCTTTGTTGCCTATTATAATAAGGACATACCGGCTATAAACGGCCAACACCGCAGCCGGACAGAATATAAACGATACGAAATCCAATGACAAAAATCGTATGGATCGGACTGCTGGCGATGACGCTGGCCGCCTGCTCGGGACGCACGAAAACCCTCCGAACGGAAACCCCGGCCGCTACCCCCGCCGCGCCGCGCACCTACACCTACCGGGTCATCGAAAGCTATCCCCATTCGACCGACAGCTACACGCAGGGGCTCCTGTTCGCAGACGGAGTGATGTGGGAAGGTACGGGCGAATACGGACACTCCCGCCTGCAGCGCATCGACCTCGAAACAGGACGCACGGACGTAGTGGCTACGCTGCCCCGCAGCGAATTCGGCGAAGGCATCGCGCTGCTCGACGGCAAGATCTACCAACTGACCTGGGAAAACAACAAAGCCTACGTCTATGACGCGGCAACGGGCCGGCAGCTCCGCACTTTCGCCTATGCGGGCGAAGGATGGGGCCTCACGACCGACGGCGAGCGGCTCTACATGAGCGACGGCAGCGAATATCTGCGCATCCTCGATCCGGAAACCTTTCGGGTGCAACGCAGCGTGCCGGTCACCTTCCGGGGTGCCCCGGTACAACTGCTCAACGAACTGGAGTGGATCGACGGGAAGATCTGGGCCAATGTCTATGTCACCGACCAGATCGTCATCATCGACCCCGCCAGCGGCATCGTCGAAGGGGTCATCGACCTGCGCGGCCTGCTCCCGGACGAAGAGATCGCCCCGGATACCGACGTACTGAACGGCATCGCCTACGACGCGGCCTCGGAACGTATCTTCGTGACAGGCAAAAGATGGAGCAAACTCTTCGAAATCGAAATCATACCCCAATAAAATACCACACGACGTGACAAAAAACCGCGACATACGACACGAACTCGAACACCGCATCCTGCTGCTCGACGGCGGATTCGGCACGATGATACAGCAATACGGCCTGGACGAAGCCGACTACCGGGGCAAGGAGTTCGCCGCGAGCGAAAAACTTCTCAGAGGCTGCAACGACCTGCTGAACCTCACCCGTCCGGAAACAATCCGCGAAATCCACGAGAAATACCTCCAGGCCGGATCGGACGTAATTACGTCCAACACGTTCAACGCCAACTCCATTTCGCTGGCCGACTACGGACTGGCAGCGGAAGCGTACCGCATTAACCGGGTCGGCGCAGCCATCGCCCGCGAAGCGGCGGACGCCTTCACCGCCCGCAATCCGCAGAAGCCCCGCTTCGTGGGCGGCTCGATGGGCCCGACGAGCCATACGCTGTCGATGTCGGCGGACGTGGACAACCCCGGCGCCCGGGCTTTCACTTTCGAACAGCTCTCGCAGGCGTACTACGATCAGGCTCGGGGCCTGATGGACGGCGGCGCCGACCTGCTGATGCTCGAAACCGTCTTCGATGCGCTGAACGCCAAGGCAGCGATCTTCGCCATCGAAACCCTCTTCGCAGAACGCGGCATGCGACTGCCGGTCATCGTCTCCGGCACACTCACCTCGTCGGGCCGCACCCTGGCGGGACAAACCATCGAAGCCTTCTACACCTCCGTCGCACACGCCGAACCGCTGGCCGTGAGCCTCAACTGCTCGTTCGGCGCCAAGGCCCTGCTGCCCTACCTGGAGCGGCTGGCCGCTGTTTCGGAATTCCGCGTGGCGGTCTATCCCAATGCGGGTCTGCCGAACGTCATGGGCGGCTACGACGAGACGCCCGCGATGTTCGCCGCCGACGTAGAGGAATACATGCGGCGCGGCCTGGTCAATCTGGTGGGCGGCTGCTGCGGCACCACGCCCCTGCACATCTTCGAACTGGCGAAGATCGTGAACAACTACACGCCCCGCCCCCTGCCGCAGCGGCGGCACGTGACCTGCCTGAGCGGGCTGGAACAGCTTCGGATCGTTCCCGAAGCCAACTTCGTCAATGTCGGCGAGCGCACCAACGTCGCCGGCTCGGCCAAGTTCGCGCGGCTGATCCGCGAAAAAAATTACGAGGAAGCTCTCTCGGTGGCCCGCGCCCAAGTCGAAGCGGGCGCCAATATCGTCGATGTCTGCATGGACGACGGCCTGATCGACGGTCCCGAAGCCATGCGCGACTTCCTCAACCTGATGGGTTCGGAACCGGAAATCTCCGCAGTACCCGTCATGATCGACTCTTCGAAATGGGAGGTGCTCGAAACGGGGCTCCGGGTGGTGCAGGGCAAGAGCGTCGTCAATTCCATCTCCCTGAAGGAGGGCGAGCAAGAATTTCTGCACCGCGCCCGCCTCATCCGCCGTTACGGAGCCGCCGCCGTGGTGATGCTCTTCGACGAGCAGGGACAGGCAGACACCTATGCCCGCAAGATCGAGGTGGCGCAGCGGGCCTACAAGCTTCTCACCGACGACGGATTCCCCGCCGAAGACATCATCTTCGACCCCAACATCCTCGCGGTGGCCACCGGTATCGAAGCCCACGACGCCTACGCCCGGGACTTCATCGAAGCCGTCCGCTGGATCAAGCGAAACCTGCCCCACGCCAAGATTTCGGGCGGCGTGTCGAATCTATCGTTCGCCTTCCGGGGCAACAACGCCGTGCGCGAGGCCATGCATTCGGTGTTTCTCTACCACGCCATCCAAGCGGGTATGGACATGGCGATCGTCAATCCCCAGATGCTGCAAATCTACAGCGACATCGAACCGGGACTACTCGAACGGGTCGAGGATGTTATCCTCTGCCGCCGCGCAGACGCCGCCGAACGCCTCACGGAATACGCCTCGCAATTCACCAAAACCGGCGCGACGCAGACACAGCATACCGACGCCTGGCGCTCGGAGCCGCTCGGCAAACGCATCGAATACGCCATGCTCAAGGGCGTGGCCGACTACATCGAGCAGGACGCGCTCGAAGGCTACCGCACGCTGGGCTCGCCCCTGGCGGTGATCGACCAGTTGCTGATGCCGGCCATGGAGGTCGTAGGCAATCTGTTCGGGCAGGGCAAAATGTTCCTGCCGCAAGTGGTCAAGACCGCCCGCGTGATGAAAAAAGCCGTCGCCGTATTGACTCCCTACATCGAGCAAGGTTCCGAAGCGAACGCCAAGAGCGCCGGCAAGGTGCTGGTGGCTACCGTGAAAGGCGATGTACACGACATCGGCAAGAACATCGTGGCGGTAGTCATGGCCTGCAACGGCTACACGATCCGCGACCTGGGCGTGATGGTCGAATGTCCCCGCATCATCGACGAAGCCGTCGCCTGGGGCGCCGACGCGATCTGCCTGAGCGGACTGATTACCCCTTCGCTCGAGGAGATGATCCACGTCTGCGAAGAGCTGGAACGCCGGGGGTTGCAAATTCCCGTACTGATTGGCGGTGCGACCACTTCGGACGTACATACCGCCGTAAAAATAGCTCCGACCTACTCGGGCCCGGTGATCCATGCCGACAACGCCAGCCGCAACAACAAAATCCTCGGCGAACTTCTCGGCCCCGGCCGGGAGGAGTATCTGGCTCGCGTGCGCGAGGAGCAACAGGCCCTGCGCGACCAGTACCGCCGCCGCGAGGAGATCCGCACGATCCTCCCCTTCGGCCAGGTGCGCAAGCTGCGCGTCCCGAAACCCGCGTCCGAGATCGCCGTTCCGGCACACACGGGACGGCTGGTGTTTCCGGACGTAAATATCGCCGACGTGGAGCCGCTGATCGACTGGAACTTCTTCTTCCCGGCGTGGGGACTCAAGGGCCGCGTACCGGAGATCTTCGAAAACCCCGAACACGGCGCCGAGGCCCGCAAACTCTACGACGACGCGCAAAAGATGCTGGCCCGCATCCGCGAAGAAAAACTCCTCACCCTCCAGGGCGTAGCGGGTATTTTCGAAGCCGTCAGCCGGGGCGACGACATCGTGGTCACCGGCCCGAAAGACAAGAAATACATCCTGCCGATGCTGCGCAGCCAGGCCCCGGTCCGGGAAGCCCAGGCCCGCTGTCTGGCCGATTTCATCGCCGACGAAAAGGCAGGCAGGACCGACTATATCGGGGCCTTCGCCCTCACGGGCGGCATAGGGCTCAAGGAGCTGACCGAAAAGTTCCGCGCGGAGGGCGACGACTACAACGCCATCCTCTCGAAACTGCTGGCCGACCGCCTGACCGAAGCCCTCTGCGAATGGGTGCATATCTTCATCCGCCGCCAGATGTGGGGGTACGAAACCGGTCCGGCGCTCACGCCCGAACAGATCATCCGCGGCAAATACCGGGGCCGGCGCATGGCCTTCGGCTACCCGGCCTGTCCCGACCACTCGCTCAAACGCGAGGTCTTCGACCTGCTGGCCGCCGACAAGACGACCGCCATGCGCCTGAACGACAACTATATGATTACGCCCGAGGAGGCGCTCTGCGGCCTGTTCTTCGCCGACGCCGAATATTTCTCCGTCGGACGAATCGACCGAGAACAACTGGCCGACTACTCCGCACGCCGCGACATGGACACAGAAACGATCGAAAAACTGATACCCAATAACATCTGATGAATATTACGGATCTCATACAGGGCACTGTCGCTTCGCGCACGACCCGTTTCGCCTTCGAGCTGCTTCCGCCCCTGAAGGGGGACGGCACGCGCAGCGTCTTCGGAGCCATCGACCCGCTGATGGATTTCAACCCGGCCTACATCAACGTCACCTTCCACCGCGAAGCCCTCAAAGAGGACGTCCGCCCCGACGGAAGCCGCGAGTGGCACATCATGCGCCGCCGTCCGGGCACGGTCGGTATCTCGGCCGCGATCCGGCGCAAATACGACGTGGAGGTGGTTCCCCACCTGATCTGCGGCGGCTGGTCGAAATACGACATCGAGGATTCGCTGATCGACATGGATTTCCTGGGGCTGCACAACGTGCTGGCGCTGCGGGGAGACAAGCGGCAGAACGAACCCCGCTTCGTCCCCTACGCCCAGGGACACGCCCACGCCGCCGACCTGGTGCGCCAGATCCAGGCCATGAACCGGGGAGAATTTATCGACGGCGAAGTCGAGGAGTGCCACCACTCCAAGTTCTCGGTAGGCGTGGCGGGCTATCCCGAAAAGCATTTCGAGGCGGCGAACGCCCAAAGCGACCTCCAGTACCTCAAGGAGAAGGTCGATGCGGGGGCCGACTACATCGTAACCCAGATGTTCTTCGACAACAGCAAGTACTTCGATTTCGTGGAGCGCTGCCGCAAGGCGGGCATCACGGTACCGATCATCCCGGGCATCAAGCCGATCTCGACGCCCAAGCACCTGGAGATCCTGCCTCGCACCTTCAGCGTCAGCCTGCCCGAGGAGTTGGTGAAGGCCGTCCGGGCCTGCGGCGAGGACACACAGGCGGCCCGCGAGGTCGGGATAGAATGGGCGATCCACCAGGCCAAGGAGCTCAAAGCGGCCGGAGTGCCGATCATCCATTTCTACACGATGGGACGCACGGACAACATCCGCAAGATCGCCTGCAACGTGTTCTAATTCCGAATAGGGCAAAGTAATTGCTATTAAACACTTAACCATGACACCCGTAGAGTTTCGCCGCCACCTGCACCGCCATCCGGAGCTCTCGTTCCGCGAAACGGAGAGCGCCCGCTTCATCGCCGAAGCGCTCCGCGAGGCAGGCATCCCCTGCCGTCCGATCGCCGGAACCGGCGTACTGGCCAAAATCGAAGGACGCGGCGACCTGCGGCGGGCCGTCGTGCTGCGGGCCGACATCGACGCCCTGCCCATCCGCGAACAGAGCGGCGCGGCGTGGAGTTCCGAGAACGACGGAGTGATGCACGCCTGCGGGCACGACATCCACGCAGCGGTGCTCTACGGCACCCTGCTCCGGCTCTCCGCCGAGCGGAATTTCGAGGGTACTCTTTTCGGAATCTTCCAACCCGGAGAGGAATCGAATCCCGGCGGAGCCTCCAAAGTGCTGGCCGAAAACCCCTTCGAAGGCTATACGGTGCTGGCCGTCGTCGGCGAGCACGTCGAACCTGCACTGGACGCGGGCACGCTGGGCTTCCGCGCGGGCAAGTACATGGCCTCCAACGACGAACTGCGCCTCACGCTCGAAGGCGCGGGCGGCCACGCGGCCATGCGTGCCGAACACCGCGACACGGTGAGCGCCGCCGCACAACTGATCCTGCACCTCACGGCCCTGAACACGCCCGAACGGGTCGTTTCGATCGGCAAGGTCGAAGCTGCGGGCGCCACGAACGTCATCCCGGACCGAGTCTATATGGAGGGAACGATGCGCACCTTCGACGAACGGGAGCGGGCCGAAGTGAAACGCACGATCGAGGAACTCGCCGCTGCGAACGACGCCTCATACGGCGTACGAACCCGGGTACACTTCACCCCCGGCTACCCGTGCGTGGTCAATGACCCGGAGTTGATCCGGCAGGCCGTCGCACTGGCCGAAACCGAAGGGATCCCCTTTCAAATGCTGCCCCTGCGCATGACTTCCGAAGATTTCGGCTTCTACGGCACCCGCTACCCGGCAATCTTCTACCGCCTGGGCGTCGGTCCCGGAGCCGGAAAACTGCATACATCCACCTTCAACCCCGACGAGGCGGCCATTCCGACCGGCATCCGGTTCATGGAACTCCTCGCCCGTAACTATTTCAACCGATGAATAAACTGAAAAATACGAAGAAATCGGCCGCATTCGACCGCTCTTCGCTGATTATTAACCTGTTCCGGGAATTCCCAAACAACAAATTTTCCCTCAAGCACCTGGCTTCGGCCTCGGGCGGCGCCACCAAGGAAGGCCGTCTTCGCACCCGTGAAATTATCGCGGAACTGCTCGCCCAGGGCACTATCGAGGAGTGCGGGCAGGAAAAGTACCGTCTCAGCGGCAAGGAGCGTCCCCGCCAGGAGGGCATCGTACAGATGATCTCGACAGGAGCGATGTATATCCGCTCCGAGGAGTTCGAAAACGACGTATATGTCAGCCAGCGCAATTCGCTGAATGCTCTGGACGGCGACCGCGTGGAGTTCGTCATCACCCGCCGCTCCCACGCCGGGTCCCTCGAAGGCGAGATCACCCGCATCGTGGAGCGCAGCCGCAAGCAATACGTGGGCACGGCCGACGTGAGCGACCACGCCATCTTCGTCAAGATGGATCCCCGGCGCATGCCGATGGACGTCTATCTCTCCAAGCGGGACAACCCTAACGTACAGCACGGCGACAAAGTCGTGATCCGCATCACGGACTGGGCGCTGGGTTCCAAAAGCCCCGCCGGAGAGCTGGTCGAGGTATTGGGCCGCGCCGGAGAGAACAATACCGAGATGCACGCCATCCTGGCCGAATACGGCCTGCCCTACCATTTCGAGCAAAAGGTCGAAGATGCGGCCCAGGCCATTCCTTCGACGATCACCAAAGCCGATTACGCCGCCCGGCGCGACTTCCGCAAGATAACGACCTTCACCATCGACCCGGCGGATGCCAAGGACTTCGACGACGCCCTCTCGATCCGCAAGATCGAAGACGGCGTATGGGAGGTGGGCGTACATATCGCCGACGTGACCCACTACGTTCAACCCCGCTCGGTGATCGACACCGAAGCCGAGGAGCGCGGCACGTCGGTCTATCTGGTCGATCGCACGATCCCGATGCTGCCCGAAAAATTGAGCAACGAGCTTTGCTCGCTGCGCCCCGACGAAGAGAGCCTCTGCTTCTCGGCGGTCTTCACGCTCAACGAGGAGGCCGAGGTGCTGGACAAATGGTTCGGCCGCACGGTCATCCACTCCGACCGCCGCTTCACCTACGAGGAGGCGCAGCAGATCATCGAAACCGGCAAGGGCGACTTCGCCGAAGAGGTGCTGACGCTCAACCGTCTGGCACAGCGGATGCGCAAAACACGCTTCAAGCACGGAGCCGTGAGCTTCCAGCGCGAAGAGGCCAAGTTCAAACTCGACGCCGAAGGCAAACCCCTGAGCGTCTATTTCAAGGAGCAAAAGGAGGCCAACCAGCTCATCGAAGAGTTCATGCTGCTGGCCAACAAACAGGTCGCCGAATTCTGCGGACATCACAAAGTGAACGGCCGTGCCGTGCGGCGCACGATGGTTTATCGCGTACACGACGTTCCGAACGAGGAGAAGCTCGAAAAATTCCGGACCTTCGTTCTGCGCTTCGGCTACGTATTCAAGGCCGACAAGGGACGCGCCGTGGCCAAGGAGATGAACAAGCTGCTGGGACAGGCCAAAGGACGCATCGAGGAGAACGTCATTTCGAACCTCGCCGTACGTGCGATGTCCAAGGCTTTCTACTCGACCGATAACATCGGTCATTACGGCCTCGCTTTCCCCTACTACACGCATTTCACCTCGCCGATCCGCCGCTACCCGGACATGATGGTCCACCGGCTGCTGGCCCGCTACCTCGAAGGAGGCAAATCGGCCGACCGCGACACCTTCGAGAAACTCTGCGTACACGCCTCGGAGCGGGAAGTGATCGCTGCCGAAGCCGAACGCGCCTCGATCAAGTACAAAATGGTGGAGTTCATGCAGGATAAAATCGGCCAGTTCTTCGACGGCCATATCTCGGGCATGAGCGACTGGGGCATGTACGTCGAGCTGGACGAAACTCACATCGAAGGCATGGTTTCGCTGCGGGAAATGGAGGACGACCTCTACCAGTTCGACGAGAACCGCTACGAGGTCTATGGACGCCGCAAAGGACGGGTCTTCACCTTGGGCGATGCCGTGCGCATCCGCGTCAAGCGGGCCGATCTGCAACGCCGTCAGCTCGATTTCGAACTGGTGCACGATGCGGCGGCCGACTCCCGCGAGAACGACGTAAAGGGGCACGCAGCGATTCCGGTACGCCGCCAAAGCACGTCCCGACCGGGTAAGGGCGGCAAAACGTCCCGCAAAGGGGGCAAAAAAGGATCGAAGCGATGATCCGGGAACAGACGCAGCGAACCGCCGGGACCGGCCCCAACCGTGCGGAAGAGATATACGAAAAATGTCTGAAGCGTGATCCCCTCACGGCGGAGGAGGCGTATTGGCTTTACGAACAGGCCCCCCTGCAGGAGCTGGCTCTCACGGCTGACCGCGTGCGCCGTGCCGTAGCGCCCGACCCGGAGGTCGTGACCTGGCAGATCGACCGCAACGTGAACATCACCAACGTCTGCATTTCGGGCTGCCACTTCTGCAATTTCCACTGCAAACCCCACCAGACGGAGCGGGCTTTCATCACTACGCTGGATGAATACAAGGAGAAAATCGAGCGGATGCTCGCCCTCGGCGGCGACCAGTTGCTGCTGCAGGGCGGTCTACACCCGAAGCTGGGGATCGATTTCTACGAGGAGCTCTTCTCGACACTCAAGAGCCTCTATCCGCAGGTACGCCTGCACGCCCTCGGAGCGCCCGAAGTGGCGCACATCGCCCGCATCAGCGGCCTCACCACGCTCGACACCCTGAAACGGCTGATCGCCGCCGGATTGGACTCCCTGCCGGGTGCCGGGGCCGAGATCCTCGATCCCGGCGTGCGGAAAGCCATCTCGCCCGCCAAACCTTCGGTCGAGGAGTGGATCCAGGTGATGCACGAAGCCCACTGCCTCAACCTGCCGACCTCGGCGACGATGATGTACGGCCATGTAGAAACATCCCGTCAGCGTGTGGACCACCTGCTGCGCATCCGCGACCTGCAGGCCCGCTGTCCCGAAGGACATTACGGCTTTCTGGCCTTCATCCCCTGGATTTTTCGCTCGTCGGGCACCGAATTGGAGCGGCAGGGAGTTGCAACCCGCTTTTCACCATTGGAATACATTCGCATAATCGCCGTCAGCCGACTGGTTCTGAACAACATCCGCAACATCCAGGCTTCGTGGCTCACCGTCGGCAAGGCCACCGCTCAGGTAGCGCTGCACAGCGGCGCCAACGACATGGGTTCGATCATGATCGAGGAGAACGTCGTTTCTTCGGCCGGGGCGCACAACCAGTTCGATGCCGCAGGCATCCAACAAGCGATCCGCGAGGCGGGCTTCACGCCTCGTCTGCGGGACCAGCTTTACCGAATGCGGTAACGATCCCCATGCGGCAAGCCATATCAACTGAAGAGGGGTATTTCCCTGCACGAAAAAAAGCCGGAAAATTCCGGCTTTTTTATTCGGAACGAATTTTGAACTCTACCCGACGATTATAACCAACTCCCTATGACGGCATATTTACGGCCTGCTCTTCGACAGACAAGATTCTTCTCTCGATCCGGACTTACACGACATCTCGGACTTCTATACCGGACCGTACAGCCGACTATTGTGCTGTTCCTGCTTGTACTCGCCCTAACGGGCTGCCTTTCCGAAGAGATCCCGACGGAAAAGGAAACCACGCTCGTCCGCGTCGGAGAGGAGGCCCCTCACTTCACGGTCGGAATGCTCGACGACACAGCGATCACCCTGTCCGACCTGCAAGGCAACGTGGTGTTGCTTACCTTCTTCTCCACGTGGTGCCCGACCTGCCGGAAACAAATGCAGCAGATGCAAACCCAAATCGTCGATCGCTTTGCTGACCGGAAATTTCGCTTCCTTCCAATCAATCGAGGCGAAACGCAGCAGACCGTTCAAGAGTTCTGCCGCGAGCTGGGAATCGCATTCTCCGTAGGTCTGGATCCCGACATGTCAATCTACTCGCTCTACGCCACCCGATACGTTCCCCGCAACTTTATCATCAGTCCCAATGGCAAAATCCTGCTCTCCGAAACCGACTACGACGCAACAATACAACGCCTGCTGATCGAGCAAATCGAACAAGCGCTCCAAACAACAGAATAAAGCAGCATACCCAACAAAGCCGACCACACAAAACAGCCGTCTATGACTGACATGACCGGATTCCGAAGACACCCCGGAATTCCAGCGGTTTCCACCCCGTAACCGTCCGATCTGCCGGGACACAGCAACATTGCCGAACCCCGCAATTTACTCCACCTCGAATCGAACCGTCCCCTCTCATGCCTTCTCCAAAACCCCTCCACACACACCCTCTTCCTCACAAAACACAAACAGGCGGAGCTTGCAGAAGCTCCGCCTGTTCTTTCGAAATCCGGGATTTCGATTACTTCATCAGACCGGTTACCAGGAAGGTGATCGCCACGGTCAAAATACCGTACAACTCCGGGAAAGCGGCGAGGATCAGGGTTTTGGTACCCACGTCATGACCGTTACCTACGGCAGCGATACCGTTGGCGCAAAGCTGGCCCTGACGATACGACGAGAAAAAGTTCACCAGGCCGACCAAGATACCCAAACCGAAGATAGCGGCCGCCTGCAGCATCGTAACCGAATCGGTCAGGTAATTCATGATAAGGAAGAGCGAGGCAAAGCCGTAAAGACCCTGCGAAGCGGGCAGACCCGACAGGATGATGTAGTTACCGAAGGCATTCGGGTTCTTCTTCATCGCACCGACTGCGGCATTGCCCGCGATAGTAGTACCATAGCAACTGCCTACGGCCGCCAGAGTAAACATGATGGCCATACCGAGATAGCCCAACGTAATAGGTTCCATAAATCGAATTTTGTTTTAGTTGTTAATATTGATTATCATTTAGTTTATTCGTTTTTCAACGGGGTGAAGACGCGCGTTGCGGCCTCGAACCCGGCGTTCTTGTAGAACTCCACGAACGTCAGACGCAGCGGATGCACCACCGACGAGAGAACGCACATGAAGAGGTTGATGCCGTGTCCCAGCAGCAGGATCAGCAACATCACGAGCTGCTTCACGACCGGAATATCGGGACTCATACCAACGGCCAACTGGTTGAAGACCATCGCCAGAATACCACCCGAAAGGCCGATGGCGAACAGACGGATGTACGACAGCAGATCGCCCACCAGCCCCGACACATTATTATAGGTATTCCAGATACCGAGTCCGAAGTTCACGAAGATATTCTTGCCCGGCGTATTGAAGAAGAACATCAGCACCAGGCCGATGCCCAGGATCACCAGATAAGCGACCGAATGGAACGTGAAACCCACGCTTTCGGGCAGCAGGAACGCAACGGCACTATCGACCAGCACGATGATCCAGCCGATCAGTCCCAGCGCATAGCGCAGGCCGAAGCTGCGGGCCGTGACATAAGCGTTGATCATCATGGCGAAAAGCACCTGCACGGCACCCAGTCCGATCGAAAGCGGGAAGAGGATGTCCGGTGTCAACAGATGATCGCGCAGGCTGCCCAGCCACTCCCATTCGGAGAGCTGCAATCCGAAGAACGAGCCCGACATCAGGCCGAAGACCATGCCCGAGAATCCGCACAGCATCGTCAGCATACCGATCTCCTTCATGGCCGAACTCCCCTTCTTGCGACCCAGCATCACTGCGGCCAAACCGCCCAGCATGATGACCAGTCCATAACCGCCCTCGGCCATACAGAAGCCGAAGAAGATCATATAGAAAGGAGCGAAGAAGCGTGTCAAATCGATCGTGCCGTATTTAGGCAGCGCATACATCGCGCCGATCACCTCGAACAGATGGGCGAAGGGACGGTTGCGCAGCTTCACCGGGGTATTGTCCTCGGGGGTCGGCGTACTCTTCAGGAAAATCAGATTGGGGTATTCGGCCAGCAGAGCATCCACCTTCGCGGAATCGGTCTCCTCGGCCCATCCCTCCAGAATAACCAGCGTACCGTCGGCTTCAGGCTGCGCAGTATTCTTCACGCGAATCTCTTCCAACTTCCGCTTGAGCTCGATCCCATGCCGGCGGATCGCCTCCACCGAAAGAGCCGCACGGGAAAATTCCCGATCCAGCTCCGCGAGCTTCCTGCGGGCCTCGGCGATCTGCGCTTCGGCCTGACGGCAGTCCATCGTCGGCGCCTTGACCTCCTGCGCATCGAGCACCACCTCCTCGCCCGGCCGGGTCACGACCACGAAGTAATCGAAGGTTTCACCCTCGTGCACCAGAGCGATCGTATAACGCTCCGACCACGCTTCGATATCCTTCTCGTAAGCCGCACGGCTGGTGAAGAAATAGCGCAACACCACGCCCTTGTCCGCTAACTTGCGAAGCGTATCGACCGAAAAATCACCCCAGGGACGCAGCTCGTCGGCGGTTTTCTGCAAGCGTGCGATCTCCGAACGGAGCGCCGCTGCCTGCTGCGTAGCGGCCATGTAGCGGTCGAAAGCCTCGCCGCCGTCGGCGATGGGCTGCTCGTCCTTGACAAAGCGCTCGTCCTCCAAGAATCGTTTCAGGGTCTCGACCGCCTTGTGATGGTTGTCGATCGTAAGCAGCAGCTGACGGTCTTCGTCCGAAGGCTCCCATCCCGTAGTGGTAATATCGACCAGCCCCAGGCCGCGCAGCTTCTCGATGAAGTCGCTGCTCTGACCCGCATAGAGTACCAGGTCGTATTTCGACATTCTCGCTATCATAACATCGCGCCCTCCCCGGCTTGCTGTTGTTTGGTTTTCACGATCTTCTGAGCCGACTTGGAGAGGTTCTCCTCATCCTCCATGAAGCGTTTGATCTTGCGTATGGCATCCTCGTACCCGGGTATCTGCACCTTTTCGTAGAGGTTTACCTTCTGAGTAGTCTTGCGGCGTGCGAAATCCAGCAACTCCATCTTGCGGTTGAACACCTCGAACTCGATACCCAGGCGCGCGAGGCGCTTGAGAATATCGACTCCGTCGGCGAACCACACGGGAGCCGAGAAGAGGTCGTAGTCCTTCTCCTCGAAACGGATGTCCTGCAACACCGGCGTACGCACGCCCGCGATCTTCTGCTCCGCAAGATCGACGTCGGCGATGCGCAGCAGGTCCGCATCGAACTCACCCCACAGGGAAACCATGTAGTCGTACTGCGCCGTGAGCGCGTCCAACTGCCGCTGGAAATCCTGTGCGGTGTCCTTCGCCTTCTTCACTTCGGAACGCAGGGCCGACTCCTTACTCTTGATCGTAGGGAGCGCCTTCTGCCGCATTTTCAGCTGTTTTCCGAGTTCGCCCAGCGAGGTCTTGTTATATTGGAATTTTATAGCCATTCTGTTTGAGTTGAATTGCTCTACTCGGTTTTAGGCCAGTATTTCTCCACCAGTTCGCTCTTGATGGCCACCTCTTCCTTCGAGAAGTATTTGGCGAAGAGCTCCCATGCCGTGTCGAGCATCTGCGTAATTTCGATATTGACGTCGATCGCCAGCAGTTTCTCCGAATAGTCGTAAGCGAACTTGAGCGCGCGCTCGTCGTAGTCCGAAAGGTCGAAGCCGTTCTCCAGTTTGGTCTTGGCATTGGCCGCATCGGCGTAGAGACGCACGGCGGCGTTCATCACCTGCGGATGATCCTCGCGGGTCTTCTTGCCGATCACCAACTGTTTCAGACGCGACAGCGAACGGAACGGATCGACGATAACCTTGCCCGTGTCCGAATCGTTGCGCAGGAACAACTGACCCTCGGTGATGTAACCCGTATTGTCGGGAATGGCGTGCGTGATGTCGCCGCCCGAAAGGGTCGTCACCGCGATGATGGTGATCGAGCCGCCGTTGGGCAACTGCACGGCCTTCTCGTAGATCTTCGCCAGGTCGGAGTAGAGCGAACCCGGCATCGAGTCCTTCGAAGGAATCTGATCCATACGGTTCGATACGATGGCCAGCGCATCGGCGTAAAGGGTCATGTCCGTCAGCAGCACCAGCACCTTTTCACCCTTATCGACGGCGAAATATTCGGCAGCGGTCAGGGCCATATCCGGCACAAGCAGACGCTCCACCGGGGGATTCTCCGTGGTATTGACGAACGAAACGATACGATCGAGCGCACCGGCGTTTTCGAACACCTGTTTGAAGTAGAGGAAGTCGTCGTTCGACAGACCCATGCCGCCCAGGATGATCTTGTCGGCCTTGGCACGCAGGGCCACATTGGCCATCACGGCGTTATAGGGCTGATCCGGGTCGGCGAAGAAGGGAATCTTCTGCCCCGTCACAATCGTATTATTGAGGTCGATGCCGGCGATGCCCGTGGCGATCAGCTCCGACGGCTGAATACGGCGGAACGGATTCACCGTCGGACCGCCGATTTCGCGGGCTTCGCCCTCGATCTGCTCGCCGCCCTCGATGGGTTCGCCGTAGGCGTTGAAGAAACGGCCCGCCAGGTTGTCCGAAACGCGCAGCTTCGGGGGTTCGCCGTGGAAAATTACCTCCGAATCGGTGGTAATACCCTCCGTGCCCGCGAAAACCTGCAAAGTCACCTGGTCGCCCATAATCTTCACCACCTGGGCCAACTTGCCGCCTACGGTGGCCAGCTCGTCATTACCCACGCCTTCGGCACGCAGCGTCACGGTCGCCTTGGTAATGTTTTCAATCTTGGTATATATCTTCTGAAATGCTCGTGTTGTCATACCGCGCCTTATTTGGATTCTTTTTCACTCACTGTTTTCTCGATCTGACGGCGGTAGTCCTCGAATTTCTCCGATTTCCACTCCGAATAGTTCATCTGACGGAAGAGGTTGATCAGGCCCTTGAAGAACGAAGCGCACTCCTCGAATCCGGCGAACGCGAACTCCCGGTCGCAGATGTCGAGCACCATCTCGTACATCATCTTCTGGCGTTCGATCGGGCAGTTGGCGTCGATCTCGTCGAAAGCATCCTGCTGCAGGATCACGAAGTCGATCAGCTCCGATTTCCAGAATCGTTCGTGGTACTCCACCGGCACGCCGTCGTCGCCCAGGATGTTGATCTGGTCGTTGGCCTCCTTGCCGCGCTGCACGAGCGTCTTGCCCGCATAGACCTTCTCCACCCAGCCCTTTTCGATACGGCCGTCGAGGTACTCCTCGATTTCGGGATATTCGAGGTATTTCGAGTAGGACTCCAGCGGGTCGATAGCCGGGTAACGCTTCGAGTCGGCGCGGCCCTGCGAAAGGGCGTAGAAACAGCGGGCTGCCTTCTTCGTCGATTCGGTCACCGGCTCCTTGAGGTTACCGCCCGCAGGCGACACCGTACCCAGGAAGGTCACCGAACCCGTCTTACCGTTGTTGAGTTTCACCAGGCCGGCCCGCGCATAGAAGTTCGAAATAATCGCCGAAAGATCGACCGGGAAGGCGTCCTGACCCGGAAGCTCCTCCAGACGGTTGGACATCTCGCGCAGCGCCTGCGCCCAGCGCGAAGTCGAGTCGGCCATAACGAGTACCTTGAGGCCCATCGAACGGTAGTACTCGCCGATGGTCATACCCGTATAAACGGACGCCTCACGCGCCGCGACGGGCATGTTCGAAGTATTGCAGATGATGATGGTACGTTCCATGAGCTTGTGGCCCGTGCGGGGATCGACCAGCTCGGGGAACTCTTTGAAAATCTCGACCACCTCGTTGGCACGCTCGCCGCAGGCCACGATGATAATTACGTCGGCATCGGCCTGCTTCGAAATCGCATGCTGGAGCACCGTCTTGCCCGCACCGAAAGGTCCGGGGATGAAGCCCGTACCGCCCTCGGCCAGCGGGTTGAAAGTGTCGATGGCCCGCACGCCCGTCTCCATGACGCGCGAGGGGCGCGGCTTCTCCCGGTAACAGCGCACGGCCTGCTTCACGGGCCACCGCTGAACCATCGTAATATCGTGACCCCGGCCATCGGCATCGGTGATGACGGCAATCGTATCCGTAACCTTGTACTCTCCGGCGGGCACGACGCTCTTGACCGTATAGGTTCCCTCCATCGTGAAGGGTACCATGATCTTGTGCTCGACCCACTCCTCCTTGACCTGCCCCAGCCACGACGCGGCCGAAACCTTGTCGCCGGGCTTGGCCAGCGGCTTGAACTCCCACTTCTTCTCGAAGTCGATAGGGTCGGTGATCGAACCGCGCGCGATGAACAGACCGTCCATCTTCTCCAGGTCGTTCTGCAGACCGTCGTAGTTGCGCGAAAGAAGACCGGGAGCGAGCGTCGCTTCCAGCATGTGACCCTCGAATTCGACCTTTTCGCCGATCTTCAGTCCGCGGGTCGAGTCGAAAACCTGCACGTAGGCATTGTCGCCCACGACCTTGATGACCTCGGCCATCATCTTGGTATCCCCGCAGTAAACGTGACAGATTTCGTTCTGGCCGACAGGGCCGTCCGCCTTCACGATCACGATGTTCGAGATGATACCGTTTACTCGTCCTGTTGTTTTCATTATCTGTTTTATTGTTTATTGATCAAATCCTTGCCGTCCAGACTGGTCATCAGGCGATGCAGCATTTCGCGCCCCTGCTTGTCGTCCAAACGGGTCCAGCGCGCCACGATGTTCACCTTCACCAGGTAAGCCAGCAGCGCGTTGATGTCGAAATAATCGAAAGTGGAAAGCTCCTCGGCCTGGTTCCAGCGGATCGCGTCGATCTTGCGCTCCTTCTCCACCAGGTTGGTTTCGTCGTTCACGGCGGCGATCACCGCCTCCAGGTAGGGAACGTCGCCCCGCAAGCCGAAATCGGCGGCCGACGAGCGTTTGAGCTGCTGCGAAGTTTCATCCCCGCCCACGACAGACTGCTCGGCCGAACGTCCCGTAACGCGGGCTACGACGGCGGCAGAGATGTTGCGCAGGTTGCGGTCGAAATCGGCCCACTGGCGCAGGAAACGGCTCTTGGAGTGGGCGCACTCGTCGTAGTAGGCCGAGAAAAGAGCGTTCTCGAACGATCGGTCGGTGTCGATCCCGTCCTCGTTGTCGGCATCTTCATCGACGATGGCCGAATAGGAACGGACCACGGTCGCCATACGCGCCGGAAGCCGGTCGGGGTTCTTGGTCTGCTCCTCGATCTCTTCCCGCGAGAGGTTGCCCAGCGGGTTGTGCGCCGCGCGTCCCTTGCGGAAATTAACCAGGTTCTCGCAGTCGTAGTAACCGTAAAGCAGACGCACGCAACGTGCATCGCGGGCGGAAACCCCTTCGAGAATCTCCTCGATGATCGCCCGGGCGTTGAAGCCCTTGGTATCGGCATCGAGCGAATACTCCCGCAATCCGGCTACCAAACAGTAGTAATTCTTGTCGAACATGGCGCCCGGCTTAAGCGTTATACAGCATTTTATAGACCTTGTCGCGCAGGTACTCCTTCAACAGAGCGTCGAAATCCTGGTCCGAAAACGAAATGTAGTAGCCGCCGTCTTTGGCACCCACCTTGAATCCCGTCCTGACCTCCTTCGAATAACCCACCTCGACGCCTGCGGCCAGCAGCTCCTTCGCAGCGGCTTCGAACGTCGCTTCGAACGCCTTCTGTTCCGCCTCCGGCAGCAGGGCCTTCAACTGGTTCTTCGACGAATCGGCGCCGCTCCAGTTCTTGGCGACGGTAAGCAGCATCTGCTTTACGAATTCGGGATCGAGCGTCGCGGCTTTCACGGCGGGAGCGGTGCTCTTGGCGATAATCATGGAGCTGATCTCGGCTTTGATCTTCGAGAGGGCCTGCTTGCCCGCGAGCGAAATTTCGGTCATCGCGTTCTTCTCCACGTCCTGTGCTTTGGTATTGGCTTCGGCGAGGATCTTCGCAGCCTGCGCCTCGGCCTCCTTCACGATCTTGGCCGCATTGGTCTTCGCTTCGGCCACCAGACGTTCCGCCTCGGCACGGCCTTTCTCCAGTCCCTCGTCGTAGAGCTTCTGGGTTAACTGTTGAAGTTTGTTTTCCATAAGAATTTATGTTTATTATATTTGAATTTCTTATTCGTCACTCCATGACCTCGCGTCACGGATTCCGGGATGCAGCCCGGCCCCGCACCGACCCCGCCGACCGAAACGCACGGCATACAGCACCGCTTTCCCCGCCGGCAAATCCGACCGCAGGCATTCGATCCGGGATCACCGGAATCTTTCTCTTCCTCACCTCCATCCGAGACTCGATCGCAAGCGATCTCTCCCCGACTCCGACCGGAAACATCGGAACTGTTCCCGAAATCACACTCCTCCGAATTAGTTCCTACAAATATATAAAATCCATTTTAACCCACGCATATTCGGCGCATTTTTTTTCGGATCGAACCATAAAATATTGTCTTTGAGTTTCGATTTCAACAATCGATCAATCACATTAGTTTTTATCTAATTAGAAAAATCAATAGCATATGGTTCTCCTGATATTTTTTTAAGCACTTTATATATCCACGGATCTTTGTAGTCGCTTGTAAAAATTTCTATTTCTTTCGATGGCAATACAAGCTGTCCATTGTAATATACTTTTACATCGGGAAGGATTTTTAGCATATCAAAAGTGTAATCGTGTTTTGGAGGAAATAATTTTTCCCAACGATATAACGCACCAAACATGCCGATATTGGTAATACAAATAGTATTTGATCGACATGGTAGAATTTCAAGCTCATTTTTATTCCATCCACTCAACCACCCGACACGATTATTTAGATATGTAGCATAATTCGAAGAATCCGGGAGATTGATACGAACTGTGTCCGCACTATTATTACGAACATTTACTTCGTAATTAATCTCGATATCCGAATGTTCGAATTCGGCGTAAAATCGTTTATCGGCCAAGGATAGGGTTATGGACCGAATACTTACGGTATCGCTGTCCTTTGCAAAATCTTCGAAAGAATCGATTACTAAATGGGTTACATTTTGTGTTTGGTAACGATCATCTGAGCAAGCCGCTAATCCGAATAGCAGAAAAATAACACTGAAAATGTTATTCAATTTGTTTTTTATATTTTTCGATTGCATTTTTTCAATCGTTTGGGACAACCAACGTCTTCATCTCGAAAAAAGCTCCCTCCGAATGAAAATCCGAAGGGAGCAATGGCTTATTCAAAATTCATCGCCCTGATGTTCGGGACGCAGCAGATCGGTGACTACCTTTACGGGCGAAAAAGTCGTGATGGGGACTTCGACGAAGACCGTATTCCACCGGGCCATGGCACCGTTCCAAAGACCGGGCAGTTCCTGCGCGAGCAGCTCGCGGCCCCCGTCCGACTTGCGGGAGATAAAACCCGTAGCGGGATCGACGAACTCCCGCAGATCGAAACGACCGCCTTTCGAGGTGCGGAAGCTGCAAACCAGATCCACCGGATTGAAATGAGTCGCCGAGCGCATCAACTCCCGCTTTTCGGGAGCGATCTGGTTCGATTCGGCGATCTGGAGCGTCTCCAGCCCGTCGGCCCCAGCCACCCAGAAGGGGCCGCCGCCCGGCTCGCCTTCGTTGCGCACCATGCCGCACACCCGGATCGGGCGGTCGAGCACCTGCCTCAAAAGAGCCGTGCCGTAGTCCTTGGGCAGTTTCACGCAGAGTTCATTCTCGATGAACGCGGCGATAGGCTCCAATTCGGCACCCGGCACTTCGAGGGCCATGAGGTATTCGAAAATCCGCTCCTGCAATGCGAGCAATACTCCGGCCAGCGCTTTTTTATAAAGCACCGTATCGCTCCGCCGGGCATCGGTAGTAACATTGTCGATATTTTTAACGAAGACTATGTCCGCATCGATCTTTCCGAGGTTCCCGATCAGCGCCCCGTGTCCCGCAGGACGGAAGAGCAGCCGCCCGTCGGCACGTCGGAAAGGCGTACAGTCGGGATTCACGGCCAGCGTGTCGGTCGAAGGGTCCTGCACGGAGAAGGAGATGCGATACTTGACCCCGAAACGGGATTCGTAACCCGGTATCTTTTCGGCCAGCAACGCTTCGAAACGGGTCAGATGCTCGGGCGAGACGGTAAAGTGAATCTTCACCTCGCCCCCGGCGGCGGCGTACTGCGCCCCTTCGACCAGATGCTCTTCGACGGCTTTGCGCACCTCGTCCCCATAGCGGTGGAACGACACCAGTCCCTTCGGGGTTTCCCCGTAACGGAGCCCTTCGGCGACGATATTTTCGACCGTCCGCAGCTCGTCGGCATCGTCACCGATGATCGTCCGCAGCTCGGGCCAGAAGGCGAAGCGGCGGCGGTTGGCCAGCAACTCCCCGACCACAGCCGTACGGCGCCCCTCGCGGACGAACTCGAACAAATCCTTGAACATACGGGTCGCGGCGCCCGAAGCGGGCACGAATTTCACCACCCGCAAAGACTCCTTCGCACGGTCGTAACGGGCCGCCGCCTGCTCGATCCCGGCAGCATCCAGCACCCGAATACCGTCGCCGCACGAAGCGGCCCGCGTCACGGGAAGAAAGGGAAAACCTTCCCGAAAATTTTTCAACTGGGTTTCGAGAGCCGCCGGCGTCAGGCCGTGCTCCTCCATTTGCACAAAATCCTCTTTCGTAAACATATCGGAAACCGTTTATCAGTCACATTCATTCTCTTTCAGCAAGATCGGCGCCACATCGACCGACGCCCGACGAAGCGGGCGATAAAAAACAGCGACTCCGCCCGTTTTTCTCTTCACGCACACGGCGCCCTGCCCGCCTGTTACAAAAAGCTCCCTTCTCACTCGCATAGATCGAAACCGTCGAACGGTCGTTCTCCCTGCCCGACACAACGTCCCGCACCACTCGACCGAAAACGGCGAACTGCGGGCCCCGTTCTCTCCGCCGGGCAAAAAGTCGTCCTCTCCTGCCTCGCTTATCGGAAACATCGAACTGCATTCTCTGTTTTCTCCGTCCGGCAGAGCGAGTGAAGTCGTTCTGCCCTCGCTTGTCGAAAACATTCAAATTAACGAAATAATTCCTAACTTTGCAAATATGATACGAGAATTTAACAATCCCGAACTCGCCCCGCGCAACAGTTTTCACGTGGCGCAGCGGGCGGCACGCCTCATCGAGTTCGACCGGACGGAAGATTTGCAGGAACTCTTCGAGAAAGGAATGCCTGATCCGTGGTACGTCCTCGGAGGAGGCAACAACGTCCTCTTCACGCAAGACTATCCCGGTACGCTGCTGACCCCTGTGGCACAGGGTATCCGCATCGTGGACGAACAGCCGGACTGCGTGACGGTCGAAGCCGACGCGGGCGTCGAGTGGGACGACCTGGTCGAATGGGCCGTACAGCACGAACTGTGGGGATTGGAAAACCTCTCGCTCATCCCCGGCAAAGTCGGGGCCGCTCCGGTTCAGAATATCGGGGCTTACGGCTGCGAGGCCAAGGATGCGATCCGAAGCGTCGAGATGTTCTGCACGGAGACCTTCAACACGCTCGTCCTGAACAGAGAACACTGCGCGTTCGGGTACCGGGACAGCGTCTTCAAACGCTCCCTGCGGGGACGTGTAATCATCACCTCGGTCCGCTTTGCGTTGAGCCGCACGCCCCGACCCCGCCTCGAATACGGGGACCTGGCCGCAGAGGTCGAAGCGCGGGGAGGCATCACGCTGCGCAACATCCGCGAGGCCGTTTGTGCGATCCGCCGGGCCAAGCTGCCCGACCCTGCGGTGACGGGCAACGCCGGGAGCTTCTTCAAGAATCCGGTCGTCGGCCGCGAGGAGGCCGAACGCTTGTCGGCACTTTATCCCGATATGCCGCACTATCCGGCAGCCGACCCTTCGCAAGTCAAGCTGGCCGCAGGCTGGCTGATCGACCGCGCCGGACTGAAAGGCCACAGCGAAGGACGCGTGGGGATCCACCCCCGGCAGGCGCTGGTGATTATCAACCTCGGAGGCGCTACGGGTACGGAGATCGTCGCTTTCGCCCGCAAAGTGCAGGAACAGGTAAAGAAACGCTTCGGCGTGGAGATCGAACCCGAAGTCAATATATTATAAAACCGACAAGGCACTGCCTATGAACCTACTGGACAATTTCCAACGCTACATCCGCCGCAACGAGCTGGCAGCTCCGGAGGATTTCATCCTGCTGACCGTTTCGGGCGGCGTGGACTCGATGGTCATGCTCTCGCTCTTCGTGCGAAGCGGCTATCGCGTCGGCGTGGCCCACTGCAATTTCCAGTTGCGGGGCGTGGAGAGCGAAGAGGACGAGGAACTCGTACGCCGCGAGGCGGAGAAGTACGGCGTGCCCTGGTACAACAAACGCTTCGACACCAAAGGCGAGATGGAGCGCACGGGCGAATCGATGGAAATGGCCGCACGGCGGCTGCGCTACGCCTGGTTCGACGAATTGAGCCGCGAGCACGGTTACACGGTGGTAGCCATCGCCCACCACATCGACGACTCGATCGAAACCTTCTTCATCAACCTGTTGCGCGGCACCGGCCTGCGGGGTCTGACGGGGATCACCACCCATGCCGGGAAGCTGATCCGCCCGCTGATGTTCGCTTCGCGCAAGGACATCCTCGAATACGCCGTAGCACAACACATTCCCTACCGGGAAGATTCGTCGAACCGCTCGACCAAATACCTGCGCAACAAGATCCGCCTGGGACTCGTACCCCGCATCAAGGAGATCAGCCCCAAGTTCACCGACCTGATGCGTCAGAACATCGGCCGTCTGACCGACGCGCAGCTCTTCATCAACCACGGCATCCAGCGCATCCGCGAAGAGGTCATCACCACCGAAAACGGGATCGACACGATCCACATCGACCGTATCGACCGGGCTTTCCCGCTGAATTTCGTAATCTTCGAACTGCTCAACTCGACCTATTCGTTCAAAGGCGACGTGTCGGACGCCCTGGTCAGGGCGCTGGAACAGAACTCCGGCACGGGCAAGCGGTTCTACTCCAAATCCCACGTGGCGTACATCGACCGGGGACGGATTATGGTAACCCCGATCCCGGCGGACGACCCCTGCCAGGTGCAGGTCGAGGCGGGCGCCCCGCGCTGCTACTGCGGCAACTCGGTGCTCTACTTCGAGCTGCGCGACATCGACGATATCCAGGGCTTCGGCGTACCCGAACACATCGCCCAGGTGGATGCCGACAAACTCAAATACCCGCTCACGGTGCGCCGCTGGCAGGATGGGGACTGGTTCATTCCCTACGGCATGTCCGGCCGCAAGAAGGTCAGCGACTACCTGATCGACCATAAAGTCCCGCTGCCGGAGAAGGCACGGCAGTTCGTACTGCTTTCCGGGGATGAGATCGTCTGGCTCGTCGGGCGGCGCATCGACGACCGCTACCGGCTCACGGCCGAGACCGAAAACGTGCTGCGCATCACCAAAGAGATCATTTAAGCCATGGCGAAAAGCGGCGTAAAATTCAAAGATACGATGGCGGCCTACGACCGTCTCCGAGGCGAAATCGCGGGACGGAAGTTCGCGCCCGTCTATCTGCTCATGGGCGAAGAGGCCTTCTTCATCGACGCTCTCTGCGACCTGCTGGCCTCGACGATCCTCCAGGAGTCCGAACGGGCTTTCAACCAGCTGACCGTCTATGGGCGGGACTCCGACGCGGGACAAGTGGTGAACCTCTGCCGGCAGATGCCGATGATGGGTTCGTACCAGGTGGTGATTCTCAAGGAGGCGCAGCAACTGCGCGGTCTCGACAAACTCTCGCTATACACTTCGAAACCCTCGCCCACGACGATCCTGATCGTCTGCCACAAGGAGAAGAACGTGGACAAGCGTTCGCAGCTCTACAAAAGCATCGCCCAGCACGGTGCGGTGCTCGAATCGGTCCGGCCGCGCGACTACGAGATCGGCCCCTGGCTCGCGCAGTTCGTCGCCTCGAAAGGCTGCACGATCGACGCGAAAGCCCAGGCGATGCTGACCGACCACCTGGGCACCGACCTCGCCAAAATCTCCAACGAACTGGGCAAGCTGCTGCTCTCGCTACCGGAAGGAACGAAGAAAATCACCGACGCACACATCGAACAGAACATCGGCATCTCGAAGGATTTCAATAACTTCGAACTCTGCAAGGCCGTCACGGGACAGAACCTCGAACAGGCCCTGCGCATCGCCGACCATTTCGCCCGCAACCCCAAAGACAACCCCCTGCTGGTAACGATTCTGGCCCTTTTCAATCAGTTCCGCGAAATTTTCCGCATCAACTACCTGCGGTGGCTCAGCCGCCACAAGGGAGTTCCGTTTCCCTCGGACACGGAACTCATAGGCATCCTGCGAATGAACAACGCCTACGCTCTGGGCGAACTGAAGCAGACCTCGGCACGGTGGGACAACCGCCGGGTGTTCCGTATCCTGGGGCTGCTGCGCGAATACGACGCCAAATCGAAGGGCATGAACGCGGGCGGCGCCCCGGACGGGGAGCTGCTCCGCGAGCTGCTTCTCAAAATCTTCCTCCAATAATGGAACGCATCCTGCTGCGCAACGGTATCCCGGAGCCGATGCCCCGCATCGAAGGCACATACCTCTATCAGACGCTTCATGTCCGGGGACGCCGCCCCCTCTGGCTCGACCGCCACACGGAACTGCTGGCTCGCAACATACAAGAGCTTTTCGGGTTGCGCTGGGCCCCCGACCTTCGCCGGCTGGAGGCAGAGATCGCCGCCCTGCTCGACGCCAACCGTCACCCCGTCGCAGGCTCTTCGTTCGTACGCATGGCCTTCACACCGGCGGGCGACCTGCTGCTGATCCCCGGAGCGGTATCCTTCTACGACGGGTATGCCCTGCGGTCGCTGCGGCCCGCTGCGGCTGTCGTGAACTACGGCGTTCCCTACCCCGAATACCCCACCTCGGCACGCGAAGCAGCCTGCATGCTGGCTTTGCAGGCAGCGGTGACGGCGGACAACCGGGCGGCGGAAGCGGACATTGAACGGGCGGCAGTCCGGACAGGCGTACAAGCGGTGATCCGCTGCGACGGCGAGGGATTCGTGCACGTATGCGACGAAGCGCCCCTGTTCGCCGTGAAAGGGAAAAAAGTCTATACTCCGCCCGCCCCGCCGAGTGTCGAACGGGAATTGGCATGCCGGGCCGTCGAAGCCGCCCGCCTGCCTCTGCTGGAGCTGGAGATCGGCCGGGAGCAACTTGCCCGTTTCGACGAAATTTTCTATGTCGATCACCGGGGCCTCACCTCGCTATCGGCCTGCGAAGGGCAACTCTACGCCGCAATCATCACCGAACGTATCGCCCGCGTCCTGAACAAATTATACTAACACATCCTGCCCGATACAAACCGGACAGGTTTCCTTTGTCCCACCCTATTTACAATACCTTCACAAAAGATCGGAATACACTCGGCATAAAAAACAGTTCGCTCGTTTCATTCTGCACTCATTTTCATTACTTTTGCAGAAAGTCGGATACATTCGGCAACACCCCCGGATCCGTTTGTTGGATTCTGTATTCATTTTCATTACCTTTGCTCCCAATGTCACACACCATCGCCATTTTTCCGGGATCGTTCGATCCCTTTACCCGGGGCCATCAGGCACTCGTGGACGATGCCCTGCGAATCTTCGACAAGGTCGTCATCGGCATCGGCAACAATGTTTCCAAGGCAGGACTGCTGCGCATCGAAGCCCGCAAACAACTCATCGAAGACCTCTATGCGGACAACCCCCGGGTCGAAGTGAGAATCTATACCGGTCTGACGGGCGACTTCGCCCGCGACCAGCATGCCTCGGCCATCATCCGCGGCGTGCGCAACACCACCGATTTCGAATACGAACGGACGATGGAGGCGACCAACCACCGCCTGCATCCCGACATCATCACCGTGATGCTCTTCACCCCGGCTCCCGTAGCCGACATCGCCTCGAGCACCGTACGCGAAGTACTGGCTTTCGGCCGCACGGTCGATGAATTCATGCCCGAAGGAATAGACATAAAAAAATACCTCTGATTACTATATTGCTATGATGGAATTTACCGCAGAAATGATCGCCGGTTTTCTCGGCGGCCAAGTCGCAGGCGACAAAGAGGCCAAGGTGCACACCGTCTCCTCGATCGAAGAGGGCGAACCCGGCGCCCTGACCTACCTGACCAACCCCAAATACGAAAAACACCTTTACAAAACCCGTGCGTCGATCGTATTGGTGAACAAGGATTTCACCCCTTCGGAACCCGTGACCGCCACCTTGATTAAAGTCGAAGACACCGGCGCCGCAGTGCTCAAACTGCTGCAAATGTATCAGGCCGCAAAACCCCGCAAACAGGGCATCAGCGAGCGGGCTTCGATCTCGGAGCGGGCGACACTGGGCGAAGATTGTTACGTGGGCGATTTCGCCGTTATCGAGGCGGGAGCCCGCATCGGCGCCGACTGCCAAATCTATCCCCAGGTCTATATCGGTGACGGCGTGACCGTCGGCGACGGAACGATCCTCTACCCGGGTGTCAAGATTTACGAGGGGTGCGTGATCGGCAGCCGCTGCATCCTGCATGCGGGTGCGGTGATCGGCGCCGACGGCTTCGGCTTCATTCCCAATGCCGCAGGCGGCTTCGACAAGATTCCGCAACTGGGCAACGTCGTCGTCGAAGACGACGTGGAAATCGGCGCCAACACCTGCATCGACCGGGCCAAGACCGACTCGACGATCATCCGCCGGGGCGTGAAACTCGACAACCTGATCCAGATCGGCCACAACGTGCAAATCGGCGAGAATACCGTTTCCTCGGCCCAGACAGGCATCGCAGGCACTTCGAAGGTGGGGCACAACTGTTTCCTCGCGGGACAGGTCGGCATCGCGGACCACGTGACCATCGGCGACAGGGTCTGCATCGGCTCCAAAAGCGGTCTCGACAAAGACGTACCTGACGGAGAAGTACGTTTCGGCTATCCGGCGCTGCCCGGCATGCAATATCACCGCGCATCGGCCATCTTCAAGAACCTGCCCGACCTGGCACGCCGCGTGAGTCAGGCGGAAAAGGAGATCGCGGCCCTCAAGGAGAAGTAACGTCCCTGCACCGTGTCCGACCCGACGACATACCGCATCATGGGCATCGACCCCGGCACCAACTACATGGGGTACGGGGTGCTGGAGGTTTGCGGACGGGAGGTCCGATCGGTCGTGCTGGGCGACATCGACCTGCACAGGATGAACGATCCTTACGAAAAGCTGCGCTACATTTTCGAGCGGGTCGGTGCCCTCGTGGACGAATACCGCCCCCGCGAGGTGGCCCTCGAATCGCCCTTCTTCGGCGAGAACGTGCAGTCGATGCTCAAGCTGGGCCGGGCGCAAGGCGTGGCGATGGCTGCGGCGTTGAGCCGCGGACTGCAGGTATTCGAATACGCCCCCACACGCATCAAACAGTGTATCACGGGCCGAGGCTCGGCCCCCAAGGAGCAGGTCGCGGCTCTCGTCAGCAGCATGCTCACGATCGAACGTCCGCCCCGGCGACTGGACGCTACGGACGGTATGGCCGTCGCCCTGTGCCACCATTTCATGAGTTCGAACCCATTGAACGGCGCCCTCGGCGAAGATCGGTTCAAAGGACTCGGCGGAGGCCGCAAGGCTGCCTCGGCAAAGGGCAGTTCGAGCTGGGAACGGTTTTTGAAGGATAATCCCCAGCGCGAAATCCGGCAAACGCCGCGAACACCCCAAAAGACGAATCACAAACCGACCAAATAATCATTTTAATCCTTTCTCAGCACTATGAAAAAAGCGTTAATAGGTCTTCTTGCCGCAGGCACCCTCGTGGGATGCGGAGGCAATACCTACACCATCACCGGCAAACTGGACCCGGGAATCACGGACTCCGTATTCCTGATGCAAGGCAATCCCGAAAATCCGACCATCGCATCGGCAGCCGTCGCTGCGGACGGTACGTTCAAAATCAAAGGCACGATCGACCAGCCGGACCTGGCCATCCTTACCAACCGGCACCGCCAGGGCATCGGATTCATCTTCCTCGAACCGGGAAAAATCGACGTTAAAACTGCGGATCTGGGCCAATTCCAAGTCGGCGGCACCCGCTCGAACGAGATTTTCCAGCCGATAAACGACTCTTTGGGCATGCTTCAGGGACAATTCCTGGTGGCCATGCAAGAAAACGACATGGAGAAATTCGATTCGCTGAACCAGGTAGCCAACGGCATCATGCGCCGCGCTTTGGACAACAACTCCGACAACCTGGTCGGCGTTTACTTCTTCGGAAACCTCTATAACGAAATGGAACCGCAAGAAGCCCGCGAAATCCTGAATAAATTCCCCGAACAGATGCAGAAAACCCAGATCCTGACCGCCATCGCCAAATCGATCGCCGCCCAGGAAAATACCGAAATCGGCAAGCCCTATCTGGAAATCGCGCTGCCCGACTCCCTGGGCGAAACCGTTTCGGTGACACCCCTCATCGGCCCCGGCAAATGGGTGCTGATCGACTTCTGGGCAACCTGGTGCAGTCCCTGCCGCGGCGAATTGCCCTATCTGAAGGAGGCGTTCAAGGAGTTCGGCCCCAAAGGATTCAACATTTACGGCGTATCGCTCGACAACGATGCCGAGAGTTGGAAAGAATTCCTTGTAAAAGAGGAGATGACGTGGCCCAACGTAATCGCCGTCACCGACGGCAAGAGCGCCCCGATCGTCGAAGAGTACGGAATCCGCAGCATCCCGACCAACTTCCTGATCTCGCCCGAAGGCAAGATCGTCGCCAAAGACCTGCGAGGCGAAGGAATCAAGGAGAAGCTCGCCGAACTGGTCAAATAAGCGCATCCGGCAAAATCATCGAATTACCCCTGCGGATTTCAGCCCGCAGGGGTAATTTTTGTATGACAAATCTCCGGTCCCCATAGCCAGTCGGACACGACAAATGCCCTCTTTTCCCGGCAACGATATTTCCACCGACAAACTCCCGGAAAAGAATCCGAACAAAGCACAGATTACCTCAAATCAAACATTATCAATGTATTATATTCAAAATTACCCCTCTTACCAAGATATAAAATAAAAAGACTGGTAAATTTTACGACAAATTATTTGCATAAGAGCAATTTTCACACTACATTTGCATTCGCAATTCGGCGCCGTAGCTTAATTGAATAGAGCATCTGACTACGGATCAGAAGGTTACAGGTTTGAGTCCTGTCGGCGTCACACTGAAAACCAGCCACTTACAGCGTTGTAGGTGGCTGGTCTGTTTTTGGTCGGACACACAATTTACACACAACTTGCGTCTAATTGCCGCCGGTTACATCCGGGGCGATCCGCAAAATACGCGCCCGCAATTCGGACAATATCCGGCGTTCCGCCTCTTTCTGTTTGTTGCTCCAGTATCGGCGTTCGCCGGGCCTCCGTGCTTCCTGCACCCGTACCCGTGCCCGGTCGTATTGCGCCCTTGCTTCCTTTATTTGCGTGTCATTTCCTGAAGTCATAGTGTTTGTTGGTTGAGGGGTCGAACGTCAAAAAATCGCCGTCTCTGGTCCATTCGCGGATAGTGTAGCACCCGCCCGGCATATACGCGGCATTGTGCCGGGCTGCGGCCTCGGTGGGAAACACTCCCACCGTCTGGCCGTCCGCCGAAAGCTCGTAAAGCATCATAAACTATATTCTTCCAAAAAATCTAATTCTAAATTTATTCAAACGCTCTCGCAACCATTCATCCCGATCCGTGCCCGTGATAGCTGGACATATAGAGGGCATCGCATAGTCCCGGCAAATTCGCATAAGTGTAATAAACGCAAGCTCATCAAGGCACATACTTCGTTGTACATCTTCGGTTATTCTAAAAAGTTGCAACCGTTGTTTAGTAGTTAGAGGTCCCATATTTGCATTTTTAATATACCGTTACAAAATTCTCTACCTTAAACGAGCGCCAGCCGCCCGCCTCAATGTCGTAATACTTGACCGTGCACCCGTCATCCGGTCGGCCGGTGCCCTTGATCGTGGCCGCCACTTCGTGCAACGTACCCGCCGCCCTGCGTAATGTCCCGTCGGCTTTCTCATAGGCGAACCGAACGACACCCGCCCGCATACGCTGCGTCAGGCGGTAAAGGCTCCAAGCCTTGACAAGGCAGATATTGAAGGCCTTGCCCGTTGTCCGGGCAATCGTCCACGCCCGGCGCATAATCGTTTGCAAATCGTTTCTTTTCATTGTCTGTATTGGTTTTTGGTTGTTCGTTCTTCCTTGTTTCGGGTCGGGGCGGTGGTTGAGGCCGCCCCGGTTCCCTTCGTTAGTTTAACAGCACTTGCAAAGCCTCTGCAATTTCCGGGTATTCGTTCCCTTGTTCATCCCATACGGCCGCTACCGTCGTACTCTCTTTCTCTATTGTCCAGCTCGGAGCCGTCCAGTAGTCCCCGGCATCCTCTCTGATTTCGGCCTTGTAGCTCACAAAAGCCGTGAATCCCTCGTACTCGATTTCGAAGCCCTCATCCACTCCGTCACAGTGGTAGTTGATGTAGTTGGCGATCTCCTTTGCGAATTGATTGTAAGTGGTGGTGTTCATTGCTATTATATCTTTGGTTTGTTTTTCTGAATGCAAATATAACTCAAAATATAATACCCACCAAATAAAAAGACAAAAAAATTATATCTTCAGTATTTTTTTACCTCATTTATTATAACTACATGGAAATTTACTACCTTTGTGCGTAGTTAGCAACCATTAAACTATTGGTATATGTCGAAATTTCGTATATTGGAATTATGCAAGCAAAAGGGCATAACCCAAAAAGATTTGGCCGAAACTATCGGTATGACGCCCGTAGGTTTAGCGAAAGCCGCCAACGGTAACCCCACATTTGAAACCCTTGAAAAGATCGCCGCCGGTTTGGGCGTATCGGTTCCGGAGCTATTCGCCCCTCAACCGACGAACACGATCACCTGCCCGAAATGCGGGACGGTGCTGGAAGTCAAGGAAAGGGGGTAAGGTTATGACACAGAAAGATGCGATAAAACTATTTGAGGATAGGCAGGTACGTTCCGTGTGGGATTCCGAGGCCAAAAAGTGGTATATCTCCATTATTGACGTTATCGAGGTATTAACAGATAGCGCAAACCCCCGCCGATACTGGAGCGACCTCAAACGCAAGCTACAGGCCGAGGGAAGTCAGTTGTACGAAAATATCGTACAACTCAAAATGAAGTCCTCGGACGGGAAAAGCTACAACACCGATGTGGCCGATGTCGAACAACTATTCCGGCTGATACAATCCATCCCATCACCAAAGGCGGAACCGTTCAAACAATGGTTAGCGCAATTAGGCCGGGAACGGCTGGAAGAAATCGATGATCCAGAGCAAGGTATTGAGCGCCTAATGGAGTATTACCACAGCAAAGGCTATTCGGCCAACTGGATAAATCAAAGGCTTAAATCCATCGAGGTACGCAAAGAGCTTACCGATGAATGGGAACGCCGCGGAATACAAAAAGGTCGGCAATACGCGATCCTTACCGATGTCATTACACAGGGTTGGTCTGGTCTATCAACAAAGCAGTACAAGCAATATAAAGGGCTTAAAACCGAGAGCCTGCGGGATAACATGACTAACCTCGAATTAGTACTAAATATGCTTGCAGAAGCCTCAACAACCGAGATTTCACAAAAGGAAGAGCCCGAAACATTTGAGCATAGCAAGCAAATTGCACACCGGGGCGGCAAGGTTGCCGGTGCTGCTCGGAAAGAACTTGAGGCCCAGACCGGCCAAAAAGTTGTTAGCCCGTTGAATGCTAAAAAGGCTCTCAAGAAATAATATTGTACTGTTATGGAACTGCAACCTATCCAAAGTAAGATTTACGAGATACGGGGCCAGCGGGTGATGCTGGACTTCGACTTGGCGGAACTCTATCAAGTGGAAACACGAACACTCAAACAGGCAGTACGTCGTAATATCGAGAGATTCCCCAGTGATTTCATGTTTGAAATCACCGAGTCCGAATATAACTACCTCAAAAACAGTATGACATCACAAATTGTGATCTCAAACGAAAGGGGCGGCCGACGTTATATGCCGTTTGCCTTTACCGAACAAGGGGTAGCAATGCTTTCGAGTGTTTTACGTAGTGAAACAGCCATACAAGTAAATATCGCCATTATGCGGGCATTTGTGGCGATGCGGAACTACATTACCACGACGACGCAGATAACGGCGGAACTGTCCGAAATACGGGCAAAGCTGGCATTGTTGGAACGTGCTGACGAAGACAATGCCGAAGCGGTAAACGATCTTTCGGAAGATATGCGCAAAGAGCTTGACAACATTTATCAGGCTATCGCGGCGCTATCGATCAAGGTGCCGCAGGCTCGCAAGGTCGGCCAGCCGATAGGGTTCAAACGCACCGATGGCAAAAAATAACCCGCTGCACCCTTCGATGATAAATGCCCGTATTTCATATTGGCTTTGCATTTGACGGCGTTTCTCCCGCCGGACATAGAAAGTATCAGCCGCACGAAGAAAAACCGTAAAATCAAAAAAGGGGATTGCAGGCACTTTGCCCGGCTCCGGTCGTTGAGGCTGTGGGGTTGTTACTATCCACCCCATCCAAAACGGCATCACCCGTACACAAGCACCCGAAAGCAATCAAATACAAATACATATATCACATTGAAATACAGTGATATATATGTATTCATATAAACAAACACTTTAATACATCCGAGAACTTTATTTAATGTAGTATTTAATGTATTATATAATGCTTGTAATGCTTCTATAAGTAATATTTATAATGCTTATAGGCTACATTAAAATATCCTTATATACTACTTCTCAATAATGTATTGAAATGTAGTAGTTTTTTAATGCTCTTAATAATGCTACATTAAATGATAGGGACAAATCAAGTGTTATATTTTGGGGTTGCTGCACATCGAACCGGCGACGCACACAAAGGTGGCTATTTGGCCGCTTATTTATTTGAGTGGATAGATTATACTACCCAACAGCAGATAACGCATCAGAGGGCAGATAACAGGGCAATTCCGGGGTAAACAGCCCCACCCCCTCGGCCGTATCTAATGTTCGCTATATTTTCGGACCGGCATTTTTTGGCAATTTTTGGAAAACGTTTTCAGGAAACGGGATCGCGATTTGCGCGCGGGGGTAAAAAATCGGGTTTTTCCGGGGCTTTGGCTTTCTGACAGTAAAACAGTAAAAACGAAAGACGGGCGGGGTAACTCCGTCCGTCCTTTGTTTGCTATTTGTAACCGTGTTTTCTTAATAACCGTTCAATAACCGGCAAAGGGTTTGGAATACATCCGACCTGCTTGCGGGGCCGGGGTCCTGATTTGACCCTGTACTTATAAGCCGGTGATTTGCGGAACCCGTTCCAGACAGCCCGTATTTTGACGCTTGCCGGGGTGCGGCCCATTATTGCGGCTATCTCCTCGTTACTGTGATCGGGGTACAGCTCACCGAGCCGGGCGATTTCTTCCGGTGTCCATTGTGGCGCAAGATACGGGGGCAAAGGCATAGGGCGTTCGATTTACCGACGCCCGCAAGTTACATTTACCCCGCGACGCGGTAACGCCCGACGGCGAATCCGTTAGCCATATAGAACGCTATTTTGTCGGCGGTGTGCTTCTCATCACCCCGAATACAAAGGGCCACACCGAAACCGAAATCTGAAGAACTCGGATAGCGTTCGTATTTGTTTCCGTCCCGGTCTTTGGCTTCGGGTGCCTTGAACACTTCGTAATAGGTCAGGGCGTCGGATGTGGTGCGCTTGTAACAGTACATCCCGTTTGCCTCGTTATGGGCGATTTTCACAAACTTATCGCCGAACTTCGTAAACTCATCCCGCAAAGGCGGGTAAAATGTCTGTTTTTTCATGGAGTGTTTATGAAATTTCGATTTTCTTTGCGTTTTGGTATAGTTGATCCACCTGGCAGGAAAAAGCCGTAAAATCGGCTGTTTTCAGAACGGGCCATTTTGTCCGTCGGTCGGGGTTGAGGGTGTCGTATCGTAGTCCGTTATCCGGGTCAGGCTTTCGTTGTGGCGGAAATATGTACTGCCGGTCGCTCCCTCCCGGTTCTTGGCAATATAGAATACCCCCACGCCCTCGGACGGAATTTTCCCGTATTTGGTGGTGTCTATCATTTCCTCCTCACGTATGGCCGGGCGGTCGATAAAAATCACCATATCGGCATCTTGTTCGATCGCTCCCGATTCCCGGAGGTCGGCAAGTATCGGTGTCTTATCGGCTCGCTCTTCAACCTTGCGGGAAAGCTGGGACAACAAAATGACCGGCACGTCGAGTTCCTTTGCCAGCACTTTGGCCGCCCGGCTCATCTCGGCTACTTCCCGCTCGCGGTTGTTGCGCTTGTCAGAATCGGGGGCCGTCAGCTGCAAATAGTCGATAACGACCATACCGCACCGCCCCTGCCGTTGCAACACCCGGCACTGCGCCCGAATAGCGGGCATCGAAATAGAGGGGGTATCGATTATCGTCACGGGCAACTCGCCCAACCGGGCCGCTCCCGGTTCTATGCGCTTCCAATCCTCGGTACTTACCGCACCAGACCGGAACGCCCTCGCATCCACACCCGAAGCACCAACCAGCATACGGCCGCCGAGCTGCGTCGCGGGCATCTCCAGCGAAAAGATACATACCGGAACACCGGCCCCGGCTGCAGCTTGTGCGAAATGAAGCGCAACGGCCGTTTTACCCATCGCCGGACGTGCGGCAAGGATAACCAGCTGACCGCCCCGCCAACCGCCCGTAATACGATCCATACAGGGCAAACCGGTAGATATTCCTACGCATTCGCCCCGCTGGTGGGCCTGCTGGCGGCGTTCCAGGGCGGTCAGCGTATCCTGCATCACATCGCCGATACTTCGGGCCGAAGCGATCCGGGCGACATCGCCGGTAATCCGTTCAAGGCTTGATATTACCCGCATTACACCCTCCGGGCCTTCCTGTATTGTGGCTATTCCCTCCATTAGCGTAAAAATTCCTCGGCGCTGGATATCCTTATCCACCAATATCCGGGCGTGGTTCAGTATCCCGACACCCGATCCGACGGCCTGCGTAAGGACGGCAAGATACTGACGGGAAATATCCGTCCCTTTCAACTCCTCGAAAACCTGGTAAAGGTCTGGAAATATTCCCCGGTCATCGAGTTTGCAAATAGCATCGTAAATCCTCGCATTTTGGGGATCATAAAATGCCGTTGAAGTAAGAATACCCCGCACATCGGCGACGGATTCCGGGAAAACCATTAGCGCACCCAATACAGCCCGTTCGAGGTCGGGCGATTCCGGGATCTTCAAGGCGTCCGCCGGATAGTTACAGGTCTTTGTATATTCGTTTTTTTTCATTTTGCTGTGTGGGTTTATGGTTATTAAATTCGGATTTGCGACGCATCCAAATTCGGGCGGCAGCTTGCCAATCTTTCATCTGGGATTTACCGGACACTTTCCAGCCGTTAGCCGTGAAATGATCGTAAAAACATTCCGCATCGTTCTTTGTCCCTTCGATCGTCGAAAAATAGTTTGTAACTTCTTCGAGCGGGGGAGCAACAAACGCCGTGCGTTTGCTTGCGACTTTGTGCGGCTTGTCCGCACTTTCTTTACTCTCGTTAGAGAGTTTCTTATCTATATCCTTATCCTTATCATTATCATTATCATTATCATTATCATTATCGGCATCCACCGCATTCGAGCGCATACGATTGCATCCGTTTGTATGCGACCGCATACGCTCGTTTTTCCAACGTTTGTTCGCATTTTCGGAATTTTTATTGCATACATCCGCATATTTGGCCCTGTCGCGGTCTATTTGAGCCCGCATAAGTCCGAACATAGAGTACAAAACATCTCTATCGGTCGGCTCTTCGCCGTATAGTACGTATCGTTTTACCGCATCGTCGATTTTAAGCCGCAAATCCGCCGGAAACGACAATAGCTGCTCCGCCCAATCTGTGTAATACAAAAAATTAGGCTTTTCTTTCTGTTGCGTATTTGTCATTATTGCATCCCTCCTTTCCGAATAAAATACCGTTTGAATCGGCCCCCGTGCACGCCCTCGCACCATTCGTCGGCGATCGGTACGCCCTTATGACGCAAATCGCGGATTACGCTGCGGGGATCGGACATCCTCAACGAAATAGTAATATCGGCCGCCGAACGGGGAATACCGTCCGAAAGCAAGTTATAAATCCTTTGCTGGTGATAGGAAAATACAGAGGTAAACCTTACATTTGTAGTGTCATTAGCCCCTATGGTATTAGTTTTTGCCCCTGCGTGCTCGCTTCGAGTGCCGGGGGCGTTTTGATTCTGTACCATACCCGATAAGATTATTTACGGTTAGCACTTTCTGCAATACGTTGAGCGGCTTCCGCATCCCGGTTCCGGGGCCTGTTTATCTGCTGCGCCGCCCATTCACGCAGCTCCTTCCGGGAGAACACCAAACGACGGGGGCCGAATTTAGCATAGGGAATTTCGTGTCTATGGGTAAGAATATACAAACTGCGCATAGTCGTCCGATAACCCAGCGAAGCCAGGAATGGCAGAGTTTCTTCGGCGGTCATCGCATCGGGCAACTCCGAAGCATCCGCGATACTCTCTGTGGCTTTCTCGCGTCTTTTGTAATCCTGCATTGCGGCAAATACTGCATCCGAAATCAAGTCTTTCAGGGTCTCCTGTTCAACTACTACTAAATTGTTTCCCATAATATTTATTAGTTAAATTTCTTTCCTTTGTTTGCCGCAAAAATCGCTTTACCTCGGGAATATTCAAAGGAAAATTTCACTTTTTTAACATTATTTCCCGCAAGTCGTTACAAATTATCAATTTGCTGTGTAAAAGTATTTTACATTACAAAAAATAAATAAAAAAAATAAACGGAGAATATTTTTTAATCTCCGTTTACAAAATCGTAAGGCAAATAATTGAATCCGCGGAAAATACGGCTGTTTACAGGCGGTTATTTCCAGCCGTCAGGAATCAAAATAGCCGCGTTTTTCTCCCTTTCTTCCCGTTCGAAGCTGGCCAAATAGTTTTCCGTCGTTTTCAGATCTTGGTGGCCGAGGCTTTCCGATATATAGGCGATATTCGCCCCGGCACGCTTCAACACCGTAGCGAACGAATGACGCGCCGTATAGGTCGATATGTTCCCTATTCCGAGCTGCTCCCCTACTTCCTGCATCCGCTTGTTGATCGCACGGGTCAAATACATCGTTTTCAACTTCTGGTGCATCGCGTCCTCCGTCCCGTCGAGAACCGGAAATATAAAGTTATTACGCCCCGGGGGATTGCCCCAGCGGTCGATAATAGCCTGCATTTGGGGAACGACCACTACCCGGATTTCCTTGCGGGTCTTGGTCGTGTGCTCGGTCTTTTGACGCACGAAACAGATTTCACCGTCCACAATATCACGGTACCGCAATTTCACGAAATCGGCGACGTTGATCCCGTTACACAAGTAGAGGAACAGCCAATAATCCCGGTATTTGGCCGTCGCTTCGCTCCCGTCCTCATAGCGGGCGATCCGCCCGATCTGCTCCAGCGTCAGAGCCAGCTTGCGCCCCTCGCCCTCCTGTATTTCATACCGGCCCCGCCCGAACGGGTATTGCGTTTCCTTGACGATACCCAGACGTCGGGCATCGTTCATTATCGCCCGCAGGTGGCGCAAGTGTATCGATATGGTTGTTTGCACCTTCCCCTCTTTGGTCAGAAAATCCGCATATCGTTTCAGCCACGATACGGTAACGGCGTCAAACTGTATGCGCTCCCCGGCAAACCGCTCCAGCCCTTTCAGCACATTGTCATAAACGAGCATACTGCCAACGCGCCCGGCCTTTTCCAGCTCGGCGATTTTGGCCCGGAACATCGCGTTTACCGTATTGGACGCTGCCCCCTTCAGTCGATCGTTGAGGGCATCCAGCGAAAACCCGCCGTTACCCGCTAAATTCTCAACGGCCGCTCGCACTATCTGGTAGCTGCTCTCTATGTCTTTCCGGACCGCTACAAGGGCACGCGCCTTTGTCGCTCCAAGCATCTCCCACTCTTCCGGGGTCAGGTCTTTGCCCGTAGGATAGTAGCGGCGATCCCGGCGGTAGGTTACGCGAATTTTTACTGGGTATTTCTCGTTTGGTTTCGTACGGCGGGTGTCAAGCATCGCGGCCACCGTTATTCCATCTTTTGAGTAGTTCATTTTTGGTTATAGATTTTGGATTTGCACACACATTTGCACACACAATTTGCACACAAATATACGCATTTAATCAAACCAAACAAAAACAGAGTAAAACAAAATAGCTATATTTGCCACTGAAATACAGCTATTTATAAAACAAACAAGAAATTACCAAAAAATAGCAAAAACCCCGAAATTACGCCTACGGATCAGAAGGTTACAGGTTTGAGTCCTGTCGGCGTCACAAAATAATGCAGCGACCTGTTTTTCGACAGGTCGCTTTTTGTTTTCGGCTGCACGACCATAGCGCAGTTGCCGATTCTCTCTTTCTCCGCCTTGTACTCCCGCCGACTTACACCCGGGAAAATTTCCGTCCTCCCATAAAATCCATACGGAATCCGTCCGTACCGACGCCCGATCATAGCAACAACTTTGAGATTCCCGTCAGCGAAAAGCACCTGAAAACGAATCGCCAAAACATCCAAATTCTTCCCAAAAGAAGCACGAAGCCCCTCTCCAACGGCAACTCGACAATGTGCCCCCTCACCCTTCCTGCCATTTATTTTATGCAATCCAAGGTACTTACTCAACAAGCACAATGCGATTCCGGGTTCAATCGATCTAAATACACAATCCCGAAAAAAATCGAACTCGCCTTCTTTTCGAATTTATAAAATTTTACGAATAGACCACAGATTTTACAATTCAAATATTAAAATATACAATTTAACAAATCGGTAAAATTTGCAAAATCAATTCTTTTTATTATATTTGTAATAGTGCGCTCCTCTTTTACTAACTTAAAAATCATGTTATGTTGAATTTCGCCCAACTGAAGTTTCTCCTAACTGGATTAACTTTACTCACCGTACTCGCTGCGTGCAGCGATGACAACACTTCGACGGAAGCTCCTCCTGCAACCATCGAAATCGCAGAGCTCTCCCCGGAAGCAGACAACGTTTCTTTTCGATTAATTCCGACCAATGCTATCTCGATGGCTTACAAGATCGAGATCGAGGGGGGGGGGAGATGACGCCGATTTCGTTTCGATAGAAAGCTCCGAAGAAAAAACGGTCGAAATAACCGACCTGACCCCCGAAACCTCTTATAAGCTGACGGCGATCGCCTATAACGCCGACCAGCGCCCTTCGAATCCGGCCACCGCAACATTCACGACCCCCGAAAAACCGACCACGCCGGATCCCGACAAGGCAACCATCTCCATCGAAGAGGTGAAAGCCACCTATAATTCGGTAACCTTTACCCTGAAAACCGCCAATGCAGCCCGCTTCGGCTACAAGGTCGATGTTCCCGACGGAACGGCCGAACTTACGTTCGTAAACGGCTCCGAAGGCGGCACCTATACAACCGACAACCTGGAGGCGGCGACCGACTATCAAATCACCGCCGTCGCATATGACGAAAACGGGCAGGCCGCCGATCCCGTCACCCACGCATTCAAAACCGAAGCCCTTCCGACCGGCCCCGCCGTCGTTTCGATCGAAGAGGTCGCTACGACCCACAGTTCGATCCGCTTCACCCTGAAACTCGACAATGCGGTCCGGATCGCCTACAAGGTCGATGTCCCCGACGGAACAGCCGAAATGACCGTCGTCGAAAAGCCACAGCAATCGACCTTCCTGGTCGGCAGCCTCCAGGCGGAAACCGACTACGTATTGACAGTCGTAGCCTATAACGGCAAAGACGAACCGTCCGAACCCGCCACGCATTCGTTCACGACCCCCGCCTATACCGCATTCGCACGGATCGACGCCGTGGCGACCGCACACGGAATCTATCTCAAGGCCGACGTGGACACCGGCAAATTCCCGCTCTATTTCCTGAAAATTTTCGACCCGGACCTTACGGAATCCAGCGCCGATTTCGAAGAGCATTTCAAGGTCGATTCCCGGGAGCAGTTCATCCATTACCTCGAAGTCGCCTCACTGACAGCGGGCCTCAAAACCGCCTCGTTCGAAGAGTGGAACAAAACCCTGCTTTCGACCCGGTCGCAGCAAGTCCTTCTCTACGCCGCTCCCGTTGTCCGGCAAGGGGTCGATGTCGTCTGTGAAGACTACGGCGAAATCATCGAAATTCCGCTGACGATCCCCGCCCGCGACGAACTCGGAGCAGGACAGGCCGCTGTCACGCTGGGCGAACCGCAGGTTGCGGGCAAAGAGTTGGAGATCGCCCTGACAAAACAGGACGGCGTCGTTTCCTACTATGCCGGCTATGCGACCAAGTCCGACGTCGAAGCCGCAGGCACCCCGGAACAATTCGTCCAGGCCGGACTGGATGCGAAGACCTATGACTACGACATCACGGCCGACTTCCAAGGCACCTGGAAAACAGACCGGCTTTCGCCGGGCAGCGAATATTACTTCTTCTCGTTCGCATACGATGCCGAAGGCAAGTTGGGTCCCCTGCAATACAAGGAGTTCCACACGGAAGCCGCAGGCACCGACTACGATACGTCGCTCACGGTCGATATTGCCCTGAAGACCGCATCGTTCACCTCAGCGACTTTCTCCGTCAAACGGAACGGCTTCGAAAAAGCTTATTACAACTTCATCACCAAAGCCGATTTCGACCGCAAATACGGCGGCAATGCGGATACATACGTTCAACGAGAGTTGATCGGCAAAGAGAGTGGTTATCCGATAACGCTATACAGCGACAACGACATCAACGGATCCCGTTTGGCATACGATACGCAATACGTACTGATCGCCCTGCCCGAAGCCGACAACGAAGACAGATACGGCGTTCCGACGGTGGTCGAGTTCGAAACCCTCGGCTACGAAGCTACCGGCTCTGCGACGGCGACCATCGCGGTAAATTCGATCACGGACAATTACGGCGTATCTTTCTATGCCTCGGTAACCGTAACCCCCGGAGCCGATTGCGCAGGTTACTATTACGCAATGATCGAAAAAACAGCCTACGATGCAGCAGCCAATCTCGGTGAAACGATCTGCAAACAAAACGGCGTAAAATACCGTGCCGCCACCGAAGACACGACGTTCTCCACCGACTACTATTTCGCAGAAAGCTATCTGGTCCTCATCCCGGTCGATAACAACGGGAAAATGTCGGCTCCGGTCACTTCGGAATTATTGACCACGAGCGCCAAATAAAAAGCAATCAAATAAACAAACACGCAGAACTCCCAACCTGTCCGAAACCTCGCTGCACGGGGTCCCCGTGACGAAGGGAGAGCCGGTTGGAACACGTCGCTTTCAGCGGCAAAGGCACAACCGGAACATCGAGCACATAAATTATCAAAAAAACAACCCTAAAATAATCCGACTATGAAATCTTTGAGTAAAGCAACCTTCCATTTACTGTGTTGCATCCTGCTATTGGGAACTTTCCAGAGTTGTAAAGACGACGAAACGACGCCCCCGCCTCCCGGAGAAAGCGCCACGCTCACCATTTCCGACGTCAAGGCCGAAGCCAATACCGTAACTTTCACCATCACGCCGAAAAATGTAGATGTTTATACCTATACGATCAAATCCGCGACGGTAACGCCTCAAGCGACCGTTCAGGATCCGGCCGAAACCAAAACCTTCACATACAACAGTCTGCTTCCGTCGAGCGACTATACGATCGTGGCAACAGGTTTTACACAAGGCGGTCTGGAACTCACTTCTACCGAATACAAATTCCGAACGCTCGACACGCAGGATCCCGGACTCGAAGTACCTTCCGGAGAGGAGCCGTTCATCGAATACGGCGACCAGCGGATCGCCGCCAAATCGGTCTTCTTCTACAAGGAAACCGATCGGCTCTGGTTCTTCATCTCCCCGCTCGAAGGATACGACAACTACCAGGACATGCTCTATGGCAACGGCGGAAAAAACGATTACATATCCCTCAGCTTCACGCCGAACCAGCTAAATAAATCGATCAACATGAAGAGTGCGTCCGAACGGTATTCGCTGCTCAACTCCATGTCGTTCCAACACCCCATCGCATCGGATATTTCGATGGTGACCATCGACTACCATTCATTAATCACCGACGGCGGCTTCATCGTCACCCGCGACGGGGACAAGATCGAAGGATATGCCGAAATGACCTCGGCCGCAACCGGCAAGAAACTCCGCATCTACGGTACCTGCACCTACGACCAGCAGGACGCCGAGCGGACCAGCTTCATCAGCCTCAACGACCTGAAAACTCCGCTCGGAAGCGCCTATTACCAACCGCTCGAAGAGGAAACGATTTCCGAAATCCATCTCTCGCCGGCCAGCCCCGTCATGGGAGCGCTGATCGACCAGGTGGATGAATACTACGTTCGAATCCGCTTCGACAACGCCCTGGCGACGGCTAAAACTCCGATCGACATCACCCGGATCGACAAGCTGTTCGAACTCGAAATCGTCGATCCTGCCCAACAAAAGTCGGTTACCGTCACCAATACGGACCTTCAAGGCGCGACGGGCACCATCACCCTCTACAAATACGCCCTGCAAGACAACTACCGAATCTCGTTCGATCTGCAGGTTCATGATATGCACCTCGAAGGGTATGCGGACGGGGCGTTCGAACTATACTCCTACTACTCCGGCAACAGTTATACGGTCGGAACGAACGACCCGGTCGAACTCCAATCCGCCGTCATCGACCGCCGCAGCGACGATTACTACACGATCTATCTGGCACCCCAGGCCGGTCTGACCGATTTGGAGCAAATCCGGCAGGCGGAGGGCGTAGTAACCATCAAAGCCGCACCGCAGGCACTGGACGGTCTGCTCGTTTCCTTTGCCAACGAAAAGGATGCCGGACGAATACTGTCCATCGCATATGCAGGCAAAACCTACGACAACCAGGGTGACAACACCAAGAGTACCATCCACGGAGCCACCGCAAAGCAAAAGATCGCGCTGGCCTTCTATGAAGCGACCAACGAAATGAACGGTTATTATTGCGGACCGTTCGTCGATGTGCAATAAACAACCCCGGCAACCGAAGGTCCGATCGCATCTCAAACCCACGATTCGACCGGCAACCGGTTCTCCCGGAATCTTCATCAAGCCCCCTTTTCGAAGGGGGCTTTTTTCCCACGCTTCATCCGGCGAAAGCAAAAAACAGAGCTCGGACCTTTTACTTCCGAATCGTCATCAATTTTGCCGTATTACCGAAAATCCGGAATAAAAACCACCGTCACAGTAGATATTTCAAAAAAAAAACGCTAAATTTGTCAGAAACCTAAGTTGCTTCCTTAAGCCGAGCGCAATGAAACCTTCGTTTCGATTGCCGAGGCGAAAAATAGTCGAAAGAAAATCAACGCTTTCGATAAACCGAGCGCAGAATCGGAGGTGTTCGAACTCTGCCAAAGCGGAAAACAACGGCGTAAAAACGAACTGTTTCGTAGAGCCGAGGATATAACCACCAAGCCCGTTCGGTTATACGAGGCGGGAAACGGAACTCAAAACAGCAATGAACCTAAAACAGACACCATGATAAAGAAAGAATTATTACTCGGCGACGAGGCTATCGCATGGGGAGCCCTCAACGCCGGTCTTTCGGGCGTGTACGCTTACCCCGGAACCCCCTCTACGGAGATCACGGAATTTATCCAGATGCACCCCCTAACGCGCGAGCGCGGCATCCACTGCAACTGGTCGGCCAACGAAAAGACCGCACTGGAAGCGGCCCTCGGCATGTCGTTCGTCGGCAAGCGGGCCCTGGTCTGCATGAAGCACGTGGGCATGAACGTCTGCGCCGACGCTTTCGTCAATTCAGCCATGACGGGTGCCAACGGCGGCCTGGTGGTCGTAGCGGCGGACGACCCCTCGATGCACTCCTCGCAGAACGAACAGGACTCCCGCTTCTACGCCAAATTCGCCATGATTCCCTGCTTCGAACCCGCATCGCAACAGGAAGCCTACGAGATGATCGGCGAGGCGTTCGACTTCTCGGAGAAATACCAGATTCCGGTGCTGATGCGCGTGACGACCCGCATGGCCCACTCGCGTGCCGTGGTCGAAATCGGCGAACCCCGCCAGCAAAACACGCTCCACTACCCCGAGCGGCCCCGCCAGTGGATCCTCATGCCGGGCAACTCGCGCGTACGTTACAAAACCCTCATCGAGGAGAACAAACTCTTCGAGCAGGAGGCCGAACATTCGCGCCACAACCGCTACATCGACGGACCGGACAAATCCATGGGCATCATCGCCTGCGGTCTGGCCTACAACTATATTATGGAGAACTTCCCGGAAGGCTGCCCCTTCCCCGTGCTGAAGATCTCGCAATATCCGCTGCCGACGGCACTCGTACAGCGCATGGCTTCGGAGTGCCGTTCGCTGCTGATCGTCGAAGAGGGACAACCTCTGGTGGAGGAGATGATCCGCGGTCTGCTGGGTACTCCGATTCCGGTCAAAGGACGTTTGAGCGGCGAGCTGCCCCGCACGGGCGAACTCACGCCCGACAACGTACGCGGCGCCCTCGGTCTGCCCCGCCGCGAGAGCGAGGCGGCCAGCCAGCTCACCATGCCCCGGCCCCCGGCCCTTTGCCAGGGCTGCGGCCACCGCGACGTATATACGGCACTGAACGACGTGCTGCGCGAGCACTACCCCGACCACAAGGTATTCAGCGACATCGGCTGCTATACGCTCGGTTCGCTGCCCCCGTTCCGGGCGATCGACACCTGCGTAGAGATGGGTGCTTCGGTCACGATGGCCAAGGGCGCTGCCGACGGCGGACAGTTCCCTTCGGTAGCCGTAATCGGCGACTCGACCTTCACCCACTCGGGCATGACCGCCCTGCTGGATGCCGTGAATGAAAAGAGCAACATCACCGTCGTAATCTCGGACAACCTCACTACCGGCATGACCGGCGGCCAGGATTCGGCCGGCACGGGACGCCTCGAGCAGATCTGCGCCGGACTGGGCGTGGAGCCCGAACACATCCGCGTCGTGGTACCCCTGCCCAAGAACATGGAGGAGATCCGCCGCACGATCCGCGAAGAGATCGAATACAAAGGGGTTTCGGTCATCATCCCGCGCCGCGAGTGCATCCAGACCGCCAAACGCCACAACGCAAAAAAACAGTAGTACGACCATGAAACGGGACATCATACTTTCCGGCGTGGGAGGACAAGGCATCCTCTCGATCGCCACCGTCATCGGAGCCGCTGCCCTCAAGGAGGGACTCCACATCAAACAGGCAGAAGTACATGGCATGAGCCAGCGCGGAGGCGACGTACAGTCGAACCTGCGCATCAGTTCGGACGAGATCCTCTCCGACCTGATCCCCCAAGGCGCGGCCGATATCATCATCTCGCTCGAACCGATGGAGGCGCTGCGCTACGTACCCTACCTGAATCCGGAGGGCTGGGTGATCGCCAACACTACGCCGTTCGTAAACATCGACAACTACCCCGAACCGGAGGCCGTATTGGCTGAACTCGGGAAGCGCAAACATGCGATCCTGATCGATGTCGATGCCATCGCCAAGGAGCAATCCTCGCCCCGTGCGGCCAACATCGTGCTGCTGGGCGCCGCCGCTCCTTTCCTGGGGCTCGACGCCGACAAGTTCGAGGCGGGCATCCGCAGCATCTTCGCCCGCAAAGGCGAGCAGATCGTCGAAATGAACCTCAAGGCGTTCCGCGCCGGATACGAATACGCACAAAAACACCGCAAGTAATGGCAGCTCTCATTCCGCAGAAGATGTTCGACGAGCAGCTCGCCGCCATGGACATCGAAAACTTCGCACAGGCCACGATCCGTCAGGTCGGAGCCGTCGGCGGCGCCCTCGAGAAGAACTCGGGCACCGAATTCCTGCACCTCGAAATGGGCGTTCCGGGCCTTCCGCCGGAGACTGTCGGCGTCGAAGCCGAACAGCAGGCCCTCGCCCAGGGACACGCTTCGATCTACCCCAGCATCACGGGCATCGCCCCGCTCAAGAGCGAGGCTTCGCGCTTCGTCAAGGCGTTCCTCGACATCGACGTCGCCCCCGAGGGATGCATCCCGACCGTCGGCTCGATGCAGGGCGGCTTCTGCCTGTTCCAGATCAGCTCGCAGTGCGACCCCAAGAAAGACACCATTCTGTTCATCGACCCGGGCTTCCCGGTGCAGCGCCAGCAGGTGCGCATCCTGGGCATCAAGCACGAATCGTTCGACATCTACGACTTCCGCGCCGAGAAACTCGGTCCCAAGCTGGAGAGCTATCTCAAGCAGGGCAACGTCGCGGCGATCATCTACTCGAACCCCAACAACCCGGCGTGGATCTGCCTCACAGAGAGCGAACTGCGCACCATCGGCGAGTTGGCAACCAAGTACGACACGATCGTTCTCGAAGACTTGGCCTACATGGGCATGGACTTCCGCAAGGAGCTGGGACATCCTTTCCAGGCTCCGTTCCAGGCCACCGCAGCCCGCTATACGGATAACTACGTGCTGATGATTTCCGGCTCGAAGATCTTCAGCTACGCCGGCCAGCGCATCGCCATCGCAGCGATCTCGGACAAACTGCGCAACCGCTTCTATCCGGCTCTCAAGGAGCGTTACGGCATCGGCCGTTTCGCCGAATCCTACGCCCTGACATTCCTCTACGCCGCATCGTCAGGCGCAAGTCACTCGGCTCAATACGCTTTGGCGGCCATGTTCAAAGCGGCGGCGGACGGCAAGCTGGACTTCGTGGGGCACACCCGCGAATACGCACACCGCGCTCACCGCGTCAAGGAGCTCTTCGAGCGTCACGGTTTCCACATCGTCTATGACAAAGACCAGGACGAACACGTGAGCGACGGATTCTTCTTCACGGTAGGCTACGGTTCGATGCCGAGTTCCGACCTGGTGGCCGCACTGCTGCGCTACGGTATCTGCGCGATCTCGCTCACCTCGACGGGCAGCCTCCAGAACGGCGTGCGCGTCTGCGTGTCGCAGATGAACCGCGAGGAGCAGTACGACCTGCTCGACCGGCGCCTCCGCGACTTCGCGCAGGACTACGCCCGGAAATAAATCCGGCATTGCAGCTCCGGGTCGCTGTGAAATCGTCCCGGAGTTGCACTCCGGAGAAAAGAATCCGGCACGGACATCCGGGAACGACCATTCGCACCCAACGAAGAGAAGGAGCCGAATAAATTCGGCTCCTTCAAATAACCAACAAAAAAGACAAAACCTACCGTCTCCGGCCGACGACGGGACCGAATTTTCCTTTCACCGACCGACTGCCGGAAACGACTTAGAAAAACAGACCCATGATCAACTACACCACTGCCGCTGAAGCTGCGAAGCTCATCAAATCCAACGACAGCGTTTATATTCAGGGAAGCGTTTCGATCCCGGAAGTGCTCGTGAAAGCGATGGCCGACCGGGGACACGAACTTCGGGGAGTGAAGGTCTATTCAGCCTTCGCCATCGGACGGGAGGAAGCGCCCTACTGCAAGCCCGAATACAAAGACAGTTTCCTCGTATATAGCCTCTTCGTGTCGAACTCCGTGCGCAACTGGATCGCTCAGGGGTACGGACAGGCCATCCCGGCTTTTCTGGGCGAGATCCCGGGGCTTTTCCGCAAGGGGATCATCCCGATCGACGTAGCGCTGCTGAACTGTTCGCGCCCCAATGCGGACGGCTATTGCAGCTTCGGCACCTCGGCCGACCTCGCGGTTTCGGCCGCCGAATGTGCGAAGGTCGTTATCGCCCAGATCAACCCCCACGTGCCGTTCTCCTACGGCGATGCGCTGATCCACGTCTCGAAACTCACGGCCGCCGTCGAAGTCGATGAACCTCTGGTGGAGCTTCCGACCGCCCAGCCCAGCGAAATCGACCGCAAGATCGGCGGCTACATCGCCGAGTTGATTCCCGACGGTGCGACCCTCCAGATCGGCGTGGGCGGCATTCCCAACGCGGTACTCGCAGCCCTGGGCGATCATAAACACCTGGGACTCCACACCGAAGCACTCACCGACGGAGTAGTACCCCTGATTCGGAGCGGTGTGATCGACAACTCGCAGAAAAAAGTGCTTCCGGGCAAAAACCTCGCGTCGCTGGCTCTCGGCTCGAAACGGCTCTACGAATACATGGACTACAACGAAGACCTGATCATGAAGGACGTGGCATGGACGAACGACCCGTTCCGCATCCGCGAGAATCCGAAGGTCATGGCCATCAATTCGGCGCTGGAGGTCGATCTGACGGGCCAGATCTGCGCCGACTCGATCGGCACGATGATCTACTCGAGCGTGGGCGGACAACACGACTTCATGTACGGCGGCGCGCTCTCCGAAGGCGGCAAAACCTTCATCGCGCTCCCCTCGACCACCTCGAAGGGACAATCCAAGATCAAAGCCCTGCTGACGCCCGGCGCCGGCGTGGTGACCACCCGTTTCCAGACACAATACGTCGTCACGGAGTACGGTGCGGCCTACCTGCTGGGTAAAGGACTCGCCGAGCGTGCCCGCGCCCTGATCGACATTGCGCATCCCTCGGCCCGCGAGGAGTTGGAAAAAGCCGCCTGCGAACGCTTCGGCTATTCGTTCCTGCGGCTCAAATAGATTCCTCGATTCCATGTGCAGGAATCGTTCGCGGGCACCTGTCCGCTCCGCGCAGAGATGATTTTCACGCAAGATCCATATATTATAAAGTATATCAAAAAGGACTCCTGCCGAAACCGGAATAACCGTGTATGCGGAATAACTAAAGACCGTCCCGCCTCCTTTTTCAGAGGATGGGACGGTCTTTTTTCCACACAAAATCCCCCTCTCGACCGATCTATCGGGGGGGGGTAAAATTTTATTGATTTTCGATAAATTTTTCTTGTTTTTCACAAATATACTTTCTATCTTTATCGCAACAAACGATAAGAACGGACGCAGTGCCTGCAAGCGTTTCCAAAAGTCGAGGAATTACATAACGCCGGCACAGGAAACACCCCGCAGAACCCTTCGGTTTCGACCGGCAGGAACACTTCACGGATCAACAGGAAATACGCCGAAACAAAAACAGCGAACAAAATCAACGACCATAAAAAACGGGATCACTCCCTCTCGATATGATTGTACTCGAAAACATCAACAAGACCTACCACAACGGCGCTCCGCTGCATGTACTCAAGGGTATCGACCTCGAAATCGAAAAGGGCGAGCTGGTTTCGATCATGGGGGCCTCGGGATCGGGCAAATCGACCCTGCTGAACATCCTCGGGATCCTGGACGACTACGACACGGGCGAATATTTCCTGAACGGGCGCCTGATCAAACACCTGAGCGAGACGCAGGCCGCCGCTGCCCGCAACAACATGATCGGCTATATTTTCCAGTCGTTCAACCTGATAAACTACAAGAACGCGGTCGAAAACGTCGCCCTTCCCCTCTACTACCAGGGCGTTTCACGCCGCAAGCGCAATGCCGAAGCCCTCGAATACCTCGACCGGCTGGGACTCCGCGACTGGGCCAACCACATGCCCAACGAGATGTCGGGCGGCCAGAAGCAGCGCGTGGCCATCGCCCGGGCATTGATCAACAAGCCCCAGATCATTCTCGCCGACGAACCTACGGGCGCCCTGGACAGCAAAACCTCGCAGGAGGTAATGGACCTGCTGCGGCAGGTAAACGGGACGGGCATGACCATCATCTGCGTAACCCATGAACAATCGATCGCCGACCAGACGGACAAGATCATCCACCTGAAGGACGGCGTGATCGGTTCGATACAAAACCTCCGGCCATGAGAGAGTTGCTGTTGGAAATCTGGGCGTCGATCCGCCGCAACAAGCTGCGCACGTTCCTCACGGGCTTCTCGGTCGCATGGGGCATCTTCATGCTGGTCATCCTGCTCGGCTCGGGCAACGGACTGAAAAACGGCACGCTCTCCAATTTCGGGTCGATGGCCGTCAATTCGGTCATCATCAACGGCGGCTGGACCTCGCAACCCTACAAAGGCTACGACAAGTGGCGGCGCATCAACATCACCAACCGCGACCTGGAGATCCTGCGCACCGAATTTCCCGAAGTAGATAAGGTTTCCGCCCGCGTACAGGGACCAGGACAATACAACCTCTCCCACGGACGCGACTTTCTGAACAATGCGGCCGTAGTCGGCAGCGACCCGGAATACCGCGAAATCATGAATGTCAGGGTGCTCGACGGACGCTTCCTGAACGATACCGACCTTCGGGAGCGGCGCAAGGTGATCGTCGTGGATAAAAACGTGCGGGATGTCCTGTTTCACGGTCAAAGTCCCGTCGGACAGCACCTCCTGGTCAACGGAACATCGTACAGCATCATCGGTGTTTTCGAGATGGACCAGTTCGGCTCCTACACATTCACCTTCATCCCGCTGACGACCGCCCAACTACTCTTCAACCACAGCGATCCGAGCGTAGGACAGACCTATCTTTCGGTGAAAGACATCGACACCGATCAGAAAATGGCCGAATTCGAACAGCGGCTCCGCAATCGTCTGGCCGCCGAACACACCTTCGCGCCCGACGACGAAAGCGCCGTCTGGATCTACAACCGCATGGAAGGTTACAAGAACATGATGCTCGTCTTCGGCGGCATCAACCTCTTCATCTGGATCATCGGTCTGGGAACGCTGCTCGCAGGCATCGTGGGCGTGAGCAACATCATGCTGGTAACGGTGCAGGAGCGCACCTTCGAATTCGGCATTCGCAAGGCTCTCGGAGCCAAACCCTCGTCGATCATCCGGCTGATCCTGACCGAATCGGTGATGATTACCGCCGCATTCGGCTATATCGGGATGGTGCTCGGCGTATTCGCCATGGAAGGAGTGAACAAGCTCATGACACAAACTCCGCCCGGTGAGGAGAACACGTTCAACATCTTCGTCAATCCGACGTTGAACCTCTCGGTAGCGGTAAGCGCGACGATCGTTCTGGTGCTGGCCGGACTTATCGCAGGTTACATCCCCTCCCGCCGGGCCGCCCGACTGAAGACCGTCGATGCCCTGCGGCACAATAAATAACTGCGCGACAACGAATCCCACAACGACCGGGGAACAGATAAGGAAGCACCCCGGAGTCCGAAGGACGACAAAAGTCCCCTCCCGAGGAGGGGATTGAGGGGTGGGTAAGAATTGAATACGCGGCCAAGCCGCGAAACTACGACAGACCGAAAAGAGAACAGCAACAACGAGCCCGGGACACCCGGAAGAAAGAAAAGGAACCAAACTATGACAGGATTTTTCGATACGGATCGCTGGAACGAAATCTGGCAGACGATCTCCCGCAACCGCAGGCGCAGCATCATGACGGCGCTGGGTGTCTTCTGGGGTATCTTCATGCTGATCGTCCTGCTGGGTGCCGGCACGGGGCTGGGCCGCATGTTCCGCGCCCAACTGGGCGGTACGGCCACCAACGCCATTTTCATCATGTCCGACCGCACCTCCGTCCCATACGAAGGTATGCCTACGGGCCGCAGCTGGGAACTGGACTGGGACGACCTGGAAGCGCTCCGGAAACTGCCCCGCATCGAATACATCTCGGCCATTTGCTGGGGCAACCAACGCAACATGAGCCACCAAGACCACAAAGGCGAATTCGGACTGATGGGCTACTCGCCCGACATGCAGCAGATCGCCCCCCAACAGATTCTCATGGGGCGCTACCTGAACGAAGTCGATGAACTGCGCCAGCGCAAAGTCTGCGTAATCGGACTTCAGGTCTGGCGCGACCTCTTCCCCGGCGGAGAAGATCCTACGGGCAAAACGATCCAGATCGGCAGCTCCTACTTCACGGTCGTCGGCGTTACCAAACCCCTGGGAGGCATGATGGCCTTCAGCGACCCGGAGCGAACCGTCGTCATCCCGGCACTGCTCGTACAGCAAATGTACGGACTGGGACGGACGATCGACATGCTGGCACTCACCGGATATGCGGACGAACCGACCCAAGAGGTGATCCAGGAGTGCCGGCAAAGCATCGCCGCACGACACCTGATCGCTCCCGACGACAAGAAGGCGATCTATTTTCAGGACACCTCCGAGATGTTCGGAAAGATCACGGGGCTCTTCCGAGGCATCTCCCTGCTTACGTGGATCGTAGGTCTGGGCACGCTGCTCGCGGGCATCGTGGGCATCAGCAACATCATGCTGGTACTGGTACGCGAACGCACGCAGGAGATCGGCATCCGCCGCGCCATCGGCGCTTCGCCCCTGACGATCCTTTCGCAAATCCTCTCCGAGAGCTTCATCCTCACTTTTATCGCGGGCATCTTCGGTTTCGGTGCGGGCGTAGGCGTTCTCTCCATCGCCGACAGTTTCTACGCGCGGGCCGCCCAGATGGACCAACACCTGCCCGATATTTCATGGCAGATCTCCTTCGGTATGGGAATGCTCGCGCTGGGGATCCTCGTCCTGGGCAGCCTGCTGGCAGGCATCATCCCTGCGACCCGGGCACTGCGGATCAAAGCCGTAGACGCGATCCGCGAAGAATAAACCCCGAAACTCGCAACAAACGCAAAAAACCGACATAATATGAAAAAGTTTCTGAAGATTTTCCTGGGCATCCTGTTCCTCGCGCTGCTCGTCGGCACGTTCGTCTTCCTCTGGAACAAAACCCGCCCCGTGAAGGTGGTTTACACCCTCGCAACCCCCGTGCATGACACGATCCGTCAGTACGTCATCGCCTCGGGCAAGGTCGAACCCCGCGACGAGGTGCTCATCAAGCCCCAGATCTCGGGTATCATTTCCGAGGTGCTCTGCAAGGCCGGCGACCGTGTAAAACAGGGCGACGTCATCGCTACGGTGAAGGTCATTCCCGAAATGGGAACCCTCAATGCCGCCGAATCCCGCGTGACGGTGGCCCGGCTCTCGCTCGACCAGACCCGCAAGGAGTTCGAACGCACCGAAGCCCTCTATGCCAAAGGCGTGGTATCGCAGGAGGAGTTCGAGAAGGGGCAGACCACCCTGCGCCAGGCCGAAGAGGAGTTCCAGAATGCCGAAGACAACCTGGAAATCGTCAAAACCGGTATTACCAACCGATACAAAGATTTAAGCAACACCCAGATACGCTCCACCATCACGGGTATGATCCTCGACGTACCGATCAAGGTCGGCAACTCGGTGATCCAGGCCAATACCTTCAACGACGGCACCACGATCGCCACGGTCGCCGACATGGGCGACATGCTCTTCCGGGGCAATGTCGATGAAACCGACATCGGCCGCCTGCACGCCGGCATGCCCGTCGTGCTGACCATCGGTGCCATGCAGGGTACCGTCCTCCAAGCCACGCTGGAGTACATTTCGCCCAAAGCCGCCGATGTGAACGGAATCATCATGTTCGAGGTGAAGGCCGCCGCCAAGATCCCGGAATCGGTCTTCGTCCGTGCAGGTTACAGCGCCAATGCCAGCATCGTGACCGACAGCCGCGAAGGTGTTCTCACACTGCCCGAAAGCACCATCCAGTTCGAAGAGGGCAAGCCCTGCGTCTATATCCTCACCAGTCCTGAGGAGAGCCCCGAACAAACCTTCGAGAAACGGGACGTAACGCTCGGTCTGTCGGACGGCGTGAACATCGAAATCGTATCCGGCGTCACCGAAACGGACAAAGTCCGCAACCTCCAACAACAGTCCATCTAAATCCCTGCCACCATGAAATTCGGAACTCTTTTCATCGCACTGCTGCTCGCGGGCAGCACGGCGCAGGCCCAAATTCCGACTCCGACACCCGAAGCAGGCCCTTGGAGCCTGGACGACTGCATCCGATACGCCCACGAACATAACATACAGATCCAGCAACAGGCGCTGCAAGTCGAACAGCGCTCCGTCGAACTCAACACCTCGCGCCACAGCCGCCTGCCCGACCTCGGTGCCAACCTCGGTACGAACTTCAGCTTCGGACGAAGCCTCATCAGCAACAACACCTACGCCGACAACAACCAGGTGTCGGGTTCGCTCGGCGTTTCGGCCTCGCTGCCGCTCTTCATGGGCGGACGCATCAACCACGAAATCGCAGCAGGCAAGCTGAGCCTGAAAGCCGCTGTCCAGGACCTGGACCGGATCCGTGAAGACGTATCGGTCAATATTATGTCGTATTACCTCGACGTGCTGGTCGCAAAGGAGTTGGTTAATGTTGCAGAGCAAGCGCTCGCCTTGAGCACACAACAGGTGGAACGCAGCCGGGAGCAGGTACGAACGGGCAAAGTCGCCGAGTCGGTGCTTTACGAAAACGAAGCCCTGCTGGCGGCCGACGAATACAAACTAACCCAAAGCCGCAACGACCTCTCACTCTCCCTGCTGGCCCTGAGCCAGGCCCTGAACCGGACGAGTGCCGAAGGATTCGACATAGTCGCCCCGACTTTCGACAGCCTCACCGTGGAGTCGATGCGTCACCTGCGTAACCCGGCCGAAGTGCTCTCCTACGCCCTGGACAACCGTCCCCGCATACAGGCCGAGCGCTTCCGCCTCGAGCAGGCTCTCCGGGCGGTGCGGATGTCCCGTGCGGCTTACTACCCCCAGATCACGCTGACAGGAGGATACGGCACCAACGTCTATCACTCGTTCGCTACGGGTGCGGTAAATCCCGCTTTCGGACGCCAGTTCCGCAACAACAGCACCGAATACGTAGGGGTGGCGATCAACATCCCCATCTTCAACCGCATGGCGACCCGCAACAGCGTGCGAACGGCCAAACTGGGCGTACGGAGCCAGCAGCTCGTCCTGACCGAAGCCGAGCAGACCCTGCAAAAAGAGATCGAAACGGCCTACTACCAGGCCGATGCCGCCCTGTTGAAATACCGTTCGGCGGAAAAAGCGCTCAATTCCGCACAGGTCGCCTTCAGGTACGAAGCCGAGAAATACGCTGCGGGCCGCTCGACGACCTTCGACTACAACGACGCCAAGACCCGCATGCAGAAGGCCGAATCCGACCAGATCCAGGCCAAATACGAATTCATATTCCGCACCAAGATCCTCGATTTCTACGCGGGTTTCCCCCTGACGCTTTAAGCGCGGTAAACGAAACCCGAAGACTCCGACCGCAAGCAGTACAAGAGAGAAGCTCCCGGAAACGATTTGCGTTTCCGGGAGCTTCTCTTGTCGATGTAGATTCTCTCTCTGCCGATGTTTCCGGGCAACTCTTCTCCTGTCCCAAGCGGAAAAGAGAGGCAATCCGGCGGATTCGTTCCGCAGCCTTACTCCGCGATCGAAAGATCGGCGAAGGAGAAAACTTCGGTCGAAACCTCGCCCAGCGGACCGCTCTTGGCATTGACCCCCACCTGTACTTTGACGAAGTCGATGTACTTCAGTTCGACAGGCGTTCCGTCGGGCTGCATGGCATTGGCGATTCGGAATCCGTTGCTCTGTCCCTTTCCGTCCACTGCATCGCCGCCCGCAAGACAGTCGCTTCCGTAATTGTCGGCATAACCCCACTCGTAAGGACGGTTGATCCAAAACCCTCTGTCATCGACCATATTCCGGGATTCGAGCAGCGTACCGCGCAACGTATAAGTATCGGCGGCCCAAGCCGGATAATAGAAATCCTGGTCGTGAAACTCACCCCTGTATTCGACCGTGCCACTGCGACCTTCCGAATCGGTCCACTGCACGTCCATCCCCTTTCCGGCAGGGCGGTAATAAGTCACGGCATAACCGGAAACAGTCCCTTCCTTACCCGTTTCGCTGCCCCGCAACTCGTACCACTCGTCATCGGGCTCGCCGTTGCCGTTCACGTCCTGCATGACCCACACCACGCCCGGCTCCGAGCTGGTGTCGAACGCATTCCCCTCAATGGAAAAATCATAGCCGCTTTCCATTCGGGCGATACTGTGGTCGAACCCGACGATCAGATAACCGCCGAATCCCCCGAGCGAAACATAACTCCGCGCCTCCAGCCTCCCGGCTGCATAAGCCACGGCATCTTCATGGGTACGCTCATTGCCCGTATATCCGGCTTCGGTCTTTTCGCCGACCAACTGCCCGGGAGCGGGCAGAAATTCGTAAACCGCATGCTGGAAACGACTGCTCGCCGCACTCACCGGGCGTCGGCGCTGCTCCTCGTCCGCAAAGGCGTGGACGACGATCTCGGCAGACAGCGTAGCAACCCCTCGGACGATGTTTCGCGTAAGACGCTCGGAAGCATCGCCGCCTTCGGTCACATCGACCCGAACGGTATAGTCGCCCGGTCCGTCGGGCGTAAACTTAAACACGGCACCCGTTTCGGCTGCAACCGGTTCCCCATCGACCGACCAGGCGAACTGCGGATCGGCGACATAAGCCAGCGACGGCGCAAGATAGACCGCACGGCCGACGAACGTGCTCCGATCGGTCGTCTTACAATAATGAGAGAGCTTTTCGAAGCGGACCTCCGAAGGCATCTTCTCCACGACCTCCACGACAAATTCCTTGAAGGAGGTTCCGTCGTCGTTCGATGCCTCGATACGGATCGGGTAGCTCCCCACCGCCTCTTCCCGGAAGGTATAGCTCATCTGCGTAGAAACGACCTCGCCGGCACAAAGCCACCGGCAGCGGAAGTCCTCCTGGTCCGAATGCTGAATATCGGGAGTGAAGGTATATTCGACACCCGGCAGAACCTTGAGCCCCTCGGTAGGCAGTGCGAGCGAAATGACGGGCGGAGTAAGCTCCAACACATCCACCCGCAGCTCCGCTTCGGCTTTTCCGGCAGCCGTTTCGACACGGAAAGTGATATACACTTCCCCCAGTTCGGTAAAGACGGCCGTATAGGTCGGTTCGGAACCTGCCAGCTTGCCATCGACGATCCATGAGTAGGTAGCTCCCTCGGCATACTCCACCGTCGGAGCGATGGTCAGTTCCCGGCCCATCTTGACGGTATAAACCCCCGACTCGCTGTCGAGCGTAATGACGGGAGCATGATCCCGGTCGTCCAAAATCACTTCGTCCTTGTTGCAGGCGGTCGTCAACAGCGCCGCCAACACCGCCCAAAACGGGAAATATCTTTTCGAAAAAATCCACATAGCACGTTGCATATATTCGCGTTTACAGCACGCGGCAGAGCGGAAACCCGCCCTGCCGACGTACACAAAAACGATTTATCTTCAAAAGTCGTCGCCTCCGCCCGGTGCAGTCCGTCACGGACTTTTCCGCAGATCGGAAACGATCGCCGAAATCGGTCCGGAAACTTTCCGGAAAAACATTACAGCTCGATCGTAATGTCATCCAGAGCATAATAGGCCGGCATCGAGAAGCCATAACCGTTATCGGGGCCGCCCGTCATATTGAAACGCACCTTCGCCACCTTGCCCAGCGAAGAGAGGTCCCATTTGGTCCACTCCTTAATCAGCTTGTCCTTCGATGCGAAAGTCATCGTCACGGTGCCGGTCTCCTTACCTGCGGCATCGTAGCCCGTAGCATGAATCAGTACATCCTGGCCCTCCTCAAGCGCAGGTGCGAGGGCATTGCCCTTGGCTGCCACACTCAGGAAATAACAGGTCGAATTGATATAGCAGCTCTGGATCGTACGCGCCACACCGTCGGCGAAAGCGAAAATAGGACGGCTGTCGCCATAGTCGGGGTGCGCCTCGTCGTAGTTGCCGTAACCGATAAGGAAATTATCCGATCCGTCGTGGCCGCCGCCCGTAGTAGCATCCTCGTTCCGGGCATTGTACAGGTAAAGGTCAAGCTCGTAGGAGTTGAACTTCTCGATATCCTTGGAGTTGTAGGACGATACCATAAACGGGTATCCCCAACCTTCGGGACAGGGCGAAGTCAGCTGCGTGGTCTGATCGGTCCAGGTGTACGCCTTATCTTCGTAAACTACGGACATCGCCTTACCGCCGTTATAGTTCGCCACCACCAGCGGCGACCAGTCGTCGCCCTCGAAAGTGATCGTATAGGTCTGGGGTCCTTCGTCCGGCCCGTCGTCGTCCTTCGAACATCCGACGAAAGTTACCGCAGCCGCAGCCAGCAAAGCCAAAAATACTCTTTTTTAATCTTTTATTATTTAATAAATTGTATGTTTCCTCCTGTACGAAAGATCGCCACAAAGCATACGCTTCGGGGACTCATGGCAGCACCGGGTCCGGAAAAATCGACTGAATGGGGAAATCGAGCAAACAGAGCAACCGACATTCGTGATTCCATCCCGTGACCCGCAGGTGTAAAATCTTCGTGCAAAGGCAGGTCTTCTGACTCATCCCGTCCGTCGCGCCTTCCCGGCTTCATGGCCAGTGGCAAAAGAGAGCGATCGAACTATTCCCCGAAAGGAAACAGGACTTACAGCAGCGAGCACTGTTCCGGATTCGCACCGGATTCCCTATTACTCCGCACGCTTCGAAAAAACATACGGATACCTTTTGCGGGTGCAAATATACGAATAATATTTAATTCGAAAACTCAAAAAAACACGACGACCTCTTGACTTCGCCTTTTCGTCAGCGTATATTTGCAGACGCGCCCTTCCCGTTTCCCGAAACGGGCGCCCATCCTTTCTCTATTTTTTCGATTTCCGCCTGCCGCCGGACTCTTCCGGACGGCAACGACACTGTTTCATCCGACAAAAAAACACACGACATGCCCCGAGGACGCAACAAAGCCCTGATCGCCCGACGCGACGAAATGCTCTGCCACCGCTATCACTACTGGACCGAAACGCAGCGTATGCGCTTCGACGACACCCTGAAAATCCTCTCCGAAGAGGAGTTCTTTCTCTCCGAGGAGCGCATCCTGACCATCCTCCGCGCCAACGGCGACACGCTCCGCGAACTCGCCGGCCGGCCCGCTCCGAAAATGCGGAGAGAGCGCTTCCCGACAAGGCGCCATACGCCCTCTCCCCGGAAATGATCCGACGGATACGCCCGTCCCTGGCAATAAGGATATTCGGCCCGTCCATCCCTGCGATCCGGCAAAAAGAGGCATCCGCACATCTCCATTCGGAAAAAACAGCTATTTTTGCAGCCGGAACAATCCCGGAACGAAACAAAATGGACTGGTTTACGGATCTTTTTACCCAACATTCGGCCATTCAAGCCGTCGTCGTGCTCTCGCTGATCTCGGTGTTCGGCATGATGCTGGGCAAAGTGCGTTTTTTCGGAATTTCGCTCGGCGTGACGTTCGTTTTCTTCATCGGCATCGCAGCGGGCCATTTCGGACTCTCGGTCGATCCTTCGATGCTGGCTTTCGCCGAAAGTTTCGGGCTCGTACTCTTCGTCTATGCATTGGGATTGCAGGTCGGCCCCGGTTTCTTCAGTTCGCTCCGTTCGGGCGGCATCCGGCTGGTTTCACTCGCCACGCTCATCGTCCTGACAGGTTCGGCACTGGCCGTAGGGCTCGGCTATGCGGCCCGTGTTCCCATGAGCGACATGGCAGGCATCCTGTGCGGCGCCACGACCAACACCCCGGCGCTCGGTGCGGCACAACAGATGCTCTCGCAGATGCAGTTGGACTGCAACAACGCCACGCTGGGCTGTGCACTGACCTACCCGCTGGGTGTCGTAGGCGTGATTCTGGGCATCATCGCCGTACGCAAACTCTTCGCCCGGCCCTCGGACATTCCGCAACCGGACGCCGAACATAAAAAGAATATCTTCATCGTCGAATTCAAGATTTCCAACCCCGGCGTCGTCGGCAAAAGCATCCGCGACGTCGCGGCATACAGCCACCACCATTTCGTCATCTCCCGCCTTTGGCGTGCCGGGCAGGTTTCGATTCCGACCTCGGACTCGACCCTCGAATCGGGCGATCTGGTACTGGTAATCACCTCGCCAGACGACGTGCAGGCACTGGAACTCCTCTTCGGCGAGCGGGTACAGAAAGACTGGAATACGCATGACATCGACTGGAACGCATTGGACAGCCAGCTCATCTCCCGGTCGATCATCGTCACCCGCCCCGAAATCAACGGCCGCAAACTCAGCTCGCTGCGTCTGCGAAACCTGTACGGCATCAACATCAGCCGGGTGCATCGTTCGGGCGTACAACTGCTCGCCACGCCCGATCTCACGCTGCAACTGGGCGACAGCCTGACGGTAGTGGGTGAAGCGCAGGCGATCGAAGGCGTCGAAAAAATCCTCGGCAATGCCGTCAAACAGCTCGACGAACCCAACCTGATTCCGGTTTTCATCGGTCTGCTCCTGGGCCTGCTGCTGGGAAGCATCCCTTTCGCGGTACCGGGTATCAGCCTCCCCGTCAAACTGGGACTCGCAGGCGGCCCGATCATCCTCGGCATCCTGATCGGGACCTTCGGCCCCCGCATCCACATCGTCACCTACACCACGTTGAGCGCCAACCTGATGCTCCGGGCATTGGGACTGTCGCTCTATCTGGCCTGCCTGGGGCTCGAAGCGGGCGCCCATTTCGTCGAAACGATCATGCGCCCCGAAGGAATGCTCTGGATCGGACTGGGATTCCTCCTCACGTTCGTCCCCATCGTTATCGTAGCCGCCCTGTCGCTGCGGTTCTTCAAACTCGATTTCGGACAGGTAGCCGGCATCATGTGCGGCAGCATGGCCAACCCGATGGCGCTGAACTATGCCAACGACTCGATCCCCGGCGATCATCCGGCCGTGGCGTACGCGACGGTCTATCCCGTATGCATGTTCCTGCGGGTCATCATCATTCAGATTCTGATCATGTGCTTTATTTAGCGGTCGCCGGACGGCAGACCGCCCTGCGTTCCGAAGAGGCGCAGCGAACGGAACCGGGGACTCAACGCCCGACATCCGGCAACTCCGCCACGCGGCGGATCTCGCCTTCGAAATTGGGGGTAAAGATCCCGCCGCCCACTCCTTCGGCGATCTCGCGCAGTGTCCAGAAGCGACCTCCGTCCAACTCGCCGCTCGGTACGACAGGCCCATCGTACACCGTCTTATAGACATAGACCAACTCCCGTTCGCGTTCCGACTCGAACAGGTAGGTCAGCACGTGCTGCGGTTCGAAATCCGTCACGCCGACCTCCTCGCGCACCTCGCGCCGCAGAGCAGCGAGAGGCTCTTCCCCCCAATCCACATGGCCGCCTACGGCCGTATCCCACCGTCCGGGCTGGATATCCTTCCACGCCGGACGTTTTTGCAGGTAAAGCTCCCCGCAGGAGTTGAACAGATGAAGGTGCACCACCGGATGCAACAGCATCGACCCGCCGTGGCACTCGCCCCGCGTGGCCCGGCCGACGACACGTCCGGCGGCATCGACCACCGGAAACAGCTCTTCCCGATTATCCGCGCATTTCATCTTCCGACAATATTCTATGAGTTTTATTCCGACCGTAAAGACTGCAATAGACGGAGAACATGACGAAGCCCAGCAGGGCCATCGCCGCACCGGGCAGGGCGGCATATTGAGGCCCCAGGCCGAAACTGATCGGCAGACCGCCGAAGTAGGCGCCCAAAGCGTTGCCGAGGTTGAACGCGATCTGGATCGACGCGGCGCCGAGCATCTCCCCGCCCGGCGCATTCTCCAGAATAAGCAGTTGCTGGGGCGATGAAACCCCGAAGAGCGAAGCCGTCGTCAGGAACATCAGCGGAATCACGAGCCAGTCGATCCGAGCCGCGAAGAAGATCCCTACGAGCAACAGACAGATCATCCCCTGAATAAAGCGGGCGACCCGTTCGGGAGAGAAGCGGTCCGACAAATGCCCGCCCGCGAGATTACCCACCAGCATTCCCAGCCCCGCGACCATCATCACGGCTGTCATCGCCTGCCCGGAGATGCCCGCCACACGCGTCATGGTCGGAGTCACGTAGCTGTACCAGCAGAAAACTCCTCCATTGGCCAGCAGCGTAGCCAGCAGGATTAGCCAAGGAGCCCGCGAACCGAGGAACCGGAATTGCCCCTTCAATCCCGTATCGGGCAGCGCCGGCAGGGCAGGCACCCAGCGGGCGATCAGCAGCAGAGCCATAATTCCCCACAGCCCGACCATCCCGAAAGCCAGCCGCCACGAAAGATAGCTGCCCAAATAGGTACCCAACGGCACACAGAACAGGTTGGCGACAGTCATCCCGAGGATCATGATCGACACGGCCTGGGTTTTGTGTCCCGGATCGGCCACCCGCTCCGCAACGATCGAACCTACGCCGAAGAAAGCCCCGTGAGGCAGGCCCGACACGAACCGCATCGCCAAAAGCACCCAAAAGTCGGGCGCCAGCGAAGCGCAGACGTTACCCAGGACAATAAGAGCGGCAAGAGCGAGCAGAATCCCCTTCAACGCCCGCTTACGTGCAATGAGCACCGTCGCGGGAGCCCCGACGCAAACCCCGACGGCATAGGCCGAAATCAGATCCCCGGCCCGGGGGATGGAAACGCCCAAATCCCTCGCCACATCGGGCAGAATCCCCATCATGACGAACTCGGCCATGCCGAGAGCCAACGTGCCGAAAGCCAGGGCGATCAAACTCTTTTTCATAAATCGACTCTTTTTACCGACGGCTCCGCACTCCAGGTACGGAACCTTTTTCGCAACTTTCGCATCCTTCGGACCGCTCCGCAGCTCGACAATACGGCGCGTCCGAAGCACGGTCTTTTGATTCGGAGAACAAAAATAGCGCATATCTTCCCCTCTTCCGCCTAAAACGAAAGAATTTCTCACCGACCCGACAAACCGGCCCTCCCGGATTCTCCCTGACGGGATGAATCCGGGAGGGCCGATTATATCCTATCCGAAAGCCCAAAGAGAGCCGTATGACTGAGATCAATACCCCAGCCAGTGAAGCCACTCGAGCGCTTCGGGCGTCAGCTTGTCATCGCGGTCCACCCAGGTTCCGGACTCGATGAGCAACGTTTTATACTCCTCGATACGGCGCGTGATCGGAAAATCGGGTCGCGGCAGCGCACTCTTCTCCGCACGCTCCGAAGGGCGAATCGTCCGGTCGAAAACCTCCCGAAGCACCGGGCGCCGGTGTCCCTCCCACTTGAAATCTTCGAGAAAAAGAGCCTGCGTCTCCGGAATCTTATCCATCGGGAAGATCGAAAAGACCGGCTGATTACGGTAGGTAATGCCTTCGACCGTATTGTTGTCGATATAGTAGGTAGCCGCACCGCTTTGGATAGAAACCAGCCCCACCGGTTCGGGCGAATCGTCCTCCTGCATATAATAGATGGTCTGCACGTTACCGTCCACGTCGTTGCGATAGATCTTGTTATCGCGGAAATAGGCAGTAATCAGCTTGCCCGTCACCTGGTTGTAAGTCATAGTGTCGATCTCGCTCGACATGACCGGACGGCCGACGAATTCCGCTTTCTGGAGTTTGGAGTTTTCGGTATAGATCTTCATCACGTCCGAAGTGATCTGGTTATCCTGATTCCAGAGCACAGGATCGATATAGAGCAGGATCATCGAGTCCGTGGAAACGGCCACCAGAGAATCGCAGACCGCCTGGAAGTCATTGCGGAAGATCTTTACCCGGCGATACCCCTTGACCAACCGGTAGAGGGAATCTCCAGCAGGTGCAGCGATCGAATCCCCCCGCAAAGAGTCCGCTGCCGCAACCCCGGCCTTGAGCGAATCGAGCTGCATGGAATCGCGTCCCAGCGAATCCGCAGCAAGAGAGTCCCGGAACAAAGAATCCAACGCGGCAAAAGCCCTAGCCTCCCGCAGGGAGTCGGCGACCAGCGAATCGAGAGCCGACGCCGGAAGCTTGCCTTTCAGGATCGCCTTCCCGGTTTTGGCACGCCGCTTGGCCCAGATTTTCTCCATACGTTCGGCACGGCGCTCCAGGTTCTTTCTGCGCAATGCCTCCTCCTTCTGTTTCGCAGCGTCGAGCTTGGCAGTAGCCCGAGCCTGACGTGCTTTGGCGATCTGCGCCAGCTTCTCCTTGCGGGCCGCTGCCGCCTGCGCCTTTTTCACGGACGCTATGCTGTCGGCCTGTGCCCGCAATTGAGCTTTCAAGCTGTCGGCCTGGGCTTTCCGCTCCCGCTTGGAAAGAATATGCACGGAAGAATCCGCAGGAAGCGATTTTGGACCGGCCTGCGCAAGGCTGTCGGAAAAAAGCGTATCCACCGCAGAAACGGCGGCCACGGAATCGGCAGGGGTCATTCCGCCCCCCACCCGATCAAGGCTGTCGGAAAGAAGCGTATCTATTGCTGGGGCGGCATCCAGAGAATCGCCCCCCGTTCCTCCTTTTTCAACCGGAACAGCCGCTATAGGTTCTGCAACGGAACCAGAACCGGCATCCGCAGTTTCGGACGAGGTTTCGACGGCTCCGGCCGCAGCCTGCGGAGCAGCGGCATCCGCCTGCGATCCATCCTGCGAGGCTTTTGGACCCGCAGCACTCGGTTTCGCAGCCAGTGAATCCACAGACGGTCCCCCCTTAGAGCCGGCCAGAGAATCTGCCGCCTTTGCCTTCACCTTCGCCAACGAATCGGCACGTGCCTGCTCGCTCTTCGAGATCGTATAAAGAAACATCGAATCGGCACACATATAGAGCGAATCGCTCTGACTCGTATCGTAGCTGACCACCGAAGGTCGCTGCGTGAGCAGAGCATTGCCCGGCTCCTTCCAATATTCGCCGTAATCGCCGAAAGCGAGCACTTTGTGCTCGGCGTCGTCGATCTGGATATTCCGGAACAAAAGAGCATGCCCGGACTCCCGGTAATAGTCGAGGCTGTCGCTCCACAGCTCCTGCTTTTCGGTCATCACATACCCGTTGCGAGTCAGCACGTAAAGCTCGCGCGGCTTTTCGTAACGTCCCCGGTCGGCATAAATGTAATCGCCGCCTTCGTTCCAGATGTTGGTTCGCTCGAAGAAATGAGCCTGGTCGGTATCCGTATCGTACACCACCGAATCGCCCTTGAGTTCGTACTTGTCGTTGCGCATCTCGACACGATCCACACAGATAATCTGGTGCGTATCGGCATAATAGTAGCCCCGGTCGGATTCGAGGTGATTCTCGCGGTTGGTCAGCATACCGCCTCCGCTGAAAGTACCAATATTGTCCAGCGTATTGAACCGGAAATCATAAGTATAGAGCGTCGCATCCCCATCGACGACCTTCACCAGCGGAGCATAGACCCGCGCCTCGTTGATCTCACCGTTGTAGTCGGCCCGGTCGCCGTAAATGTATGTCTCTTTTTTATTGATCAGTACGTTGCCGAAGCACTCGATGCGCTTGTCGTTGTAGCGGATCGCGCTGTCGCAGGTAATGACCGCCCCGTTGTGCTGGGCCGCGAAATGCCCTACGAGCACTGTCGCGGTCGTATCGCCGTAAGGAATGGGATATCCCCGGTCGGCGACGAAATCGACCACCTTGTTCGACTCGGGGTCCTGGGCCGGAGCACCCGGAGCCGACGGGGTCTGAACACCCGCAACGGGAACGGCCAGCGGCCTGTTCCCCGCGAGGATCACACCTCCGGCGACACCTGCGACCAGCAGTGCGCACACTATTTTTCGCAATCCCTTCGGCATCGGACGATCTCTATTTTACCCAGTTCTTATTTTCGAACTCTCCGTCCCGAAATTCGGGATCGATATAAATGTACATGCCCTCGATCTTCTTGTCGAGCCACTCCTTGAACACTTTCTCGCGTTTGGCGTTCAGCGCCAGCTGTTCGACGCGAATATAGTCCTCGTCGAGCGAAACCTTGTGCGGAGGGATCACCTTCACGAGCTTGACGATCTTGCTGAGCTGGTTGCCCATCCAGTCTTCGGTCTGATAGGCGTCGGAAATTTCGCCCTCCTTAAGATTGCGCAGGGCATTGTAGTCGTCGAGGCTCTTGCCACCGGCCCGGCCGAAATCTTCTTTCATGAAGCGTGTTTCGGTATAACTTGCTTCCCACCTTTGAGTAAGTTCCAGCAAATCGTGGTTGGTCACCACGCCGCCGTTCATCTTCGAATTATCGTCGTCGGAAAACTTCCGGGCCGCCTCCTCGAAAGTAATCGAATCCTTACGGATCAGGTTTGCGATACTGTCCAGCATACGGGCCGGAGCCGCCAGCTCCTCGAGCGTATAGGAGGGTCGCAACACGATATGACGCGCATGGTACATACGCCCCTTCTGGTCGATCAACTGAATCAGGTGATAACCGTATTGCGTTTCGACGACCTCGGAAACCTGTCCCGGCTTCAGATCGGCCAATGCGTCCGCAAACTGCCGCACGAACCCGTCCAAAGGCTGGGGGTCCAGTTCGCCGCCACTGATGGCCGAACCGTCCATCGAATACATGCGGGCCATGATGTCGAAACGGGTCTGCCCCTTGATGATGCGCTCGCGCATATCCAGCAACCGCTCCTTGGTGCGCTGCTTGGCCTCCTTGATCGACGCCGGGAAACGGGTGATCTGGGCATAAACGTACTGTTCGGGGATAGTCGGCAGACTGTCCGGATCGGTCTTCTTGTAGTAACGCTCCACCTCGCCGGGAATCACCTTGATTTTCCCTACTACGGAACTCTGCATAGCCTGGGCGTATGCCTGCTCCTCGTAACGCTGACGCAGCATTTCGCGCACGTTGAAGATCGGCATATGCTGTTTGGTTTCGAGCGCGGCGATAGAACCCGCATCGTCGATGAGCGCCTGCAAATGGGCTTCCACCCGCTGTGCGATGCCCGAATAGCTGACATCCACCGAATCGATGAGCGCCTGATTGAACAGCAGCTTCTGCATCAGCAGTTGTTCGAGCGCTTCGTCGTGGGGATCGCGGTCCGAAGTGTAACCCTGCTGGCGGCGCTGTTCCACCAGCTCGCCCGCATATTCGTCCACCTCCGACCAGAGGATCGACGATCCGCCGACGACGGCCACCACGCGGTCCAGCATCACCTGCCGCTTCTGGGCGGCCCCTGCAAAAATCGCCAGCACCAACGCTGCGCAAAACAGAATCTTCTTGCTCATCAGTTCTCTATTTTTTCTTCTTCATGGATCTTCACTCTCCCCTCCTCGACCGCTTTTCGGTAAACCTCCTCGTCGTAGGCCCGAATGATCTCGTTCTGCCGCTGGTTGTAGAGGATGCGGCGCACGATCGCCTCGCTGCGCTCCAGCGGTTCGGGATCGCCCGGACGAAGCACGTCGCTTATTTCGAAATAGTAGCGCGAATGACCGTCGCTCATCTCCTGTACGGCCCGCGAGGAGAGCAGGGCGTCGTAACTCTGGTTGCGCAATGTGGGCAGATAGCCCAGAAACTCGGAGAAGGTCACCCACGAAGAGGAGAAATCGTTCAGTACGAAATTGTTCTTGGTACAGATGTCGGCGAACTCTTGCTGCCGGGATGAGCCGGGCTGCGTCATCAACTTGCGCAGCTTCGGCGCCTGCCGGTTGTTGGCGTCGAAGCGAACGATCCGCCCCTTGACCAGGGTTTGATTGACCTTGAAATCCGACGCGTGTTCACGGTGATAGGCAGCAATCTGATCGGCGGTAACGAGCGTATCGATGCGCTCCTCGATCAGATGCTGGTCGAACTTACGGATCAACAACGCCTGGCGGTACTCCTCGACCAGCGAATCGATGTCCTGCTCGGCATCGGAGAAAAGTTCTTCGGCCTCGTGCAATTTAAGCTGTTTGTGCACCCACTTTTCGACATAACGGTTTACGAAAGCCACGCTGTCCTCGCCGACCACTCCCTTCGGAATCGCAGCCTTAACCTCTCGCGCGTACAATTTTCTACCGGCAGCCTCGGCCAACACGACCCGACCTCCGCCCCAATAGCGGGGCACTTCCTGGCACCCTACCGCAAGTACGAGCAGCAGAACAGCTCCTATTTTGGCACAAAAACTCATAACTACAAGGGACAAAGATAATGAAAGCCGAGAGCCTAACCAAATTTATTTGAGTTAAGCCGAGGCGCATCCTATCGTCTAAAAAAGATACTTTTTACCCGAACCTAACGTACCGTGCATCCCGAATATTACATTACGCCCTAATTTATCGTATCGAAAAAACCGGATGCTCCGGTGCAGATAATCCGGGGAAAACCGGCACAGACAATACTTCTGCATGATACCCGCCGACGATCCCGCTCCTGCGGTACGCCGCAAAATAGCCCCCGACCGTCACAACAGGTTACCGGATCGTATTTTTATCCAACTTTTTCACCCGGGCCAGCAAACGGTAGATCATATAGCCCGATGCGGCGAAAAGCACGAGCGCAACGACGTAAACGATCGTATAAAGTGTATCGCTGCCGATAACCGAACGTATCGTGGCCCCGTCCAGTCCGACCATAATCAACAGGAAAGCCGCGCCGTTGTTCATGGCATGGAGCAGAACGACCGAAAAGATCGAATTGGTCTCGATGTAGATGAAACCCAGGATCAGGCCCATCACGAAAGCATTGACCGCCAGCGCCGGATGTCCGTGCAACACGGCGAAGAACGCCGACGAGAGGAACAAAGCCGCTACGACGCCGTACTTGGCCCGCACCGACTCGAGAATGATGCCCCGACAGAGGAACTCCTCCAACAGAGGAGCCATAACCACCAGCGTAATGATCGCCCAGAAGCCCCGGCCGTAAACTGCGGACGAAGGCATCGGAAGCAGCTCCACCACCGGTTCGATGACGATACCGGCAGCCAGCATCATCACCAGTCCCCAAAGCAGCAGAACCGGATTGAGGCCCCGCGCCGAAAAGCGCAGCGTCTTGCGCGTTCCGTGCCGCAAGCGGCGATAGAACAGCGTGAAAAGAATCATCAGTCCCATCGTCACCAGGTAGGTGAAAGCCGTAAAACGCGCCAGAGCGTCCTGTTGTTCGGGCGTCGGAGCGACGTTGCCGCGCAACAAGTCCCAGTCCGGAAAATCGAACCCGGCGAGACGGGCGGCAAGCAGTCCGACGAATTGCAGCAAATACCAGATTCCTACCAGAGCCAACAGGTCGATAAGGGTCGGAAATCGATATTTATGAGCCGGTTGCGGCGTTTGTCCCCGATCGGATGTTCCGGGAGTATCCCCAACAGGAGCTTGCGGACGGACATCGGACGGAGTCGTGGAATCGGTATGTACCATAGCTTCTATGTTTTATCTTCGGTATAAAGACCTGTTTTACGCTTCGAAGATAGGCATTTTTCGGGTATCGTTATGGTTTTTCCCGATAAAATTCGTATTTTTGGCCGATTATAACCCGTTAAAATCAGCAAACATGGCAAAGGTCATCGCATTGGCCAATCAGAAAGGCGGCGTGGGCAAGACGACCACGGCCATCAACCTCTCGGCGTCGCTCGCGCTGCTGGGCAAGAAAGTTCTCCTGCTGGACGCCGATCCGCAGGCCAACGCCACGTCGGGACTGGGCTTCGATATCAACCTGGAGGGCATTTACGAGTGCATCACCGGAGCGAAGACGGCGGCCGACGTAATCCTCCAAAGCCCGGACGTAAAGAACCTCTGGCTGCTCCCCTCGTCGATCGACCTGGTGGCCGCCGACACCGAGCTACCGAAGATGGAGAACGGACACCACGTGATCCGCCGCATCGTGGAGAGCGTGCGCGACCGTTACGACTATATCCTGATCGACTGCTCCCCCTCGCTGGGCTATACGACGGTGAATATCCTTACGGCCGCAGACACGGTGCTGATTCCCGTACAGTGCGAATACCTCGCGCTCGAAGGGCTCTCGAAGCTGCTCAACACCATCCGCATCGTCAAGAACGGACTGAACCCGGCGCTCGAAATCGAAGGCTTCGTGCTGACGATGTACATGCGCAACCGCCTCAACAACCAGGTGGTGAACGAAGTTCGCAACCACTTCGGAGAGCTGGCCTTCGACACAATAATTCAACGCAATATCCGTTTAGGAGAAGCCCCCTCGCACGGAAAACCCGTCATCTTGTACGATGCTTCCGCCGTCGGGTCGGCTAATTACCTCACGTTGGCCAAGGAGCTCCTGAAACGCAACCGCAAAAGCAATCAAAAAGCAAAATAGCATTATGAAACAGAAGGGATTAGGACGCGGTCTGGACGCCATTTTCGGGAGCGAACACCTGGATGCCAGGCTCAAACCGATGACCGAAATGGCGGAGATCTCCGTTTCGGCGATCTTCCCCAACCCCACGCAGCCGCGCACGGAGTTCGATGAAGAGGCGCTCGAAGAGCTGGCCGACTCGATCCGCACGCTGGGCGTAATCCAACCCATCACGGTCAAACGCACCGACGACGGACGCTACCTGATTATCAGTGGCGAACGCCGCTGGCGGGCCGCCCGCAAAGCCGGACTGGAGTCCCTGCCCGCCTATATCCGCGAAGTGGACGACGAGAACCTGCATGCTATGGCCCTGGTGGAGAACATCCAGCGCGAAGACCTCAACGCCATCGAAATCGCCCTGGGAATGCAGCGGCTGATCGACGAATGCAACCTCACGCAAGAGGCGCTCTCGGAAAAGGTCGGCAAAAAACGCTCGACGGTGTCGAACTACATGCGCCTTTTGAAACTGCCCAACGAAGTACAACTCGCCCTCAAGGAGGGGCTTATCTCGATGGGACACGCCAAAGCGATCGCCGGAGCTCCCGAAGAGTTGCAACTGCGCCTGCTCAAAAAGTGCATCCGCAAGGGACTCTCCGTGCGCCAGATCGAGGAACTGGTCCGCGCACTGACCGACCCTGCGGCAAAACCCGCAGCTCCGGCCGAAGACGAGGAGTATCCCGAATCGTATGCGCGGCTGGTGGAGCAGCTCGAAAAATTCTTCTCACAGGAGATCAGCATCAAACGCTCGAAAAACGGCGGCGGTCGCATCGTGATCGACTTCTCGGACGACCGGGACATCGACCGCTTCATCGAAAAATTCGAGAAAAGAGGCGCTTCCGCCGAAATCCGCAACAATAAATAGATGAAACACACCCGGGGATATATCCGTCTGTTGGTGCTTTTCGCCTTTCTCGCATTGTGCGGAGCAGGCGAAGCATCGGCCCAGGTTCCATTGGACCGTTACCGTAGCGCGAAAACTTTCGTGCGCAGCGGTCTGATGCCCAAACCGGACAGCCTGGCCAAAAACCATCTTACGGACTCTCTGCTACTGATGCGGGTGGACTCTCTGCTTCAGGACAGTACCCTGCGCGATTCGCTGCTGCGTTCGGGCATCGATTCGCTGCGGCTCCGGGATTCGCTGGCTGCGAGACTGCGCCCGCAATTCGTCCCCGACTCGGCCCTGCTTCTGAAAACCGACTCCCTGCCCGCAGCACTCGGAGCGCCCGACTCGCTCGCAGGCCGAAAAGACCTCCGCCCCCGGCGCGATACCATCTCGCTGTCGGGCGTAAGTTGGATCTCGCTGGTAGCGCCCGGTTTCGGACAGATCTACAACAAGCAATATTGGAAGCTGCCGATCCTCTACGGAACGGTAGGTGCGGGACTGACCCTCTTCTTCCACGAAAACAACACCTACAAACCTCTCAAACGACAATACAACGCCCTGCTGGAAAACGGTACGGCCCGCACGGAGGAGTTGGACGACGTACAGTCCCGTATGATCCGCAGCAATACGCGCAGGCAGATCTATCTCGGGCTTACGGTCGCCTCCTACCTTTACTTCCTGGGCGATGCGGCGGTCAACTACCGCTACGACGCCTCCCCCGTAAAGAAAGCCACGACACTGGCCACGATCTTCCCCGGTGCCGGACAAGTCTATAACAAAAGTTACTGGAAACTGCCTTTCGTCGTAGGCGGACTGGCAACCACGATCTATACCATCGACTGGAACAATCGCGGCTACAAGCGTTTCAAGAAAGCCTACTCCGATCGTAGCGCCTACGACAAAGCCCTGGAAGAGCACCAGAAAGACCCGGAGCACCATCCCGACCCGCCTGTAGCCAAGGGCGAATTCGGTACTAAGTACTCAGCGGAATTTCTCAAAAACCTCAAGGACAATTACCGCCGCAACCGCGACTTATGTATCATCATCACTGCCGGACTTTACGTGCTGCAAATCATCGACGCCCATGTGGACGCTCATCTGAAAAGTTACGACATTTCGGACGATTTAAGCGTAGAGTTCACGCCGGCGGTGAATTACGTCTATTCCCCGACCGTCGGCGGACACCGCCCGACTTTCGGATTCAACTTCAACCTGAATTTCTGATTCCATCATGAGAAAGATCCTCGCCTGCACCCTCCTTCTTTCGATCCTCCTCGGCTACGCGACCGCAACCGCCCAGAGCCGCAAAGAGCGCCGTGCCAAGAGAAAAGCCAAGACCGAAAAGCAGGCTTCGAAATCGACCCATACTCCCGTTTCGGTCAAACCGGAGAAAACAGTGACAGAAAAAACGACCGTACAGCAAACGGAGCCTTACTGTCCGGAACTGAATCGCAATCTCACCCCGGCCCAGATCGACTCGCTCGTGGCTCTCTGGCGGGAAAAGCAGACTCTGCAATCCTACGATACGTTTTTCAACGACTACATCGACATCGACAGCCTCGCTTCCTCGAGTGACACGACCCCCGATTCAGTCTATGCCAACCGCCTGCGGGCACTCGTATCACCGGTGCAACTCCCCTTCAATCCGATCGTCAAAAACTACATCCGCCGTTACGTCGATACCCGTTACGGGACAATCAACCGGGTGTTGAGCCTCTCACGCTACTATTTCCCGCTGATCGAGGAAGAGCTCATCAAGGCCGACCTGCCCGTCGAGCTGCGTGCGCTGCCGATCATCGAGTCGGCTCTCTCGACCACGGCCACCTCCCCGATGGGTGCTGTCGGACTGTGGCAATTCATGCCCGCGACAGGCAAAAGTTACGGACTGGAGATCAATTCGTTCGTCGATGAACGTCGGGACCCGGTACAGGCGACCCGCGCCGCCTGCCGTTATCTAAAGGACCTTTACGGCATCTACCACGACTGGACGCTCGCCATCGCCGCCTACAACTGCGGCCCGGGCAACGTAAACAAAGCCCTGGCCCGCGCCGGCGGAGGGACGACCTTCTGGGACATCTACGAATACCTGCCCCGCGAAACCCGCGGGTACGTACCGGCCTTCGTCGGAGCCTCCTATGCCTATGCCTACCACCAGCAGCACGGTATCCAGAGCGAAAACCCGCCCATGCCGCTGGCGACCGATACGATCCGCGTCACCCGCCTGCTCCACCTGGGACAAGTGGCCTCGACACTCGACATTCCCATCGAAACTTTGCGGACACTCAATCCGCAATACAAAATGGACATCATCCCGGCTACGATCAAAAGCTACACGCTGGTACTCCCCCAGCATTACCTCTGCCAGTACATCGCCAGCGAAGAGGAGATTCACCGGAAGGACTCCACCTATCTGAAAGAGTACATCAATCCGGCCAACATCGAAAAGAAGAAACTCGCGGACGCCACCCCCGCATACACCACCTACACGGTCAAGCGAGGCGATACGCTGGGTGCGATCGCCCGCCGTTACAGAACCACTACGGCACAAATCATGAAGCTGAACAAGCTGAAAAACGCCAACAAGCTGCGGGAAGGCCAACGCCTCAGAATCCCGGTCCGCCGATAATCTTCTCCGATGAACGTCCCGACCGATACCATCGTCGCTCCCGCCACCGCTTCGGGCGGAGCCATCGCCGTCATCCGATTGAGCGGTCCCGAAGCCATCGCCTGCTGCGACCGTATCTTCCGGGGACGCAAGCCGCTGGCCGAAGCCGCCGGGCACACCCTGCATTACGGCGAAGTCATAGACGGGGACAGAATGATCGACGACGTAGTCGCGGCCATCTATCGTGCACCGCACTCCTACACGGGCGAAGATGCCGTCGAGCTATCGTGTCACGGTTCGCACTACATCGTCTCCGAAATCATCGCACTCCTGCTTCGCTCCGGCGCTCGTATGGCGCAACCGGGCGAATTTACCATTCGGGCCTTCCTCGCAGGCCGGATGGACCTCGCGCAAGCCGAAGCCGTCGCCGATCTGATCGCTTCCGATTCCCGGGCTTCGCACGCCATGGCCTCGACCCAGATGCGGGGCGGATATTCGGCGGCACTGGGTGCGTTGCGCAACGAACTGCTGCAACTGGCCTCCCTCCTCGAACTCGAACTCGACTTTTCGGAAGAAGACGTTCAATTCGCCGACCGTGCACGCCTGCGGGAGATGATGCACCGCATCGAAAGCGAAATCACCCGCCTGACGGACTCGTTCAGACTCGGCAACGCCATCAAAAAAGGGGTGGCTGTCGCTATTGTCGGAGAACCCAACGTCGGCAAAAGCACCCTTCTGAACCGTCTGCTGGGCGAAGAGCGGGCCCTGGTATCCGACATCGCAGGCACCACACGCGACACGATCGAAGAGACGCTCAATATCGACGGCGTTCTGTTCCGCTTCATCGACACCGCCGGGCTGCACGATACCGCCGACCGCCTAGAACAGATGGGCATCGACCGCACGCAGGAGATGATCCGCCGCGCACAAATCGTACTTCAGGTCGTCGATGCGACCTGCCCGATACCTCCCGCCATACAGATTACGTCCGAACAGACTCGCTTGCTCATCGTCAATAAATGCGACAGCCCGGATGCACGTATCACCGAATCGAAGGTATCCTCCGGCTGCGGGGTCGAATACGGAGTATCGTCGGCAAACCCCGACACTCTTTTCATCTCGGCAAAAACCGGCGAAGGAATCGAACGGCTCCTTGCCAGACTCCGCGCGACTTTCGACACCGGAAGCATCTACGACGGTGATCCCGTCATCTCGAACAGCCGCCATCTGGACGCCCTGCGCCAAGCCCTCGACGCCCTGCACCGAGCCCTCACGGCCCTCGATGACGATCGTCCGGCCGACCTCTTAAGCGAAGACATCCGCCAGGTCATCCACCACCTGGGCACCATCACAGGCGAAATCACCAACGACGATATTCTCATCCAAATATTCTCGAAATTCTGCATCGGAAAGTAACTCAAGAAAACAAAGCCAAAGAATCATCGAAACAAAATTCATAAATTCAATTACTTACAAGCAAATAAAGGATTTTTATTTCGACTTCATTTTATCGTTCGAGGTGTAAAATTTGCCGCTTATTTACAACACACAGCTATCGAGGAGTAAAAAAGTGTAAAGAAATTTTTCTATTTTTGTGCCAAACCTAAAACCTCGACCGCATGGAGATCAAGATTCGGCAGAAACCGCAGCGCTCGACGGGCAAGACCTCGTTGGTGCTGGAATACTATTACGGGTACACCCGCGACGACGAAGGGCGTATCAAGCATCGCCGCAAATTCGAGACCCTCGAATACTACCTCTACACCGACCCAAAAAACAAGTTGGAGCGCGACCACAACAAGGTCAATCTCGAAATGGCCGAGAAGGTCAAAGCCAAACGGCTGCTCGCCGAGCAGAACGAGCAATACGGCTTTGCGGTGAAATATAAAATCCGCACCAACCTCGTCGAATACATCAAAGGATTGATAGAGCAACGCAAGGAGTCGCCGGGGAACTGGGGCAACTGGGACAGCGCATTGAAACACCTCGTCGCCTACGCCGGAACGAATACGACGTTCGAGATGGTCGATAAAAAGTTCGTCGAGGGGTTCAAGACCTATCTGGCGAAGCAGGCCAAGACCAAAAGCAATACCGCTCTTTCGACAAACAGCCAGAGCAGCTATTTCCTCAAACTCAAAGCCGCGCTGAACCAAGCGGTCGAGGACGGCATCATCCCCCACTCGCCCGCCATGTCGGTCAAACCCGCGCATGTCGAGGACGTGCATCGCGAATACCTGACTTTCGACGAGTTGCAACGCCTCGCCAAGACGGAGTGTCCGTATCCTGTACTAAAAGATGCATTCCTCTTCTCGTGCCTGACCGGCATGCGTTGGAGCGACATCAACAAACTGACGTGGGCCGAGGTGCAGGAGTTCGACGGCGGCACGCGCATCGTATTCCGGCAGAAAAAGACCAAAGGGCTGGAATACCTCGACATCACAGGCCAAGCCGTGCGCTACATGGGTCAGCGCGGCAAGGCCGACGAGCGGGTCTTCGCCGGGCTGAAATACTCCGCATGGCACAACCTCGCCCTGCGCGAATGGTGCCTGAAAGCGGGCATTACGAAGCATATCACGTTCCATACCAGAAGACATTGTGATTTATTCTTTCCTCTGAAAATGAATAGATTGCAAAGCATTATTCTTGATAGGTAACGATTTAGAAACGAGCGAGGCTCTGTATTATGTCTTGTTTTGCACTAATCAAAAGAACACTTTTCTTAAATGCAAAGGTAATATTATTTTTGAGAATTGAGAGGCTCAAAAATAACTATTAAAGATTTTTTAGCGCCCTCGAACCCATGAATGCATTTTTTATTTGCTTGCGGATATTTATCGAAAGTATTTCTTTAGTATTGTTTCTCCTATAGCTATGGTTTCACGTTTATTTTTTCCCGTTGTTTGAATTACCATCCCATATCCTGCATCTGTTCCTACTAATCTTATGTGTATTTTACCATCATCAAAACATTCTTCTATAAAATTCTTTCCACTTGGATTAAATTCCAAGGAATTGATAGCAGATATAATAAAATCACAATTACGTAATCGATTCCATAATGACACCAATTTATCACTACCGTGGTCGTCTCTAAATTTACACGGTTTCTTTTCTGGCAATATATTGCATTTTTTAAGATTTAAAGGCGTTCGCTGTTCTATGAATAAATGAATGGCTTCAATCTCAGATGATTCTGGCGAAACAACATTCAACACTTGTCCTGTTTTTCGTTCATCTTGGATATTTCTGATTGTATAAGAAGATTCTTCCCATTTAGAATGGGTACAAAGAGAAATCACTATAGTGTCAAGCAAATAAGCCGCGGTGAATCCTTCTCCCACGCACCAGGCATCGTTGACTTTTACTTCAAAATCTTCATTTACATATCTCTCTTCTGCCTGTGTATCTGAATCTAAATAAGGATTTCGAGCCGTTGTAAGAATCAGATTAAACAAGGTTCTGCCATTCGGGTCATTGCGAAGATCAAATATACTTCGCAAGTTTTCCTTGTCTAAAGACGCAATGCCATGTTCGTATCTAATACCATTGAATCCTTTTGTTTTCAACGCTTTTATAGTCTTTGCGTAATTTGAAAATATCAGAAATGAATTTTCGTTATTATCCTTATCAAGAAAACTCAATTCATTAAAACAGACTTGTCGATTGAAAGAATCCATGTGATATACTTTATATTAATTTCATCAATTGATTTTCCCATTCGTCAATGAAATCTTGCGGATAATCGCTCAACTCTCCATTAACTCCTATCTTTATCTGATTATTTATAGTGTAACTCTGATCCTTTTCAATTTTTTTACTAAAATAGTTAATACAAACCTGTTTAGGACATATGATTTTTTCTTTTACAGCCACACGTAATCCATTTACAATATGGTCACTATGAGTTTCGACGAATAGTTGAATGCCAGCAGTAGCGCATCTTGCAATTAATTCTCCCATTTTAGCCTGCCCCTTGGGATGAAGATGCGCTTCAGGATTTTCTATGATAATCAATTTATGAATACCACTTAAGCATGCGATAACGACAGGCAGTATATAGGATATACCGAAACCAACATTTGTAGGGCGGAATAGATTTGTTGATATCGTGTCAGTTTGAAACCCATAAGATACGACGACTTTATCTATTTGAGGTAATTCCTCTGTCGTAATATTGATTCCTGGACTTATCACTTTCATCCATTCTTGAACTTGGTCTAATAATTTATTTGAAGAAGCGGATTTAAGGCACATTGATTCTGGAACAATTAGGGAATCACCATACATTGACAAAAAATGCGCTGCAAGTTCTCCATGGATGCCTATTGTGTGGTTATTCGTCACTTCGTCATACGACATTTCATATGCGGTTGCTGGAGACATTCGTTCTGCATTCAAAAAAACAAAATCAGTCGTAAATAGAGGTTGATTAAATATCTCCGAATCCACATGATATTCTGTTTGATTGAGGACATCGCTTTTCGCAGAATACATGTAACTTACATTTAAAGAATCTTCTTTTTCATCCTTGCCTTTCGCAAAACCAAGATTAAAGTGGATTTTTTCGGTTTCTGCAAAATTATATAGAGCATCTTTACCACGCCCTATCTCAACCATACTCCCATTTAGACTTAATTGCTTTAATCTAGATTTCTTACTTTGGCGAAGAAGTAACAAGGATTGTATAACTGTTGATTTTCCCATCCCGTTCAACCCCATAAATAGATTTAAAGAGGTCGGAGCAAGCATCAACGATTTGATGGATTTAAAATTGTCTATATTAATCTTTGTAATCATTGGATAGGCATTTATATAAAATTTCATGAACTTTATTGTAACGATAGTTTACTCTTCCTTTATCGCCTGTCGCCGATGTTATAGCAGCCACAAACGTATCGTCACTATTCATAAGCTTGATAAATTCCTGAAAAATATCATTTTTACGTGAAACTGCGCGTTTGTGTTCTTCCATCGAAAGATTTGCCAATTCTACACTCCATACTTCAAAAAGTGCTTTGTTTATAGGTTTTCTTCTTTCTTCTGTTGAATATACCTTTCGGAAAGCCCATTTATTAAATATGATTTTTGATAATTTCATAGCTTGATCAAAAGCAGTTAATATATTATCAAGTTCAGATTCTGTTTTTGTATTAAGTTGCGCCATTGATGAAGTCATAAAAGTATCAAGATCAGGCTTATATCCTTTGGAACCATTCAGATAAAAAGCAAGAAAGCGAGTAACGAATTCTCGGTCAAGCATCCGATCGGTAGCAATAACATTTTGCGTTGCTTCTTTAAAGGATTCAAGACATGCTAATTTTGCAACAAATTTAGAGGGGATACCTTGGTTCAATGCATGTCTAATTTCTTGTGGTTCTAAGACAAGCCCTCCTGTATTGATTCGTTTAAAAATATTAAACTTAACATCAGCGGGTGTGCCTGGATTGATAATGTATGCAACAATCTCTGTTTCCTCTATCATTCTACGATAGTTACGCGGAAGTTCCGAAAAGGTTTTGCCACTAATATTTTCCAAAAATTCAAGACCTTGCAATCGTAGACTTTCATCAACCACAAAGTTCTTTATGGCAGAAAGACGTTGCAAACCATCAACAACAAGCCATTTTTCATCTTCTGTTCCATCAAAATAGAATGCTGGCAACGGAAGTTTAATAAGCATAGATTCTATCAATCGGCTTTGTTTATCAGGTGTCCATAAATCACCTTTACGTTGGAAATCCGGAGCCATATCTATTTCGGATTCTCGTATTCTCTTAATAATGTTATCAAGAGACATTGTCTTGCTTTTTATATTGATTTCCTTTGGATTAAAAGGTTTTTCAATAGGGGCATCAGAATCATTCGTAGATACAGAAGACTCCTCTTCAACTTTGTATGATTGAAGAAATTCTTCTGCTTCATGTCGTTTTTTTAATTCCTCTGCATCAGAAGGTATAATGTATTGACAATCTATATCCATAGCACTTATTTTATGCCGCAAAGATAGCGAAATTCAGCGAATTACGGGTTATGTTTGTTCACATTTGTACTTCAATCCATACTCTTTCCGCTTTTTATAGAGTGTTTCCTGTAAAAAGTGAGCCACAACGACACAATTACCGTTCCAATATGTATTCTTTTAAGACCATAGGAAATTCCCAATCGTCTTTGTGCAAATTATAAAAGCCGAATGCTTGTTTTTGAATAGTGTTTAGGGCATTTGTTTTACTTTTACGAGCATCTTCATATTGCTTTCTTTTGGCAGCAGCATCAGATACACGAGGAATGGATATGCCTGTTGAATTATCTTTATAAGAAAGACACATTACAGGAACGGCACCGTTAACAAGGGCAAGCACAAATTTACAGGTTTCTGAATCCACCTTGGCTACATACACTGCCGTTATAGCATTAGCAATAGACAAAGCTCGTTTTGAGTTAGATACTATTCGATACTCATTTTCTTCTCGCCATGTGCTTTGTTTAGTAAAAAAGAATCTTAATTGATTATCGACAATCCATTTTTCTACGTCGTTTCTTGTGGATAAATCAGCTGGGACATCTATTGAAGTAGCAACATTTTCCTCGTAAGATATTGGAGCATGTAAGCAACCATCACTTAAAGGCAGTTTGTCAAAATCTAATTCAATACAGACACCGGTAGTTTTATCTGCGTAGTACCCCCACATCATCGAGGACATACAACCTTTAAGATAACTATTGTAATCCATTGTAAGGCTAATTTGTTTATAAGCATAACGCCCATCTTCAATGGCACCAGCCAATGGAAGTTTCTGCGGATTCAAAAAGTTCCATTGGACAGTTTGCTCGATTAAATCATTAACCTTGCGTACATCAGCAAAGAGTAACTCTTTTGAGAGCCAAATTTTTACAAATGTATCAAACGAAGTAAAATGATATAAGTGTTTCCGCTTTTCTTTATCTGTAAGTGCTTCACCGGGATATTTACCATTGCAAGTCCATGTTGGCATATTGTATATTATATAAGGTGTGTTACTTTGATTTTCTTATAATTTTTACCGGATAATCCGAGACCAGCGAGAGTGGTGTCTTTGATGATAAGCTCGCCTTTCTGCAAGGATGTAATCTCGCTCTTGATTTCCTGAAACTCACGACCGCTCACACCGAACAGGTCTTTGATAACGCCGTCGGCTATACTCTGTTGCTTCATGATGAGCGGATATTGGGCGTTGGCGTAGAAGTCGAAATGCTTGCTCTTGAACTGATCCATATTCTGCGTAGCGAGAATAATGGAGAGACCCTTGTCTCGGCCAACGGCAATAAGACGTTGCAGCGGCTTATTGTCAAAGTCGAGCATATAGTGGGCTTCGTCAATGATAGTGAAGTGGCGTATCTGTACGCAGTCTTCACTGACAACCTGTCTCGGAAGTTGGTCATATATATTGTTCAGCTTCGAGATGACAAAGTACACGATAGCCTTGGCAATCGGGCCGTCTTTGGGGAACTGGTGCATATCTACGATGAAACATTCATCAGTAAGGCAGACCTTGTCTGAATCTTCAAATAGACGGTTGCGCACCAATTGTTTGAGGATAGACGAAATGCTGTCATCCTTGTCAGCATTCTGCATCAGAGCCTGATACTCTTTGAGCATCAGCTCAAATGTTATAGGTTTACCCTGCGTTTCCTTATATGCGTTGACGATAGCCTCGCTGAGTCGGTTGCTCATGTTTGCGCTGAGAACGCCTCGGTCAATAGCACAAAGAGCATTGGCCATTTCGGTAGAATACAGGTTGATTTCGTTGAGCGGTCTGCCAGAGAAGTCCTTGAAGGGGCTGAAAGGCAACGGCTCTTTGACCGGGTCAAGAATTGAGGAACGGTCAACATCGAACAAAGCGAGCCAACTGTTATTGGCAATATCCGAGAACTCGCCCTTGTAGTCGAACAGGAGGAAGTTCACGGGATAAGGCGAGTCAGTGGAGATATTGCGGAACTGCTGAATTATCACTTTGAGCAGGTTCGTTTTGCCGGAGCCGGTAGAACCTGCGATGATGATTTGCGCATTGGTAACACTGCGACCGTTGATGTCGAGCGTCGCCTCGACATTATCGGAATACTCGCCGATAAGAAGTTGAAGAGCAGGAACGGTATCTGTGGAGCGACCACCGCGAGTTTCTGCATACAGGAAAGAGTTGAGGTTGTTGTCCTCCATCAGATATTTCAGACCGCGATAAATTTCCTGCGCCACAATACGAGCGACAGTTCGAGAATTGCGCCAATCAACATCGCAGTCTTTGTAACGGAGTTTCAGGAGAGCGGAAAATAGCGACCGTTTGTTGTCTTTGGTGAAGAAACTTGGCTGAATACGCTGGCTTGTCTTACTCAGTTGAATATCCGAAAGGTTATCAACCGAGCGTTTGTCAGTGAGGTTAAGGCTTGCGATTAAGCAAATGCGCATAACCTTATTCAACGTCAGTATTACTGATTTACCTTGTCCTAACTGGCGCGAAAGGTTAATCTTGTTTTCCAAGATTTCTTTCAGCGGCAGAATATCCTCGATTATGTTTTCAGCCTGTGTGAGGTTGTCTAATACTACTTCCATTGCTTAATCGTTGAGTTGGATTTCGAAATAACCGTCCTCGACAGTGGTGTTCTGAGCCTCGATGTTTCGTTTGAGCGTGTATGAGCGCGAGACGAAAGCCTCGATTTTTCGATAGTCGCTGTCCTTGCGTATCTCCGAAGTTGTGCAAAGAAGAATAGTCTGGTCGGCGAGCGTGGGGAAATACTCATCCATAAGCACGTCGCGGCTTTCTTCATCAAGCACACCCATCACCGTGTCAATCATAACAGGAGGATTATAGTCGCCGAGGTTGCGGAGCACTTTCAGGAGCACCTGAATAAAGATTTGCTTCGAGGCAGCATTAAGCTGATTGAGCGATATTTCATTTCCTGCCTTGTGGAACAGTCGGATATTGAAATCCTGCATATTGTCTGACAGTTCGACACGCGAGATATATCCCTTGTAAGATATGAGCAGCTTGTTAAGCTGTTCGCGCATATCTTCCTCAATCTTTTCTTTCTTGCGGCGGAGTAACGAGTTAACAACGTCGTCAAAGAACGGTTTAAGGACAACGAGCGTGTCATATTTGATGTCAGGTTCCTGCTGAATCTGAACGTCGATATTGTGGATTTGGCGTTCAAGTTTCTTGATGACAGCGGCTCGCTCGTCATATTCTTTTTTCAGAATTTCGAGACGCTTCTTTGCATCCTCAAATTCCTTGATGATTGTTGCGTTGCCACCCACGAGGCTGCCTTGGAGTATATTGACCTGACGAGTTTGGTTTTCAAGAAGATCCAAACGAGTCTCAACATCTTTGTGCATTCTGTCCAGTGTGATGAACTCGTTGACGGCGTTCGCCTTGACGAGGTCCTGCAGGGCTTCAAGCTCCAAATCATCAAGGAAAGCGTACTTATCTACGCTCTGCAACTGCTTCTGCGACCGCTGCACATAATCTACAATAGCCTCTGAATCCACATCATCGGGACAGAGGACTTTGCTCTTCATGTAGGAGATGATTTTCGCGGTAACATCCTTGATTTGTTCCAGAGAAAGCTGTCCTTGCTGTTCCTGCGACAGAGATTTTTTATGACGCGAGATAGCATCAATTTCAGGAGTGATGCCTTCTGCGAGCTTCGGGAAGAATATGTTGATTTCGAGCGTTTCAACAACGGACTTGAGCTGCGAGTTATAACGAGTGGCAAGGTCGTTGGTTTCCCGGATGCTTTGCTCCAGTCCGTCGATTTTACGTTGCGTTTCGGTATCGTTCTTCACGCCCTCTTTGGCTGTATCGTAGCTTTCCTGCATAGCGACGATGAGCTTATAGCATTTATCCTGTTCTGCGAGATTGATTTCTTGCTGAGTTTCAAGGTCTGCCTTTTGAGCGCAGAGTGAGTTGTACTCGTCCTGCTCCTGCTGGGCCTCAAGGCGGCGAGCCGCCCATTCCTGCTGAACGTGTTCTGAGGCACGTTTCATTTGCAGGTATTTGTTGAAGCCCATCACGCTCTCGATATTTTCACGGATAATCTGAGCGAACACGTTTTCTTTGAGAAGTTCGCTCGACTGCATGGCATCGAAAAGAAAATACTTCGAGAGTTCCTGCGGCAGGTTGGCTTTGATAATCTTGTTGACCTGCTGCTCCTGCTCTGCGCGTATAGCCATAGGCGTAGCCGTGCCATAGACAAATGGTGTTCCGTCCATATTGAGCGAAACGCTTTCAACTGGCATATCGCTTGGATTAAGAATATATGTGCGTTTCAGCACATATTTCTTTTTCTGACCAAGCACCAGTCCCTCAAATGTAAGTTCGAGGGAGATTTCGGGCTTGACAGTACCGATTGCTCCGTTGTTTAGCAGTTCTTTGAAGTGCTCTTTGTCTTTGATTTTCAAGCCATACAATGCACCACAGATTGCCTCGAACAAGGTGGTCTTACCGCCGCCGTTCATACCGCCAATAAGAATAATCGGGCGGTCGCTCTTGACCGACAAATCAAGGTCAAGCGACAGATAGGTCTTATAATTGCGTATCTTAATGTTCTTGATAATCATTGCTGCCGAATAAGTTGGATAGCGTCACTAATAACTTTCTCGGCGTCGCTGTCGAGCATTTCGATTTTATCAACCTTTGAGGCGTGATACTTGCGGAGGATTTCTTCGCTGAGCCAGTCAAAGTCGATGTTGTGCTTCTCACAAAGAGACTCGATTAGGTCGAGGTCTTCTCTGCGTATGCCATAGTGCAGGAATTTTTGGTCTAATCCTTTTGCCATAGGTTAGAGATATAATTGAGGGTCAAAAATGTCCCAGTTAGTTGTATCGGAAGTGCCGAGTTTCAAATCGAGCGGTGCAGGCGAATAAACCCAGTTCCCGTGATTGTCGGGAACGATAATGCCGCCATGCAGTCGCTTCTTTTTGTTTTCCTCAGAGTGCATATAGTCGTAGAGTGCATTATGCTTATACGGTGCCTCCGGGTCGCTGTTCTCTGTCTTGGTGTCAAAAAGGAATATGTCGCCGTTCTTCATGCGGATTATGTAGTCCACATAGAACAGAGCCTTTTCGCCTTGCGAGTTGGTATAGCCTATTGAATAGTGGGCTTTACCCTGGTCGCCGTTTTTATACCACCACTCAATAGCATTCTTGTTTTCTTCGAGGAATACTTCAAAGTCGTGTTCCGTGAACGATGAGTTGTTGTAACGCATAAATGGCAGAAGTGCGTGGTCTGCCATTTCGGGATGCTCGGTAAATGAGTCTATGGGATAAGCTCGTTCAGCAGGAAGCGACCAGTCGTAGTGCATAAAAGCACGGCGTTTTGCTTTCATCTGACGAATGCGGAGGATTTCTGCATACTTTTGAATTGCCTTGGCAATCACTCGCTCAAACTTCGGGCGGTTATGATGCACATTGTCATTGGAGAGTATAATCTTCATGGCATCATACTCGAATACCTCAAAGAGTTCTTCCATAACATCTTTGAGGCATCCGGCCAATGTCTTGACACTGCGTTGCTCGAAGTCGTTGCCGAGCAGTTTCTTGCAGAACGCGAGGAACATCTGCGTCAGGTCGGCAACATTGAATATATAGGAGGCTTTTGACTCAATGAGCTTCTGTCCGATTTCGCCTGTCATTTCAAGGTCGCGGACAACATCAATGCTGACGTTCTTAACGGCAAAGTTGATGTTGCGCTGAGTCTTAGCGGCCTGTATGTTCTTATAAGTTACGCTTGTAGTATCAACCTCCCAGTCAGTTTCTTCCCCCTCACCGAAAAGCATTTCTTCGGTGAACAGCGAAAGTTGCTGACTGCTTAAATCCCATTCGGTAACGAATGTATCTTTCAATATCCTCTTAAAGTCTGTACCGAGGCGGTTTCGGTCAGACGATAGACGCTCACTGTATTCAGAATCAAGCACTACGTTGTTAATACCTGTGCGACGGAAAGCCACGACATTAGATGAGAGATAGTCCATATCGTCCTTGACGATTTCAACCATCTCTTTCGACAGGTTGGTATAGACGTAGCCTTGATTCAGACGTTGGTCGGTGTAATACTTTTGCTCCGGCATACGGAGAATACGTCCGACAGTCTGTGCCGAAAACTGGAAACTTCCGATTGTGCGGAAGATGAGCAAGACAGCGGCACGGGGGCAGTCCCATCCGAGAGCGATAGCCTGCTTGAAAAGCAGAGCCTCGGTCGGGTCGTTGGGCTGCTCTATTGTATTGAGGTTGTCAGTCTTTTCGCCCGACAACCAAATAGCGAGTTTGCCGTTGGCAACTGTAATGCCGTAGGCTTCGAGCGCAGCCAAGATGTCGTTCTTTACATCGGTATCATCTTTTGTCAACTTGTCGCTATCATCATTGGGTAGCTGAATAAGCAGCAGCGGATTGATATTAACTCCGAGGTCTGCGTATGCCTTGGCAAGTTCCTCGCGTTTCTGTATGCCGAGCCAAAGGAGGTGCTGATTGAGATTGCCGTGTGGGTCGTTGAAGTTAAGTGCCGGATTAAGGATGATGTTTTCCTTAATCATTTCTTCTTCAATGACCTTTTGGCGAGGCACCGTTACGCGCTCCTCCCCGACGGTGTCGGGAGTAGCGGAGATGCGGATTTCAAGTTTTGGGTTGATTTCACGCAGCACTTTCTCAGACTTCTTGGCATTCTTGCCGCCGAACTGGTGCTCCTCGTCGATGATGACAATGATAGGCACACCGCGTTCCTCCTGAGTTATAGCTGTAATATCATAGAGAGATTTTGAGGACTCGCCACCACGCACCAACAGATTGCGGTCTTTGTTGATACTTTCCCAGTTAACGAAAAGAATCTGTCCCGGCTGAATGCCCTCCGACTGTTCGAGGTCGTCGAACATTACAGGCTTCAGTGCGCAAGTCTCGTCAAAATAGTTGGAGAGCTTGAAGTAGCTCTGCTCATGCAGTTTGTTGGGGGCAATCCACATATATGCAGCTTCAATGAATGGTGCATCGGGACGTTCGCGCAGCTCCTCGTCGAGGCGACAGAGCATTTCCGAAGCCATGATTGTTTTGCCGGAGCCTGTGGGCGATTTGAAAACAAGTGTATGGCGGCTACCGTTAAGGCTGAGCAGGTCGATGGACTTGTTTACAAGCTCATCAATGGCTTTCTGCTGATATTTTATCTCTTTCATAGGTTGCCTCCTTCCTGATCGTAACCGTTATTGAAGTCGATAGTACCGTTAGATGTAGTCTCGATTTCTTCCTCAACGATGATTTCTTTCACGAGTTCATCAACTGAGAATTTGGGTTTGCGTTTCGGCAGCACTTTCTTGTATGCGTTATAGATAGCGTCGGGAAGTGCGCAGAGTGTCACATGGTCGCTGACCTCAGCGAAATCTGCCTCGTATGGGTCGGAGCCGTAGCTGAACACATACACCTTGATTTTACCCTCTCCGGGCATCTCCTTTATGATGTTTACGATGAACGGTATAGCCTGTTCATTATAAATCACGAGCATCCGCTTGTCTCCATGCTCAAAATACCGGGCGAAATTTGCGTTGAATTTGCGACCGCCAAACGGAGTTTCTGTATAAAGGTCGTTCTTGATGCAAAGCAAACCTGTGGATGCTTTCACAAGTTCACGCATATTCTTGTTGGTGCGTTCCTGCGGCAACAACTCTGTGCGGTAATAGCGGAGATTATTGTCGGAGAGTCCTGCCACATCCTCGCCCTTGGGCGTGGTGTAACCGTTGATGACGCGCTTGTTACGCTCGTAAGTTACATTCTCGCAAATACCGTTCTCATTGTTGGTACAGAGAATACAGGTACGCTTGCCGCCATCCTCGGCATTGAGCTGCATAGTGGCGTGGAGTGTCGTACCACTGCCAGCGAAGAAGTCGAGAATGGTGGCATTTGGTCTATCGTAGCTATTGGCTAATATCAGTTTCGCCACCAAATTAACTGGTTTGGAATATGAAAATGGCTTATCTCGCTGAAAAATTTCTTTTAAGTTTTCATACGCATCTTCATTCGTTGCGTTACATTCACGTCCATCAATGAAAGAAGGGAAAGCCTTTATTGATTCATTATTGTGGCGAATAACACGGACTTGAAAATTCTTTGTGTTAATAAGAATTTCCGTTCCGTTAGCAATTTCAGCGTCAAGGAAATCTTGTCCCCATACAAAAGGCGCTTCAATTGTGAAATCAGTAATAATTTTACCGTTTAGTACGGTAACGTCATTAAGTAACTTGCTTGCACTTGAACCTTTCCCGTACAATCCAGCCGGATAAGTACCATTAGGTAACTTTGATTTTACTGTATTTGCCTTAAAATAAAGAGGTTTAATTGAGTTTGTCCTTTTAATAATTGGTTGAGATTCTGAGTTACTTGGACGACCACCAAATAAATGAATATCATTTGATTTGCTATAAATAAGGACATACTCGGTAAGGGAAACAAGTTTGTTTGAAAGGAATGAACCTTTTCTTTTCTTAAACCAGCATACATTCCCGACAAACTTGCCTGAGAAAACATCATCGCAAAGCAGTTTCAGTTGAGCCTGTTCATTATCGTCAATAGAGATAAAAATGACTCCATTCTCCGAGAGAAGATTACGAGCAATTTTTAAGCGTTTTGCCATAAAAGAGAGCCACGTACTATGACGGAACTCATTTGCAGCATCTATGTACTTATCGTTATACATGAAATCTTCGTGTCCCGTGTTATACGGCGGATCAATATAGATTACATCGATTTTCCCGGCGTGAGTGTATGAAAGAGCGGTGAGTGCTTCGAGGTTGTCACCCTCAATCAGTATATGATTGGGGACGTCGGGATTGTCGGAGATAATTGCGCGGTCTGTGACTTCGCGCAATACTGGTAACTCGGTTTCGAGACGCTTCTCCACGTCTTCGGGTTTATCCTCCCACACCAAGCCGTATTTCTTCTGCGTATGGAGCAATTCAAGCAACGTGGACTTATCCTCGTTGCTTAAACCATCAAGGGCTTGTATTTTTTGAGCAAGTTCTGTCTTATTCATAAATTAGAATTTGCTCCGTCGCTTGCAAAGAGACGGAGCAAATTTCTTATATCATTGATATTGAGCTACATTTTGGTCTTTGGTAAATGTATTCGCAAAACATCTGATACTTCTTGCAAAACAAAAGCATAGCAATAAGTGAAGATTTTCAGCGTTTTATGACTTAAAAATCATTATTTTGCGTAATTTTGCATTATAATATCCGTCTCTTTGCAAGCGTTGGATAGATTTGCTAAACATTCACGGCTTCACAGCAAATCCAGTATTTTCTTATTGGCTTTATCCACTACAGCGGTATCCAACGATGCGAGATAAATCTGCGTAGTGTTCTCGGAATCATGTCCCATGCCCTCGCTGATGACAGAGATGGGTACATTACGGCTTTTGGCGACGCTTGCCCATGAATGCCGTCCGACATACATTGTCAAGGGTATCGGCAAGTCTAACTGCTTCCCGATTTTCTTCAGCAAATGGTTTACCCGGTGAAGTTCGTTGGCATATTGCTTCCGATAATCCTCGTTTCGTTTGGTGATAATGGGTAGCAGGTACTCTGTTTTGTTTATCGGATATTTGTCAAGAATTTCCTGCATACACTTTTCCCATTTGATAAACAGTTGTTGCCCCGTCTTACGTCTGCGATAGGAAAGTGTGCCATTCTGCAAGTCTTTCTTTCTTAGATAAGCCATATCAATGAACGACATTCCTCTGGTGTAGAAACAGAACAAGAACATATCACGGGCATAATCAAGGTTGGGTTTCAATGACAAGTCAAGTCCTTTAATACGCCTGATGTCATTAAGCGACAAGGCTCGCTTAATGGTTTTCTCTACTCCCGTATAAACGGATTTGAACGGATTCCGTTGTTTGGCCAATCCATCCTCCACCGCACGGTTATAGACCGCTTTCAGAATGCGCATATAAAAGGATATGGTATTGGGCGTATTTCCCCTGCCTTTCAAATAAGCCTCGTACTCAGCAAACAAATCTGCGTTAAGCTGGTCTAACAAGACCTCCTTGTCATTCATAAAGCCGCTGAAACTCCTGAGGGCAGCTGTGTAGGTTTCCGAGGTGCGTATCTTCCCCAAGCGTTTCAGCCTCGCTATTTGCTGGCTGAAGTAAGCGTTAAACAATAGTTCTTGCCTGTTGTCGTGAAAGCGCATGACTATATCATCCGTTACAAATGTGTCGGATTGGGATAACGCATGTATAATCTTATTCAGCCTGTCCTTGTCCCACTTGATGCGTGAACCGATTGAAAGCAGATAGTTGTTCCGCTCCTGTTCAGTAGATAGATGATGCAAGACAACCGTTTCGGAATGGCAGTCCCATTCCGAAGCGAAAAGTTTGTACTCAGTGTTTATCTGTCTGACCACACGGTTGTGGATGACCTGATAGTAGAGTGTACCCTCCCTGCCGTTCACGGTAGAGGGACGAAACTTGACCTTTACCGATGCCATATCAATCAGATTTTGATTTGATACTTTCCTGCATCAGACTGTCGGAAGCCGCTTTTAGGGATGTTTCATATCCATTTGCCTGCTTCCGCACCCATTCGATGGCTTTCTCATCTCGGTGGATGTCGAACACCTTGTTCAGCCAAAGTACATCATTGGCATCACATCCGCCCCATGAGCGGATGACACGGAACTTCAACGCATCATCGACATACTGCCTTTTGGATTGCCATTGCGCAACATTGCCCCACAGGGATAAGGCACATACTGCACCCAACCCCACAACGAAAGACAAGACCTTGCTTGACTTGATGTCAAAACTATGCCGATGGATATGTTCCTGCGCTTGTGGCTCTTGTGGTACACCTTGTTCGTGTTGTTCGCTCTGCGACTTCTTAATTGTATCAAGTTGTTGCAGTATTAAGGTGGAAAGCTGTGCGTAAACCTTCCAGTGCTTATCCAACATGCCCTTAATTTCTCCAGATTGAGCCTTTGTCGTTTCCATAACAGCCTCCTTAATTGGAGATAAATCCGGTTTATGATTCTCTATTTGGGGGTGTTGCCCTGCCACGTTGAGCAACTCTTCCAACTTTCCGTTTATGCCTTTTAAGGCGGTCTTGATTTCCTCAAAGAGGATGAATACATTGTTGTCTGCCATAATTACCAATTGATTTTACGTTGTTTCTTCTTTTTCTTATTTCTCAGATATGGGTCGTATGGCTGTTGTTCCTCCGGCATATTGCTTGGAGAGAACAAGCCTAATGAGCCATTGATTAATTCGCCACCGACACTTGAAGTCGGGCTTATCTCTTCCCGATTAGTTTGCGGTTGAGGTTGCATCTGCCGTTCCTCGTAATTGTTACGGCTCAATGCCGCATCAATCTTGGAGTAACTGAATTGCCTGTCCACCTTGGAACCATTGAAACGGTAGCCGTTCATCGTAAAGACGATGCCTTGGATTTCATCCGTCTGTCCCTTGTATTTGAACTGCACACCTTGTTGTTCCAATCTTTCAAGCAGGATGTTCCAGCCTTTGCATCTGCCGACCTCTGTTTTCAGGATTTGGTACAACTCATATCTTGTCTTATCCGGCTCACGCAGTCGGTCAATCTTCACCTGTTCCTTGCCATTGGCGAAATGCAGCCCGTACTTCTTGGTAAGTTCCTTACAGATACGTTCACTGCGGAATCGGTCGTTCCTGTCGGATATGGTCTTGCCATTATTGTCGATGCGGTTGAACGCGATATGAAGATGCGGATGCTCTTTGTCAAAGTGCCGTCCGATGATGTACTGCGTATCCTTGATATCCATCCGTTCCATATATTCCCGGGCAATCTGTGCCATGACCGCATTGTTCAGCCGTGGTGTATCTTCCTTTGAGAAACTCAATGCGATATGCCCGACAGCCTTTGCCACCTTCGGATTCATCTGTGCCTGACCGATAAATCCTTGTGCTATTGTGTCGTTATTTTCCAGAAACAAGCCATCTGAATCTATGATTTGAGTACCTTTCTCATCGTTCAGTATGTAGTAAACCACACCCTTGAAGTCCGAGCCTTTCATGATTTTTGCTATCATAG
>ERZ837380.151-NODE-151-length-105872-cov-6.972859_pt1 | contig 105872 bp, 82 predicted proteins | sample MGYA00519685_ERZ837380 | MGnify/ENA primary metagenome ERZ837380 (study PRJEB31850, sample SAMEA3708817) | human gut metagenome | biome: human gut; feature: human-associated habitat; material: faeces | place: China | collected 2014 ...
ACTTTAAATGAGGGCTGCGAATGTTACAGTTCGCTGGGAACCAGTGAACTGTAACGATACTTTCTGACTCGCATGCGGTTCCCTTGCGCATAACGGTTGCTATTGGGTATTTTTTTTGTTATAATGGGCGCAAGTGGGGAGATCTTCAGAGCGAAGAAAAGGGGAAAAGAACACATGAAGGAGCAACAGAAGAAAAAAGCAGCGCCGGTACTGGTCGTACTGATTCTGATCGTGATAGTCGGTGCAGCAGGCGTTGTTTCATTTTTGATAAACCGATATAAACCCGGAACCGAATACATGGCCGGAAACGAATATTTTAACCTGACAGACGAAAACAGCGTTGCGCTGATCCAGAACGGAGAACTTCTGGAAGAGCAGGCCGTCCTTATCGGAGGAGAGCCGTATGCGGCGTACACATATGTAGAATCCCAGCTGAACAGCTGCTTCTACTGGGATGAAGAAACAAAAGGAATCCTGCTTACAACGAGCGGCGGCGTGCAGACACTGCTTCCGGGCGATGCGGCCGTTGCCAAAACACCGGGCGGACAGCCTGCCGTACAGCAGGAGAGCGACGGAACGGTTTACATTTCGCTGGATGTCGTAAAAGAATACACAGATCTCGACTATGCATATTACAGTGATCCCAACCGTGTTGTAATCCGGAATGAATGGGACGGCGTGGAGCAGGCGACGGTACAGTCAGACACCGCGCAGGTGCGCCAGAAGGGCGGCATCAAGAGTCTGATTCTTGCGGATGTACAGAAGGGAGACACCCTGCTGTATCTGGAAAATCTGGACAACTGGTGCAAAGTCATGACGGCGGACGGCTATACCGGCTACATCCAGACAGAGGATATCTCCGAGCCGGAGGCCATCGAAGCGCGGACGGCAAAGAAAGATTCCTATGAAAGAATTACACGGGATCACAAAATCAATCTGGTCTGGCATCAGAGCACATCGACCGAGTCGAACGACGCGATGGCAGAGATGACAGCAGAAATGACCGGCGTGAACGTGATTTCACCGACCTGGTTTTCCGTGACAGACGAAACCGGTACGATTTCCAGCCTTGCGAGCGCCGATTACGTGAAACTGGCGCATGACGCGGGACGGGAAGTCTGGGGATTGATTGATAACTTTAATGAGGCATTTGACGAAACAACCGATCTTGCCTACGCATCCGTGCGCAGCAGAATCATTGAGCAGCTGCTCGCCGAGGCAGCATCGTGCGGCATGGACGGCATCAACGTGGATTTCGAGAATCTGAAAGAGGCCGGAATCCCGCATTACCTGCAGTTTCTGCGGGAACTGACGAGCGCGGCGCATGCACAGAATCTTGTGGTGTCGGTCGATACGCCGGTACCGCAGGCTTACACGATGTATTATCAGCGCGGCGAGCAGGCAAGATTTGTGGACTATATGATTGTCATGGCCTATGACGAGCATTTCGCGGGAAGCGAGGAGGCAGGCTCTGTTTCATCTCTCCCGTTCGTACAGCAGGCCGTGGAGGAGATGACGCGGGTGATGCCTGCCGATCAGGTGATCTGCGGAATCCCGTTTTATACCCGTGTCTGGACGGAAAAGTTCGGACAGAGCGCCATTATCAGCGAGGTGCTGGGCATGGATGGCGCCAAAAACTATGCCAAAGAGAATCAGATGACAGAAACCTGGGATGCATCCCTTGGCCAGAATGTGGCAACGGTAGAAACTTCCGATGCCAGATACACGATCTGGATGGAGGATGAGCAGTCCATGGAGGAAAAACTGAAAGTGATCCAAAGTGCCGATCTCGCCGGAGTGGCAGAGTGGAAGCTCGGATTCGAGTGCGCAGACGTCTGGAGTCTGATTTCAGAATATATTGAAACAAACAGTTGACGAGGAGTCCGGGAAGGATAAGGGGAATGATAAAAGCCCGGGCACGAAGGAGGAGTATACATGTCAGAAAACAATCACGAAGAATTATTTAAAACAACGCTGATGGGCGGTTTCGATAAGGACGATGTCATGACGAAAGTGCAGAACCTGAAAGATCAGGCGTATGCCGCTCAGAAGAAACTGGAAGCGAAGATCGAGGAAAAAGAGCAGGAAATCGAGAAGCTGAACCGCAAGATCCGCGAGCGTGAGGATAAAATCGAGGAGCTCGAAAAAAATATTCATGAGAAATACCAGAGCTATATCGACAATTATGACAGCATCAGCGGCCTTGTGTTTGAGGCACAGGTGAAAGCGAAAAAACTGACACAGGAAACAGAGGAGAGCTGCAGAAAGCTAAAAGAAGAGACCGAGGAAGCCTGCCGCCGGAAAACCGAAGAAACGGACGAGTCCTGCCGCGAGAAAACGGAGGAAACGGATGAGGCGTGCTGCAAAAAGAGAGAGGAGACAAACGAGTCCTGCCGGAAACAGCGGGAAGAGACAAAGGAATCCTGTGCAAAGCAGCGCCGCGAGACGAAGGAACAGTGCGAATACATGGTAGAGAGCGCACGTCAGAAGGGCGAGGAACTGGCTGCTGTTTATGAAGAAAAACTGCAGGCCGAAGCAGAAGAAATCCAGAGCCATATGGACGCGGAACTGCAGAAAGCCAACACCAGATACCAGAAGATTTACGCCGAGATGGAAACCATGACAAGTGTACTCGAGAAGAACCGCAGAATTTTTGAGGAGACTTTTGCCGGCATCGAAAAAATGCGTGAGGAGATGAAACGTTCTGCGTCGGAAGTGGAAACCTTCATGAAAGATCCGGTAAAAAGTATCTTTCCCGGAGAGGAAAAAGAAACAGCCGCAGAGCCAGGCAGTGAAGATACCGCAGAAGAAGCAGAGGAAGAAGACGAAATCGTCGAAAATTCCGCAGTCATCGATTTCGAAAATGAGCCGGATTATCTCGATGATGACAACGACGAAGAAGAGGATGAAATCCCGAATCGCGCGCATGATGAAGAAGATGAGGAAGAGTAACCGGAAGCAATAAGAGTTGTAACCTGCCCCGCTGCTGCATAAAATGACCAAGAAAGGAAATTTGCAGCAGGGGGCTTTTCATTTGGAAAAAGGGAAAAAACTGGAATGGCTGATGGCGGTGATTCTGCTTTCGGCGGCGTATGTTCTGTCCCGCGAGGGCGCACGGCTGGTGGCAGCACAGAAGGCAGCCACAAAAGTAGTGGTGCTGGACAGCGGCCACGGCGGCGACGATCCCGGCAAAATCGGGGCAAACGGTGTCAAAGAAAAGGACATCAACCTTGCGATTGCCCGTCTGCTGAAAAAGAAGCTGGAAAAGCAGGGAATCCTTGTGGTGATGACGCGGGAAGGGGAGGATGATCTCTCCGATCCGGGAGCCGTGAATGCGAAAGTGCAGGATCTGCAGCGGCGCGTGCAGCTGATTCATGAAAAAAAGCCGGACTGTGTGATCAGCATTCACCAGAACAGCTACCCGGATGCGGCGGTCAAAGGGGCGCAGGTGTTTTATTATACGGATTCAAAAGAAGGCGAAAAACTGGCGCTCTGCATGCAGGCTGCACTGGTCGCGGGGCTCGATCCGGCGAATCACAGGAAAGCCAAGGGAAACAAAACGTATTACATGCTGAAGAAGACAGACGCAGTGCTGGTGATCTGCGAGTGCGGATTCCTCTCAAATCCGGAGGAGGAAGCGCTCCTGAACACAAAGGAGTACCAGAAAAAGGTGGCGGATGCACTGTGTGACGGCGTTTTAACGTATCTGGGAGAAAAGAAGAATGGCAAAGAGAAGACACAGACGAAGACGGAAGAGACCGCTGCGGGCGCTGCTTCCGCTTATGCTTGCCCTGCTGGCGGCTTATCTGGTATTCGGAGAATTTGATGAGAGCGATCCCACGCAGAACGGAAGCGGAGCGGACAGCAGCACTGCTTCACAGACGGCAGACGAAAACAATGGTCTGTCAGAAAATGGCGCAACACAGTTTCAGGCGGAAAATACAGATGAGGAGGAGCTGGCGAAGCGGTATTATTACAGCCAGCTCGATGAAAACAGACAGATGATTTACCGCGAACTGGTGCAGGGAATCGCGGAACACCAGGAAACCATCATCACAAAAGGCGGCGATCCCGATGTGACGGCGGAGGTTTACGGATGGGTCTATATGGATTACCCGGAGTACTGCTGGATCAACGGAGCATCACATGTCACGGGATACGGCGAGCCGAAGAACTACTGCGAGGTAGTTCCGGAATACACGATTCCTGCGGAGGAGATCACAGGACGCCAGACCCAGATCAAAGGGTCGGGAAACGATTTCTTAAGTGATATCGACCGTTCGATGGATGACTATGGGAAGATCAAGGCTGTCTTTGAAAAATGTATCCGGCAGATTGATTATGTGAAAGATGCGCCGGAGAATCAGACACTCTACAGCGGACTTGTGAACGGACAGACGGTCTGCGCAGGCTATGCCAGAACGTTCCAGTATCTGATGAACCGCCTGGACATCCCGGTCATTTATGTGACGGGAACGACAGACACCGGCGAGGCGCACGGCTGGAATATCGTAAAGTGCGGAGACAATTATTACAACGTCGATGTAACCTGGGGCGATCCGGTATTCGCAGAGGGCGAGAGCGGCGAGTACAATCTGCCGGACGACCTGATCTACTACGATTTTCTCTGCGTTTCTGATGCGGAATTTTCGGACACGCATCAGGCGGATACGAATCTGACGCTCCCGGCGTGCAATGCAGATGACCTCGAGTATTACCGCCAGATCGGCCGGTACATGGATACATTTGATGCGACGCAGATTCTGTGGGAAATGGAGACGGATATTGAAGAGACAAAAGAGTATTCCGAATTTAAATTTGCCACCGATGATCTGATGGCGCAGGTCATGGAAGCCCGACCGGAGCTTCTCGATAAGGCTTCCGGCTATCTTTGCAGCTATTACGGACTCGGGTCCGTAAAATATACATACAGCGAGGATACGGCGACAAGAAAGCTGATGGTATTCTGGCAATATAAAGGAGAACCGAGTGAATGACGGTTCTCCTTTAAAAATATCCGGAAACAGAATGTCGATCAGCTCGCGCTCGAGAAACTCGATGGTAATCAGGCACGGATAAGGGAGTTCGGAAACCTGGGAAACACTCACAAGATCCTGACGGACGGTGATGGAATGATCCGTGACATCGGTAACCTCTGCGACCCAGGCGGCATGCGGGATCATCAGATGTTCCGCAATCGAAGGGCCGATCACCTGAATACCCTGCGCCGGCGTTAAGAATATCCCCCGTGGGGGCTTGTGAAAAAGGCCGATTTTTGGTAGAGTAAAGGGATATTTGAGCGGTTGGAAAACGGCCGCGCCGGGAAAGTTAAGAAAAAGAAGAAAGAAGCGGAAGATATGGAACAGGAATTATTACAGGAAATTGCCTCCTACTGGGGAACCCGTGCGGAGGGGTATTCTGAGGTCAATGAAAAAGAACTGGCGGGAAGCCAGAGAGAAGCGTGGCTGCATGTATTAGAGGAGCAGTTTCCAGAGAAAGAAGAGATGAAGATTCTCGATATCGGAACCGGCCCGGGATTCTTCCCGATGATTTTGTCGGAGGCAGGTTATACGGTGACGGCTGTTGACTACACAGAGGAGATGCTGGAAAAGGCGAAAGAGAATCTGGGAAAATATACGAAATACGGTCTGGAGCGCGTGACGCTGCAGCGGATGGATGCACAGAATCTGGAGTTTGCGGATGAGACCTTTGATGTTGTCATTTCCAGAAATCTGACCTGGAATCTGGAAAAGCCGGAGCAGGCATACCAAGAGTGGATGCGTGTCCTGAAACCGGGCGGCGTGTTGCTCAATTTTGATGCGAACTGGTACGGTTATCTCTATGACGAGGAGAAAAAAGAAGCGTACGAGGCAGACCGGAAGAAAGTGGAAGAGCAGCAGCTCGACGATCATTATCTGTGCACGGACATTGACCGCATGGAAAATATTGCGCGCCAGGTGCCGCTCTCTGCGATGGAACGGCCGGCGTGGGATACGAAGGTGCTCGAATCCCTCGGCGTCTGTTCCATCCAGACCGATTCCGAAATCTGGAAGCGCGTCTGGAGCGAGGAAGAGAGACTGAACTATGCATCGACACCGATGTTTCTGGTGCGCGCGGAAAAAAGCGCAGAGCAGCCCTTCCAGCTTGGTGATGTGACCGTCCGCCGCGGCGAAAAATATCAGGGGGATATCTCCTTTGCGAATGGGGATATCGTGCTTCCGGGAACGATTATCTGTGGAAAACTTCCGGGAAAAACAATGCTGATCACCGGCGGCGTTCATTCCGGGGAATACGTCGGCATTCAGGCGTGTGTGGAACTGGGAGCGGAGCTTCAGCCGGAAAAAACGGTTGGAACGATCGTGATTTTAAAGGTCTTAAACCGTCCTGCTTTTGAAAACCGTGCGGGCAGTCTCGGACTTTCCGATGGCAAAAACCTGAACCGTGTATTTCCGGGCAATCCAAACGGAACCGAGATGGAGCGGCTGGCGTGGGCCATTACGAAAGAAGTTTATCCGAAGGTGGATTATTATATTGATCTCCACAGCGGCGATGATTTCGAAGCATTGACGCCGTATGTCTATTACGCCGGAAAAGCGGCGCAGGAGGTGACAGAAGTTTCGCGGAAAATGGCGGAGCAGGTGGATGTTCCGTACATGGTGCGTTCCATGGTGTCATCAGGCGGAGCGTACAACTACGCGGCGTCCAAGGGCATCGCGAGCATCCTCTTAGAGCGCGGCGGCATGGGAGCCTGGACTTCCGAGGAGGTCAATTCCGACAAGCGTGATGTGCGCAATATCTTAAGCAGCCTTGACATGTATCAGATCCGCCGCGATGTGCGGAACTACGTGCCGATGGAGGTGACGGATGTCTGCTATCAGGCGGCTTCCGAAGACGGCCTCTGGTATCCGGCGGCAAAACCGGGCGATATGGTTGCAGAGGGCGCACTGCTCGGAACGATCCGTGATTATAATGGAAAACTCCGTGAGACGTGCCGTGCCGAGTACACCGGTGTGGTGCTGTACCAGACGGGCAGTCTGCAGGTAACAGAAGGGGGACCTGTCGTTGCTTACGGAAGAATTGTGCGCGAGCCGGAGTACGACGACCGCAAAGAGCAGATTGTCCATTACTGGGAGAAACGGAGCGAGAGCTTTTTAGAGCAGAGACGCTCCGAACTTGCAAACCCGATTGCGAAGCGCTGGATGAAAGAGATTGAAAAACAGATCCTGGCGGGAAGACGGTTAAAGATCCTTGATGTGGGCTGCGGAGCCGGATTTTTCTCGATCCTGCTGGCAAAAGAGGGCCACGAGGTATTCGGCATCGACCTGACACCGGAGATGATTGAGAATGCAATCCAGCTTGCCGAAGAAGAGAATGCCGACTGCTGCTTCCAGGTCATGGACGCGGAAAATCCGATGTTTGCGGATGAAACGTTCGATGTTGTCATTTCCCGAAACCTGACGTGGACGCTGCCGAATGCGGAGCATGCTTACGGCGAGTGGATGCGTGTGCTGAAAACGGGCGGTGTGCTGCTGAACTTCGATGCCAATTACGGAAAAGAAGATGTTGCCGATACGAAGGGACTTCCGGAGGCGCATGCCCATTTCAAGGTTGGAAACGAGATGCTAGAAGAGTGCGAACGGATCAAATCACAGCTCCCGATCAGCCGCAAAAACCGGCCGGCGTACGATGTGGCGGTGCTGTGCGAAAACACAGCGGGAGAAATCCGCATTGATACGAGCCTTGGAAAACGCATTTATCTGGAAAAAGACGAGTTCTATAACCCGGCACCGATGTTTTCGATTTGTGCCGTGAAGCAGTAAAGGAGTATTTGTGAAAAAATATCTGTTAAAACGACTGCTTTGCCTGATTCCGGTATTCCTCGGCGTGACGATTCTCGCTTTTCTGCTGACGGGACTTTCCTCGGTCGATGCGGTGGATTTAAAAGAGAGCAGCAGCGGCGGCGTGATGTCGGAGGCGGAAAAAGAAGCGATGCGGGAGGAGCTGGGACTGAATGAGCCGAAAGCTGTCCAGTACCTGCAATGGCTGAAAAACGCCCTGCGCGGTGACTTCGGGGAGTCGTACGTTTCCGGCAAACCGGTGCTTGTAAGCTTCTGCGAAAAACTGCCCGCAACGATTGCACTTGCGGCGCTGGCGCTTGCCATGACGGTCTGTCTTTCGTTTCCGCTCGGTATCTTAAGTGCAAAATATCAGAATACATGGGCGGACCGCAGTATCAGCCTGTTCTGCTTTGCAGGTAATTCGTTTCCGGGGTTTTTCACTGCACTTCTTCTCTTGTATTTCTTTTCGCTGAAATGGAATCTTTTTCCGGTTCTCAGTATGGGAAAGGGATGGAAAAGCTGTGTGCTTCCGGCGGCGACGCTTGCGGTTTCGATGACGGCAAAATACACCCGTCAGGTGCGTTCTGCCGTGCTTGCAGAGCTGGAGCAGGAGTACGTGGCGGGTGCACGGGCACGTGGGTTAAGTGAAAACCGGATTCTGTTTGGAAATGTATTAAAATCCGTGCTGCTTCGGATGGTCACGCTGCTATTCTTATCCGCCGGTTCGCTGCTTGGAGGAACCGCCATCGTTGAGACGATTTTCATGTGGAATGGTGTCGGAAAAATGGCCGTGGATGCCGTTTCCATGCACGATATTCCCGTGATTCAGGCATATCTGGTGTGGATGGCGGCGATCTATCTGCTGCTGCATCTCATTGCTGATCTGATGATGGGTGCACTGGACCCGCGGGCGAAGCTGGAGGGAATGCGATGAAAAAAGAACAGAAAAGAAAGATCCTTTTTTATGGCATCCTCGCCGGTGCGCTGCTGCTGTTTGCCGCGTGTGCGGCCCATCTGGCACCGTACGATCCGTATGAGCAGAATCTGGAACTGTCCCTTCTTCCGCCGTCCGCGGCGCACTGGATGGGGACGGACCGCTATGGAAGAGATCTGTTTTCAAGGATTCTCTCCGGCGCGCGGGTCAGCATTTTTTCAGCACTTCTTGTCGTTGCGGCAAGCGCTCTGATCGGAACACTCGCCGGAATTTTCAGCGGCTGGCTGGAAGGTAAAACGGATACGGTTCTGATGCAGATCTCCGATATTTTTCTGGCCTTTCCGGGTATGGTATTTGCAATCGCATTTTCCGGCGTTCTGCAGAGCGGCATGACGGGAGCCGTTGTGTCGCTGATCCTTGTTTCCTGGCCGAAATATGCACGGCTTGCACGGAACCGTGTGCTGGCATTGAAACACATGCCGTTCATCGCGGCGGCGCGCCTTACAGGAAACGGAACATGGAAGATGATCGGACGCCATATTCTGCCGAATCTTGCGGGGCAGACGATTGTCACAGCGGTGCTTGATATCGGAACGATGATGCTGGAAATCGCGGGTCTGTCCTTCCTCGGCCTTGGTGCGGAAGCGCCGTCGGCGGAGTGGGGAGCGATGATGAGCAACGGAAGAAGTATGCTGCAGACCGCGCCCTGGGTCATTCTGGCGCCGGGACTGGCGATTTTTCTGACCGTTCTTGTCTGCAATCTGCTTGGTGAGGCGGTACGGAAAACGGTGGATCAGGGATAAGGGGCAAACGAAAATGGAAACAAAGGGAGCAAAAACATGAGCGAAAAACTGCTGGAAATCAGCGGCCTTTCTGTCTGTTATGAGGGGGAGCAAATTTTAAATAACATCTGTTTTTCCGTCGAAAAAGGAGAAACCGTCGGCATCGCCGGGGAGTCGGGCAGTGGAAAAAGTACCTTGCTGCGAGCGATCCTGCGGCTGATGGGAAAGAATGGCTCCATCACCGGCGGGCAGATCACATTTCGCGGAGAGGAGCTGACGGGCATGTCCGAAAAGAAGCTGCGGAGTCTGTGCGGTTCAGAAATTGGTATGATTTTCCAGAATACAGGGGCATCACTCTGTCCGACCCGGAAAATCGGAGCACAGATCTGTGAAAGCGTGCGCGCCCATGAGAAACGCTGCGGATTCATCACCCCGATTTCTGGGGGAATGTCTGGCAGAAAAAGCCGCAGAGAAATCAAAGATATGACGCTCCAGCGATTTGCGGATATGGGGCTTTCGGATGGCGAGACGATCTGGAACAGCTATCCATCGTCGCTCTCCGGCGGCATGAACCAGCGCGTCGGGATTGCGCTCGCAATGCTGCTGCATCCGTCGCTTCTTCTGGCGGACGAGCCGACGAGTGCACTCGATGTGGTTTCGCAGGCGCAGGTGCTGCGGGAGCTTCAGGCGTTGCAGCAGAAAGAGCAGACGGGGATGGTGCTGGTGACGCACAATCTTGCGGTTCTCGAGCAGATGGCAGACCGGGTTGTTGTTTTGAAGGATGGAAACATCGTGGAGCAGGGGGAGACAAGGACGGTTTTCGATCACCCAAAGGACGAATATACAAAAAATCTCCTTGCGGCTGTGCCGGGAAGAGGGAAGAACGATGCATAATCATAACATGCTGGAAGTAAACAACTTAAGCAAAAACTTTGCTGGAACCGGCCGGGAAACGGAATTTGCCGCCGTGGACGGCATCAGCTTCACACTGGATGCGGGTGAATGTCTTGGCCTGATCGGGGAGAGCGGATGCGGAAAAAGCACGACGGCCCGTCTGATCACCGGATTTGTCCAGGCGGATGCAGGCAGCGTTCTGTTGGAAGGCGAGGAAATCCTCGGAAGAAAAGGCAGGCGGCAGCGCGAAGTTTACCGGAAAATACAGATGGTCTTCCAGACCCCGCAGGATTCCTTCGATCCAATGCAGACGCTCGAAACCGGGATTCTGGAAGCTTTTCGGAATCAGGGAATGAGCCGGAAAGAGGCGTGTCTTCATCTGCCGGAGCTGCTGAAAAAAGTGGAACTTAGTTCGGAAACGGCGATGCGCTATCCCCGCGAGACAAGCGGCGGAGAGTGCCAGAGAGCCGCAATTGCGCGGGCTCTTGCTGTGCAGCCGTCTCTTCTGATCTGCGACGAGGCAACGAGTGCGCTCGATGCGGCGGTACAGGCGCAGATCGTTCAACTGCTGAAAAAACTGCAGCGGGAAGAAGGACTTGCGATGCTGTGGATCGGCCACGACCTTGCGCTGGTGCGGGAACTCTGCAGCCGTGTGATTGTCATGCGGCAGGGAAAAATCGTGGAGCAGGGGGAGACGCGGGAGGTATTGGAGTACCCGAAAGAGGAATATACGAAACTGTTGATGGAGTATAGTCTGTGAGAAAACTATTGAAACAGAAAATCAGACAGCGGAAATGGTGGTGCCATTTGCGAAAACAGGAGAAGTACAGAATGCAGAGAAAGAACGGCAGAAGAAAAAAAATTGCATATGTTTTGTGCGGCATTCTGGCGGTGGTACTGTTTTCCGGTTGTCAGAGCACAGCGGCAGATGGTACAGATGAAAAAGTTTTCATATACGGCGACACGACATTCAACGCCGAAAACGACGAGTCCGATGTCAACCCGCACAACGGCTATTCCGGCTGGGCGTGTATCCGCTATGGGATCGGTGAGACGCTGTTTCATTATTCCGATTCTATGGAGATCGAGCCATGGCTGGCAGAAAGCTATGAGATTGTGGACGATACAACATGGCGGATTACACTGCATGAAGGCATCTCCTTTACGAGTGGGCGCACTCTCGACGCAGAGGCGGTCAAAGAATGTCTCGAGGATCTGATCGCAGTACATGACCGTGCACGCGGGGATCTGAAAATTGAGAGCATCAAGGCAGACGGCCTGATCGTAACGATTCACACCGAACAGCCTGTCCCGGCGCTTCTGAATTATCTGTCTGACCCATATGGATGCATCATTGATATGCAGGCAGGTGTGACGGATGACGGCAATGTCGCCGGAACCGGCCCGTACCGCGCAGTACAGGTGGAGACGGATCAGGGACTGACGCTCGTGAAAAATGACAATTACTGGAACGGAACGCCAAAGCTCGACCGGATCGAAGTAAAAACGATCCGCGACGGCGATACGATGACGATGGCGTTACAGTCAGGCGAGCTCGACGCGGCGTACGGCCTGCCGTATTCCAATCTGATCCTGTTCCGCGATGAACCATACACGATTTCTTCGGCGGATACGTCGCGTACCTTCTTCGGACAGTTCAACGGATCATCCGAGGTGCTGCAGGACGACCGCGTGCGCGAGGCAGTCATCGGAGCGATCGACCGGGAGGGCTTTGTGAATACGCTGATGGAAGGAAACGGAAGCGTGGCGGAAGGCCCGTTCCCCTCTTACTTTGCATTCGGCGACAGCAAAGTGCAGGAGGAGTCCTATGATCTTGAGTATTCCAGAGAACTGCTGGCTGAAGCAGGCTGGACCGATGAGGACGGCGACGGCTACGTGGAAAAAGACGGAAAACGCCTGACCATCTGCTGGCTCACGTATCCGAGCCGCCAGGAACTGCCGCTTCTCGCGGAGAGTGCACAGGCATCGCTGAAGAAAATCGGAATCGAAGTACAGATCCAGTGCACGGCAAATCATCTGGAACTGCTGAAAAAAGGAAACTGGGATGTTTATGTCAGCGCATTTGTCAGCGCACCGACGGGCGATCCCGAGTATTTCTTTACAACGCACTGCCTGCAGGATTCCTCCAAGAACCGCGGCGGTTATTACAGTGAGACACTCGAGATGCTGGAGCAGCAGTTAAGCGGCGAGTTTGATACCGAAAAACGAACCGAACTGGCCATCGAGATGACGCAGACGCTGCTGGATGACCACATGTTTTTCTTCGCATCACACCTCAAAATGTCGATGGTATCCGGCGGGGGCGTGACGGGGCTTACGGCGCATCCGTGTGATTATTATGAAATTACAGTCAATTTGGACAAAAACAAATGATTATTTGGAAAAAGAGCAGAAAATGTGGATTTTCTGCTCTTTCTGCGCTATGATAGAAAAAGAACGGCACTGCGACGGTGCCAGAGAAGAGAAAAGGAGAAGTTACGATGCGGAAAGAAGAATTAAGAACATATATTGAAAACCACGAATCCGAGATGATCGAGGATCTGAAAAGCCTGATCCGGATTCCAAGCGAAAAACAGGCGGCAGAGCCAGGCAAACCATTCGGCGCACCGGCGGCAGAAGCACTGGCGCAGGGAATTGAAATTCTGGAAAAATACGGCTTTGCCGTAACCAACTACGACAACTACGCGATTGCAGCTGACTTTAATCAGGAAGAAAAGGGCCTTGATATTCTCGCCCATCTCGATGTCGTACCGGCAGGCGAAGGCTGGCAGGAGACCGATCCATTCACCCCGCTCATCAAAGAAGGAAAAATGTTCGGCCGCGGAACCGCAGACGACAAAGGACCGGCCGTTGCAGCCATCTATGCAATGCGCACTGTCAAAGAACTCGGTTACCCATTAAAGAAAAACGTCCGTCTTGTCCTTGGTTCCGACGAGGAGTGCGGAAGCTCTGACCTCGAATATTATTATAAGAGAGAAGTGGAAGCACCATGCACCTTCTCACCGGATGCCGAATTCCCGGTCATCAACATTGAAAAAGGCGGCATGCGCGGCCACTTCGAAAAAACATCCGATGCCGGAACGACAGGCGTGCGCCTCGTATCCTTACAGGCCGGCACCAAACTGAACGTTGTACCAGGCAAAGCATATGCAGAGCTTGCCGGCATGGCAAAAGAAGACCTGAAAACCTGCGCTGACGAGACTGAGCAGAAGACCGGCGTTTCCTTCGTTCTGGAAGACACCGAAAACGGCAATGTAAAAATCACCGCCTGCGGTGCCTTCGCCCACGCATCCACCCCGGAAATGGGTAACAACGCACTGACCGCACTGCTGCAGCTTCTCGCATCCGTTGGAATGGAAGAGAGTGAACTGAAAAACGACATCAGTTTCCTTGCAAAAGTTTACCCGCACGGCGACGGCAAAGGCGCAGGCCTCGGTGTCGCCATGTCAGATGAAGAGTCCGGCGAGCTCACCTTAAGCCTCGACCTCATGAACTACGACGGCAAAACCTTGACCGGTTCCTACGACTGCCGCGCCCCGATCTGCGCGACAAAAGAAAACCTGTATGATACTGCCGAACAGAATATGAAAAAAGGCGGCTTTTCCATGGAAGGCAGCGCCATGTTCCCGCCACACCACGTTCCGGCAGACAGCCCGTTCGTTCAGACGCTGCTGCAATGCTATACAGACGTCACCGGCAAACCGGGAAAAGCCTTTGCAATCGGCGGCGGAACGTATGTCCATCACCTGAAAAACGGTGTTGCTTTCGGCTGTGCAGACCTTGAAGTTGACAATCGCATGCACGGGGCAGATGAGTTTGTAGAAATCGAATGCCTGAAACAGTGTGTTGTAATCTTTGCAGAGGCGATTCTGCGGATCTGCGGGGAATAAAAATCCCGTCAGTACAAGACGAAATCAGAGTCCTTATGCTGTGAACCATTTTGAGCGGTGTGGGACTCTCTTACCAAAGAAGAAGGAATAGATGAGGGCGGACAAATGAGGGAAACACTGGGAGTTTTGCTGGGATTTTTTCTGGCAGCCGTACTTGGCTATCTGATTTCAGAAATCGCGCAGAAGGAACAGGAGAAAGAAGTTCTGGAAAGCTATATGGATTCCCTTCAGGAGATTTATGAAGTGATCCGGCAGAGAATGGATGTGACGAGAAAATTTCGCCATGATCTTCTGAGCCATGTGCAGACGCTGGAGTATCTGATAGAAAAGCAGAAAAATCCGGATGAAGAGCTTCGAAAATATGCGAATCAGCTGACAGAAACATACCGGAAAATCCAGAAAGGAACCTTCTGCCGGGATGAGATCACAGATGCATTTCTGATGATGGAGAAACAGGTCTGTATAGAAAAAGAGATTCCCTTTCAGATCCAGGTATCGAAAACCTGCATGGAATGGATGATGCCCGTAGAACGAATCGGTTTTTTACATAATTTACTGGATAATGCAATCGAAGCAAACGGAAGAATTCCGGAAAAGGAAAGAAAAGAGCTTTCTTTTTGGATAGAAGAAGATTCCGATTCCTGTACGGTGAAATTGAGAAATGCGCTTGCAAGCAAAGAGGTTTTCAACTTATCAACCTGGAAAACAGATGGAGCAGAACACGGCGTGGGAACCAAAATCATTCGTGCCATTGTTGAAAAATACCACGGAACCAGCAAAACCTTCTGGGATAAAGAAAGACACAGCCTGGAACAGACCATTGTTTTTCCGATCGAACATCCGACAGAAAAGAGGGAAAAAGAATGAAAGATCCTAACCTTAGTGAACTGGTCCGGATCTGTATTCGCTGCTGGCTGTATCTGGTTCCACAGGCGTTTCTTGGCATTCACCTGTTTGACATGTTTATGCGGAGAAAAAACAGCATAAAGCCTCTGATGATCTGGCAGCTTCTGCGGGTATTCTTGATCGGTGGCATCAGCGACATCATTCTGCGGGGATACTATGGAGATGAGAGCTGGTGGGGAATTCTGATGATGTTCTGTTCGGTTGTCATCATGATAGCAAACACCGTTCTCATTTACTATACCTTTGAAGGCAGCCTTCCCAAGGTTGTGCTGGGCGCGATGCTGGCCGATATCGTAACGTCCATGATTCATTATCCGGCAATCTGTATTGTGGATCTTTTGTCAGGGCGTCCGCTCTATATCCTGAAATGCCCGGTAGAACCATGGGATTTACTGATTCCGGTTCTGGAATATCTGTTTTACAGGCTGGAGAAAAAAACAATCCTCCATGTTCTGAGAAGATATAGAGATTTTGAGGCCAGGTACTTGAAAATTATCTGGGTTTTTGTCTATTTTCTTCCGGTTCTATACTATGTGCCGAACGGACTGACGGACATACAGGTGATGTTTCTGGATGATATGCTGATTATTCTGATTATGGTATTCAGCATTTTAAGCATAGTGCAGCGTCAGCGCCGGGTGATGAAAGATTATAAATTTCTTTCCGAGCAGCAGAAAATGGCAGAATACCATTACCAGATTCTGACAGAGCAGATTCCCCGAATGGAACAATATCAGCAGACCATTTCGGAGCAGATGGAAAAAATTATGGCCGGAGCTGCTGAGATATCCGGGGAGACGCTGAAACAGTATGCGGACGGCCTCAAAGCAATCAGTCATCAGGTGAGGCAGGGGATTTACTGTAAAGATCGAATGACAGATGCGGTTTTGTGTGCATGGAAATCAAATCTGGAGAAGAAAAAAATCGAATTGCATTACGAGATTGAGGGATACGATCGGGGAGAAATCGAAGAACAGGATCTGGCAAAAATCCTGATCGGAATCTTAAACTGGGGAGAAAATCTTGTAAAAAGAGAAGAACACCGGGAAATACGGCTGAAGATAACAGGAGTGAAAAATCAGCTGATTCTGGAATGCCTGACCTCATCCGGACGCCAGAATCCGATGAGCCGGAAGCTGTTTCGCGGACTCGTGAAAAAGTACAATGGAAAAATACAGGAGAAAAAAGAAAAGACCGGGAAATTTGGTCTGACTGTTATTTTATCCAGGTACGTCAGTATTTAATATGAGAACAGACAGAAACAGAAAGTACAACTGGAGAAAAAAGAACATGGATTTAAGAATAGGAATTTGCGATGACGCGCCGGACTGGCGGGAAAAAACGAGAGAAACTGTGAAACATTGTACAGACCAGATGGCAAATAGCGTAGAAATTTATTCCTTTCAGAATGGAAACGAACTGCTGTCAGAAGAACATCCCCCCATGCATATCCTGTTTATGGACATTGAAATGTCGGATGAAAATGGAATTGACCTGGCGATGGAAGTCAACCGGAAATGGCCAAAATGTCAGGTCGTTTACCTGACAAATTTCTGGTCCTATGCAATGGAAGTTTACGAGACACGCCACGTCTACTATATAGTAAAAGAAAAATTCGAGGAAAAACTGCCGGGTGTGCTGGAAAAGGCGATAGAACAGCTGCGGAAACAGAACAGAAGGGTTGTTCTTCAATGTCATGGAGGCGTGAAAGCAAATCTGAAGCTGGATGATATTCTGTATTTTGAACGGGATAAGCGTGTCACGTATGTGACCACAACGGAAAAAGAATATACAGTGGATGATAAAATATTGGAGATAGAAGAAAGAATCGCCAGCGATGATTTTGTACGATGCCATACGAGTTTCCTGGTCAATTTTTCTTATGTGAAGGAATGTACGAAGAAGAAAATGCTGCTGGAGAACGGGAAAATTGTGGATATCAGCAGGAGCTACTGGAAAAAGACGGAAGAGGCGTATGTGGAATGGGTGAAGAGGTGGGCGAGGTAGAAACAGAATAGGGATAGAAAAGAGGAAAAATACTGCACGGGAATGGTGTGGTATTTTTTTTGTTGCAGAAAAATGGGAGCGAATATGGAAAAAATGCAGAAAAATGCTGATTATTACGAAAAAAGTGCAGATTGTGCAGCGGGTATAGGAAAAAATATGAGATATGATACAATTTTTCTTATGAGAACCGAAAAAAATCTCATGTAATATACAAAAAAGATATTACATGAGAATTGAGAGAACTATCAAAATTATTTACAAATTTTTCTCCAAATCATTCATCTCCTGCTGTTTGAGAAGCAGATCCAGCATTTGATTTACAGTCAACAGCGTGGAGGTATTACAACGGCTGAGTTTTTCCGCAATTTCTTCATCAATCAGGCGATCACGCTTGGCATATTGGGTATCAAGAAGAAAATAATCAAGATCCTGATCCAGAGCAAGCGCCAGTTTGGAGAGCATGGAAAGAGAAACCTTTGTCTGTGCGGTTTCAATGTGACTGATATGGTTATTGGAACAGCCGACCAAGCCTCCAAGCTCTGCCTGACTGAGCTTCTTTTGCAAGCGAGCAGTACGAATCCGTTGTCCGACCATTGTATAATTGATTTCCGGTTGCATCAGGAACCTCCGTAATAAATGTAATTTATATATTATAAATGGATAAAAAATACGAAACAACCAATTAATAATGCATATTGCACTTGACGATATATTATGATAAAATTTTTGTGAAAAATAGATGAAGTGAAAAAGAAATAAAGAGGGATAATGAGGAAAAGTTTACAAGGAAAATTATATTTGGAAAAGCATGAAGGGGCTTTTCGCGGATAAGATTAAGAAAGGGAAGAGTAGATGTGCAAAGAATATAAAAAAATTAAAATTTTTGTTGGGAAAACTTTTCACATGGAGATATAGATGATGAAGGGGGCGTTATTATGAAAGGAAGGTCTTATAAAGAGTTGCGCGCAAAAATCGGAGAAGTGTTAAGTTGCACTGCTCGATCTGGGTATATTAGAGAACGCAAAGTGGAAGAACAGCTTGTGAATACTGTTGGAGAGCGAGAATGGAATGGTAGCAGTTATGTTCCTGACTATGTAAAAGAACGCTATGATCAACGATGTTATATACAATCTGGTCTAGACTCTTATATAGAAAAAGATGAAGGGACTCATGAGTCGACTCTTATGAGTTATCAAAAATGGTATGACTATAAATTGCGAATAAATTATGAACTAGAAGGTCATGAAATTATTACGGAAGTCCCATATTCGTCAAAATATAATAAAGTACATGTGGGAGATAATCTTTATATCAAAATTGATAAAGATTATCCAGAAAAAGTATTGTCTATTTCATTAAAAAGTGAAGAGGATGAGTTTTCATCCAAATTCGTGTTAGTGGGAGTGGTAATTCTTTTATCTGTTTTTTTTATCATCACCGGACTAGTAATCTGTCTTTGATAGAAAATTCAGAATAAAGCAATAATATTCTACAAAAATATCGGAGAGGAGGTGTAAAAGATGGAAATGTTATTGTTTTATGCATATACAGTGTGGGCTATTTATTCAGGGTATAAAGTTTTAACTGGATGGTCAAAATGGCTTGATAAAAGAGAACCTCTCAATATTGCAGTTAAAGTTATACTGAGCATTGGTGTAGGCTATATTATTGCTGTATTCTACGCATTCTACTCAATACTTAAATTTCTTGGGTTAATGTCAAGAATGTAAACGAGAGAGAATATTGACTGGGTTATCCATACCAGAGTTCTTGCTGTTGCTATTTTGATGGTTTCTTTCCTGAAAAATCGGGAGAGTTTATACCATATATATTCTAAATAGTAAGGAGGTGAAAATATGACTGAGTTATTTCTTGATAGTGCAGAAAAAAGTGAGCTGTGTGAGATGATTGAAAAGGCAGAAGAAAAATATGGCGCTGAGGGATATAGTTTTGATCCGGGCTTTGCCACATATTCCTGTAGTTGTACGGCTCATAAAAAGTCTTGTGGTTGGGATTAATTTCTAACATATGCAAGCGTATGTGAAACGACGGGAGTTTAACTATAAAGTGTAGTTAAATTCCCGTTACATCTTATAAGAGATTAGATTTGTAATATTTAAAGCACGGATATTAGATCTAGAAAGATATGGAAAGGATAAGATGGTTTCGGATATAAAATCGACAAGACATTACTAATTTAATGTGAGCGATATTTTTTTAGTAGCACATGTCCAGAAGATATCCTGATATTGAGGGTACATAATATTGTTTGTGTTAACAATCTGAAAGCGTTGCAGAAGTTTGCGGGATAGATAAAAGGAAAGAAGTTAAGGCTTTGGAAGTAGGAAAGCATAAACAAAACTAGTAAAGCAAAAATCAATCACGTTTTATTTCGAATATTCTTTAGCGGATATTTTAACATTTAATACGTTGAAATGTTTATAGATTCGACATATTCAATGCTATATGTACAAAATTTTAAAATTTCAATAAAAATATTTAATTATATGAGGAGGCATTTAATCGTGGATAAGGATCAAAAAAAAATTATGCTTTTGTTAACGGAAGAATGCAATTTGAATTGTGTATATTGCTATGAACATTTTAAAAGTAAAAGAAAAATGAGTTTTGATACAGCAAAAAGTATTTTAGACGATTTTTATAGTACTTCCAAACCAGGAGATACTGTTTTAATAGAAGTATTTGGTGGAGAACCATTTACTAATTTTGAACTTATAAAACAAATAGATGACTATGTAATGACTGTTTATGGAGATCGTAATACTTTTTTTGAAACAACAACGAATGGAACTCTTGTACATGGTGAAATTCAAGAGTGGTTAAAAGAGAGAAAAGAACGATATATGGTTTCATTGAGCCTTGATGGCACAGAAACTATGCAAAATAAGAATCGCCCTTTCTTATCTGGAAAAGGTAGCTATGAAAAGATTGATATAGACTTCTTCGTCACTACATGGCCTGAATGTCAAGCTAAATTAACTATGTCTGAATATACGCTTCCTTCACTGGCGGAGGGGATTATCAATTTATATAAGCTGGGCTTTTTTGCAGATGCAACTCTTTCAACGGGTATTGATTGGAATTATTCTAAGAATGAGGAGATTTTTGTAAGAGAGCTTGAAAAATTAGTTGATTATTATACAGATAATCCAGATATTAAACTCTGTACAATGTTGGATTATGATTTAAGATTAGTATTTTCAAAATTAGATAAAAAATTGCGATTTTGTGGAGCGGGAGAAATGACGACATGCTATGACATAGAGGGAAACGTATACCCGTGTCAGGGGTTTGCTCCGGTATCTATAGGTGAAGAAGCTGGAGCTTTTAAAAATTATGATGCATCTAAATTTGATCTTTTGAAAGAAAATCCTTGCTTTGATTGTAAATTTTTCTTTTTGTGTGCTAATTGCTATAGTGCTAATTTGGTTACTACGGGGTGTTGCCATCTTGTAGATATTAATCTTTGCTATTCATATAGATTATGTATTCTTGCGAGTGCTAAAATTCAATTTAGAAGAATAAAGAATAAAAAGACAGAATTGACAGAGGATGATAAATTGATTCTTAAGGCAATAAGTGTTATACAGGAGGAAATTTCTAATAATCAGAGCCGTTTAAAAGGTGTTACAGGACATGTATGTAATCAGCATAAAAGATGTAAATAATATACTTGAAAAGTACGAATTGCAAAACAAAGGGGAAGCTGTAGCTATTGAGATATTACAATACTATCAAGTGGAAGAAAAAATATGTATAGTTATTTCAATAGAAACTATTTTTCATACAAGATATGTTATGAAACTATTGTCTAATGCGTTACTTTGTGAAGACGAAGAAAAACAATCAGAATTTTCAGAACTTTTAAGAGCTAATGGAATTCCAGTTCCCCAAAAGTATAAGGTGAAAAACAGATATGTAGGATGTTTTCGATTTTCTGATGTGGAATTTAATGTTACGATTGAAGACTATTTTGGAGAAAATATTAAAACCATATCTCCTTGGAGCATAAAAAAACTCGGAAGTTTATTAGCGGATATGCATAAAATATCAATGAATCATGAATATCATTTGAAAAAAGGTTCAACATATTGTGCGCTGTTTTCTGGAAGCGTGGGGATAGATAAAATATGGGGAGAAAATAAAAATATTTTACTTAAAACCAATTCGTACAAAAAGATAAAAGAGATTCATGAAAAGGCAATTAGTAAAATTAAAAATATGTGGCTGGAGTTACCTGTTTATGCGGTTCATGGAGATTTGGGTTTATTAAGCAATGTAACTATTTATAACAATCAATATGGTATTATAGATTTTAATCTTTCGGGAGATGAGGTTCTGCTGAGTGATATGTTGATAACATGGTATAGTTCAGTATATTCGTTTAATATTGCGGAGACGCTATCTCTAAAAGAACGAGTTGAGAATAGAAAAACTTTTTTGAGTTCTTACCTTAATGAGCGGAATTTAACTACAAAGGAACAGAAGTATTTATATGATATGGCATGTATTATAAACGGCGTTTATTTTAATCGTTTTGTGGCGCTATTAGCGAGTAAAGGATTCGAAAAGAGCGTAAAGAAAATGATTCCACATATTACAGTAAACTATTCTTGCTTGGATTCGGATGTGGATATTCAAAGCGAATTGCAAAAAGAAATATATCATATTGAGTAGTTAGTTTGTGAAATGGAGGCTGAATTATTTGCTTATTTCGGATATGGCAGTTAAGTTAGAACAAGTATATAGTGAGTTACTAAGTGATAATAGAATTGAGAAAGATATTTCAAATATAGACTCGTTGGGGATAAACGTGTCTGAGGATCCAAAAGATTTTCCGTTTGAATTGAAGCTATATTATCAGCCGGAAGAAAAGGTAGAAAAAAGGGAGGAGGAACCTGAACTTATTCAATTCTTGATTGATAAAAAAATGGTAAAATATAGATGTATTGTAAAAGGTACTAAACTGCAAAGAAATTATGTGGTACTTACCAATCAAACATATTCAAATATGAATGAATTTTCTGGGAAATTAAAAAAAATATTTCCTGATTTGCAAAAGGAGATAGGCAAGATACCTGCATTGATACCAGACAAGGAAACAAAGTATTTACCAATCCACATTTTGGGCGTTAAGATGAACAATATGTGTGGAAAAGCAATAAATATAGAATGGTTATTGCGAGATTATTTAGATAATGAAAGAGAAATGTATGTATATAATGATATGTATTATATGGATTACATTTTAAATTTAAAATCTCCTCAATTTATTGAGCTGATTAATTTTATTCAACAAATGTATGGGGAGATAATTGGCTTGGGCAAGATGCATCTATGGCTTATGGCAATAGATTATTTTCCAGACTATAAAAGTAAGTATAAAATTTATCTGAAAATGGATGGGTATGATCCATCTATTTTAAATCTTGTTAGAAAATATTTCGGAAATCAACAAGGTTTTGGGCTATCAAATTTAATAGATAAATTTATAAAGCAACATTTAGAATTGAAACTGTATGGATTTGCAGTATGCGTGGATGATGATGGAAAAAAATCAATTAATATGTATTTTATTTCGAGAGAGGACTGATAATATCTGATTCGTATGATTTTTTGCTAGTGGTTCAGATTTCAAAAGCATGTAAGTTTCTTTAGCTGTCAAAGGCGTAAAGCGAGAAAGCTCTGCAGATGTTCTATTCATGACATCATAAAAGCGGCAGCGCTGTGCGAAGAACTGTACGTTATGATCAGCTGGTGTGAAGGAAGAGAATCCACCTCGAAAGAGCTACGGTATCGGTGGCTCTTAAACAGCACAAATCATCTGCCGAATGTGAAACTTCTGTCGGTGGAAGATAAAGCTGTGAGCAAGGAAGAATACAATACTGATTACTACTGGGAGCAGGGATCAAAGGATATTAAACGACTGATTGGAAAGCCGATTGATGCGGTATTCTGCGGAGATGATTATCAAGGTACAAACCGGTTCGAGAGTCTGTACTGCCCGGAATCCGAAGTGATTTACTTTGCGCGGAAAGAAGTTCCAATTAGTTCGACAGAGATCCGGAGCTGGACCATGGACCATTGGGATTATGTGCCAATGGTCTGCCGGTCCTATTATGCAAGAAAAGTATTAATTGTTGGAGGCGAAAGTACAGGAAAAAGTACGCTGGTTCAAAATCTTGCGCTGGCATACAATACTAATTTTGTATCAGAAGTCGGAAGGGACACGTGTGCTTATGCAGGCGGTGAAGAATACATGACAGCGGAGAATCTTTATGAAAATTTCCTGCGGCAGAAAACAAACGTAATGGATGCGGCTGGGCAGAGTAACCGCATTCTTTTTGTAGACACGGATGCAGTTACTACACTATTTTACTCGCATTTTCTGGAGATGTCTGAGCGGGAGATCAGAAACTGTGAATTGCTGGCAGAGGCTATCAATCGCATCACAACGTGGGATATGGTGCTGTTTCTGGAACCAACCGTAGAGTTTGTGCAAGATGGGACAAGAAGCGAAAAGATCGCTGCAGACCGGGAAAAGTACAGCAAACAGATCAAAAAATTACTTGCGGAGAAAGAAATTGAGTTTCACTGTATTTCCGGGGATTATTATGAACGTTTTATAGAAGTGAAACGGCTGATCAGGGAAGAGTTCAGAATTGATACCAGATGGTAAAAATACAAAATGTATGGCAAAGTGTTTGAAAAGTTGGACGGGAGGAGAAGTGAAATGTTTTGTTATGAATGTGGAAAACAGGTAATGGATGGATCTGCTTTTTGCAGTTTTTGCGGTGCAAAATTTGAGAACGTTGTTTCAAAAAATGATCAGCAAAGTGTTACCAAAACAAGTACGGAGTATGACAGAGAGGCTATTAAGATATATTTAAATAATCTTTTGCAGATGGAGAATGCGAATCAAGTATTACAACATGAGTTAAATCGCTTGGCGGATGAATACAGGTACATTCAAAATGGGAATTATTATGCTTCGTATATATTATATGATCATATAAAAGAAGGCCCTTGGGGAGATGATGAATTCTGTCACTTGTATTACGATGGTAAAGATGTATATATTGCTGTTACAGGAAAATACAATAATGTAATAGAAGTTGATAGATACTTTCACGAGACTAATTGGATAAAAGTAGATGACTTTGAATACATTAATAAATTATATCATTGGGTTAGGTGGTCTGGTATTTTTAGTATTTCCGATACATTGCTGAAGATGGAAATTCGAAAACGTTTCTATGCGAGTTTAGAAGAATTTAAGTCGATTGCGCCTGTTGAATTTGAAAAAAACAGAACAAGATTAAAGCAAATTGCAGATTCCTACAACAGGCTGGAAAAAAGTCAGGAAAAGGTCGATGAAATATTACAAAGAGCTTATGACATAAATATCGTGCCTACGCAGTTTAGAAACATTTATGCAATTTATTATCTGAGTGATTTCATGAATACATCGATGGAAAATTTTAGCTCAGCCCTTTTTCATCTGGATTTAGATTCAATTAAGTCTAAACTTGACGAGATTATTTCAAACCAGCAGAGCATCATTTTAAAAATGGCTGTTTTGGAAGCTCAAAATAATGAATTGCTGAAAAATAATCAGCAAACACTGAACAGACTGTCTGATATTGAAAACAATACAAAGTTGACTGCAGCATATTCTGAAATAGCAGCTGTTAATTCCGAAACATGTGCATGGTTTGGGGCAGCGACATTTTTTCAGAAGTACCTGGATTAAAGGGAAAGATGCAGGTGGGAAACAGAATGAGCTTGGTGAAAGCAGCGGTCTGAGATTACATAGTAAACGTTGTTGACAAATATAAATTTAGAATGAATAGAGAGAATTATGAAAAAGATAAAACGTATTTTTATAATGCTGTTGTGTGCAAACATGCTTTGGGGATGCGGAAAAAGTGAAAGCACTACAGAAACAGTGAGTGAATCAGCACCGAAGGATTTGCGGGAACTCAATGAAGAATGCATCACAGTAGAAACTGGTGAAACCGAAATGGATACGGAAACTGAGGGAACGGTGCAGTTAAGTGTAGAATTCCCGGATTACAAGAGTTTATATCTGGAAGCGAATGAATCAGAGGATCCGGAAGAATTTGTTCAGGAAGCTTTGCAGCAAAAGAAATTTAAAACCTGTAAAACTGAGATTACGGCCAGGGTTGCTGTTGAAAATGGAGAAACAGTAATTTATAAGGAAGAGGTCATTAACCAGTTACTTGAAAAAGAATTTACAGACGCAATCAACGCACTGGCGGAGGAGTAAAGGTTATGAAGAGAATACTGGCTGCAATGTTGATCATCAGTATGACAGCAGGAATGACGCTGCAGAATGTTAAGGCATCGGATGAAGAAGTTTATTACAGTGAAAGCCAAATAGAAAGCATTGCTCAAAATTATACAGAGAATGAATCGTTATTTGAAAAATGTTTATGTTCGGATGAGGGAATTGCTTATTGGAAGATGATGCATAAAATTAATGAGGATCATACATTCTCGTGGGCGTTGGATGTTTCTTCGAAAATGATTGATGGATACCCGGACGAACAAAGATATGCCGAAATACTTAGCTGTTTAATCAGTATGCAGACAGGAGAAATTGTTGAACAGGTTTCCAACCAGAGCAGATTTGATAATATTAACGATACAAAAGATCTGGCGCTGGATGTGATAGATATTGCACATGAGATAATCGGAGACATGGGAATTATTGATTCTATCGGAGAGATAATCGGAAAGACAGAACTTGTCGATTCTGTCGATGAGATAGCAGGCGCAATATTAGATAGCAGAACGGTCATTGCTGATACCAGAGAACTTGCTAAATATTATGAAATTATATTCCAGGATTATGCAGAATCAACGATGTTTCTGGATGCAATTGTTTCATACAGTGAGAATTCAGAATTAAAAGATGTGGCTGAGAATTTAAAAAAAGCGGGTGATAATTTGCTCGCTAAAAGAGTAGAGTATTTGGCAGACGTAAATGGAGAATGGGGAGAATTTGGAGTTGACATTTTCTATGATAATTTAGGCATTGATCTGTTAAAACAATCTGATATATACAAGACAGATGCTAATGTTAAATTTTTTACGGATAAAGCAATTGAAATTACAGAGCAATTTTCAGATGTAAAATTGGCTTTTGATGGAATGCTTTGTCTTGGGAATTTAGCAGCTGGCATGAATAATACATATAATCGCTATCAGGAAATGAAAATTGTTGCAGATATTTCAGATGCATTGGTGAAAGCAAGTGAGGCTGTCGAAGTACCAAATGATACGACGGCAGATAAGGTCAATGCATTAAACGGAAAATGCTATTATTATAAGAGCTTAATCGTGAATCATGCGCGTGGAGAATATCTTGTGCATCAGTTACTTATGAAGGATGCCGAGGGAGTATCTTCTTTTCGATGGCTGCAGGAACATTTCAGCGGAAATGGCATGAAAACAGATGAATGGTACGACAGTCAGATAGAAGTGCTGGTTAAGTGCTATGATGCGATAAATAATATCTTCCAGGTGGACGAGGTCCACGATACGATCGAAGTCAGTGATTACTTAAATTCGTATGACCAGCTGAAAGAGCTGCTGGCGATGCAGCCAGTGGATTATTGGCAGTTCCCGGACTCGGAATCCTATATGGTCGATGACTTTTATGTAGAGTGGAAAAATAACATATTCAGCATGAAGAATGAGGGAGCGTCTTACGTAACGTTATATGGAACAGCCCTTGGAGACAGCATGACGGAAGCTGATCAGGCTTTAACGGAAAATGGATGGGTAACATATACTGAATCTGAGTCAGGCCATTCCTATCTTACTCTGATAGAGGAAGAACTTTATTATGTTGAGCTTGATGCTGATGAGAATGGCAATTTAAAGGATTGGTATCTCAATAACTGGCGAGAGGGAGAAAACATAGCCGAAGTGTTGAAGAATTTAACGGGTGAAAAAACAGACCAGGAAGATTCCTGGAAAAGTGCATATTTAAATTACATCGAAACCAATACGCAAATAGAAGATCCGGAAAAAGGAACGCACAGAGAAATTTATAAACTGCTTGATCTGAACGAGGATGGAGTTCCAGAGTTATATATTAATTTCGGAAGCACTGCAGGAGGAGACGCAATACTCAGCTATTTCAATGGGGAAATCGTAGAGCAGAAAATGGATAATTATGGTTTCCGTTATATTGAGGGAGCAAACCTGTTCCGGGATTCCGGCGGACATATGGATGAATACTATGACAAAATATATACCCTGGAAAATGGGAATTTTGTCCTGCTTTATAGCGGAGAGTATGGAGCCGAAGACAATTCAAAAGTAGAATATGGTGACGATGGAATGCCTGTTTATCGGTATTTCTGGGAAAATGAAGAGGTGTCATCAGAAGAATATGAGAGAAAACTGAATGAAGTTTATGACACGGAGAAAGAAGTAAATATATTTCAGGATGCACAATATGACAGTGGAAGGGGAAGATATGTAGGAAATGGACTTTGCGACTATCAGGAAATTATAGAAGCAATAAAAGCATACTGAAGTTAGATCGTAAATGATCAGGTTCCGGGTCATTTTTCAATCACCATTAGGAGAAATAGGATGAATAATTTATTAATATTAGTTAACGAAGAAGATGAGGAAATAGGTTACTGTGAAAAAATGGATGCACATAGAAAGAAATATTTGCATAGAGCATTTTCGTTGTTCATCTATCATAAGGCAGATCATAAGATGCTGATTCATAAACGTGCATTGGGAAAATATCATTCAGGTGGTTTATGGACAAACTCATGTTGTTCGCATCCGAGATATGGAGAAAATTTAATGGATGCTGCGATCCGCAGAACGAAGGAAGAACTCGGTCTGGATATAAGCTCTTATGCAGATGAGTTGAAGGAAGTCGGAAGGTTCCATTATTACAAAAAATATAGTACTTGTGCTGAAAATGAAATTGATCATGTCTTTCTGCTTACAATGGAAAAACAACCAATTTTAGATGTTGAACCCGATGAAATTGCGGAGGTTCAATGGGAAAGTATTGATGCGATTGCAAAGGAGTTGGGGAAAAATCCAGATCGGTTTACGGCATGGTTTCCGCAGGCATTTGAGCTGGTTGTAAGCAGTCTGAAACAGGATGCAGTATATAAATAGGTGGTGACAATATTAAAAAATTTAAATTTTTGTTGGGAAAATTTTTTGTACGGAGATATAGATAATAAGCACATCTTAAGGAGGGAGAAACCAAAGAGATGGATATTAGTCGAGAGGCGTTATTGTTGTATCTAAGGGATTTAAGAGATCTGGAATTTGCAAAGAAAAAAATAAGTGCATTGTATAATCAAAAAGAGCAATATATGAAAAGTCAGTTGGCTTATATGAAGACTCCCAAGTTACAAGGAGAAAATAATAAGACGGATGGTGGTGAGAAATTTCTTTTTTGGTTTGTGGGGGGAACAGGATTATTCATGACATGTTTTGGTGGATGGCTTATGACGAGGGAGTTCAGCGGTCTTCTTGCGGTGATTTTTGAACTGTCTATTGTTAAACTGATCATTGCAGGTATAACAATACTGGGAGTATTAATGATGATTGTGGCTTTGCGGTCGATGATATCTGCTGAGAGAAAAGTATCAAAATCTAATAAGAAAGCCAAAAAGCATAATGCGGATGAAAGAGCGCGTGTGGAAAGTAATGCTAATAGTATTGCAAAGATGGAACAAGAATATGCAGAAACTTTATCATATTTGAGCAATGAATTTAATAAAGTGGATTCAATATTGACGGCATATTACAGTCAAAACATTCTGCCAAAACAATATCGTAATATAGCTTCTTTGATTTATATATATGATTATATGTCTTCTTCGCAGGAAAGCTTCAGTAATGCATTGCTTCATGAACATATGGAAAAGGGCATACAAGAAATTTTAAGCAGATTAGATTATATTATTCAGCAGAATGGATATATGATTTTTAATCAGCATAGGATAGAAGCTCAGAATCAAAATATAATATCTCAGAATCGAAGTATGTTAGAAACTTTGGAACGTACAGAGAGAAATGCAGTTGAAGCAAATCAATATGCGCAATTATCATTAAATTATAGTAAAACGACAGCGTTTTTTGCAGCGGCAACGTATTTAGAGCAGAAATAGTTTATAAGTTGAAGAGAAGTAAAAAGTGTTGTGGCGGGAGTTGTTCTGGTGGTGGTTTATTTGGTTATAAACGAGAAAAACATCAACCAATTAATCATAGTTCCAGCTGTGGCTGGATAAGAAAATAGTTATATGAGAGGACAAAAGATATGAAAAGAAAAAAAATGTATGCTTTGTTAGTGGCTCTTATACTGGTTTTTTCTTCCTTTTCAATGGTATATGCAGAAGAAAAAAATGGATCAACTATCGAGGAAACTGATGGAGAAAATAGTATTGTTAGTACGCAAGAAGTTATTCAAGACAAAATTACCGATGCTGAAATAGAAGCATATGCAGATAATGTTGTTTTGAACGTGGAAAAACCGGCAGATTTTGTGTTTATCATTGATTCAACAGGATCTATGAGGGGCTATATAAATTCGGTTAAAGAAAACTTAACAGCATTTGTAAAGTATTTGCAAGAAAAAAATGTTGATGTGCAAATAGCTGTTGTGGATTATAAAGATATTACATATGATGGTTTAGAGTCTACAGTTGTACATAGTTTTGATGAAACTGAATGGACAAAGGATGTAAATAAAGTTATAGAGGAATTTAATGACATAAATGTAGGAGGAGGGGGAGATGATCCAGAAACCCCGACTGACGCATTTGAAAAAATTATTAATTTCTCGACATGGAGAGATGATGCTCAACGCTTTGTGTTTTTATTAACAGATGCAGATTATAAGAGCAGTAGTGATGATGCAAATCTAAAAGATATGGATGAATACATTAATATTTTTAGGGGAAACAATATTCATACAACAGTTGTCGGGTTATCAGAGTATCAAAATATTTATGAAAAATTATATAGTTTAACAGGTGGAAAATTTATTGACATAACATCATCAGATTATTACAAGATAATGATAGAAATTGCGGATTGGGTATTTGATTCAATGCAAGATAGTGATGGAGATGGTTTGCCGGATGAATGGGAAACTAATGGTGTAGATACAGATGGAGATGGTGTCATTGATTTACATTTGGAACAGATGGGAGCCGATCCAAATGTTCCAGATGTATTTGTGGAGCTAGACTGGATGTACCAGCCCAAAATAGAAGGAAGTTTTTTCGGAATAAAGTATGAAAAACAAAAAGAAATCAATCTTAAACCAAGTTCAGAAGCGTTGAGGATGGTTTATGAGCAATTTAAGAAGCATAGAATTAATTTACATTTGGATGCTGGTTCAGATTCAATTGACTATGTCACTGGGAAAGAATGGGGAACATTATCTGGCGCTAATGCTATTGATTATGTAAATGTAATGGAATTAGGAGAAAATAACGAAAACTGGAATCAATATGCTATAAATAATTTTTCACGTGTGCGTTGGAATGTATTTAGATATGCAATGTTTATTAACAAGTATGCTGGAAAAGAGGGAAAAACAACATCTAGTGGAATTGCAGAGCGACCAGGACAGTTTATGTTAATTGCTGATGTAGATGGATGGATTAGTGGGAATGACACTTCGTTAGCAGGAACATTTATGCATGAATTAGGACATACATTAGGACTTCAGCATGGTGGCAATGAGAGTGTTAATAACAAGATTAATTATTTAAGTGTCATGAATTATTTATTCCAAACTACGGGATTAGTAGGTACGAATGAAATAAATTATTCGGACTATGAACTGCCGGCAATAGACGAAGAAAATTTGGATGAAAATATGGGAATTGATCCAGAAGGTTTAACAGAAGGAAAGACTATTGGCACAAAGTGGAAATATAATAAAAAAATGCTTTTTTGGACAAAAGATAAAGATGGTAGTATCACGTCAATTGCTAGAAAAGCATTAGATTATAATCAAAATGGAAAGCTGGAAACAGGATTAAATATAGATTTGAATGGAGATGAGGAAACAAAGTATGCAAAATCAATTAATGACTGGCAGTATCTTAGTTATACCGGAGGATTAATAGGCGGACAAGGTTCGGAAGCAGAATCTTTAAATATAGATGTAGAAAATTCTCTTGATGAATTGACGTATGAAGAAGCTGTTGAAAACGGACTTTTGGGAAATCCAGGTTCTTGTGAAATTGAAAAGATTGGACCAGCGAAGGTGTATATAAATGTTGAAAATGAGAAACTGACGGTTACTATAAATAATTTGAGTACAGAAAAGGCTACTCCAACGGTTAGAGTTGAATCGGATATTTTGGAAAATTCATATGAAGAAAGGGTGAAAATTGAAGGAAATACAGAAAAAATAAATTCAATTGAATTAGAGATTCCTATAAAGAAAGCATTAAAAGAAGGCACCTATTCTGTAGAGTGCGAAGTAGAATCCGAAAATGGGACGGTTGAAAGGAAAAATGAAACAATAACAGTATGTAAAGCCAATACAGTTGAAATCTCTGTAGGAGAAACACTGAATCTTTCAACAGATGATAGTAATAGTAACTTGAACTATAGTTGGAGAAGCAGTAACGAATGTATTGATATAACAGATGATGGAGAATTAATAGGACGTTATAGCGGTAGTTCTGTTATTACCGGAACAAATCTTGAAGGTGATCAGATTAAATTTATCGTAAATGTATCTGAAAATAATGCGGATCAAGATAATTCGGAGAAGGGTGATTTGGATAATTCGGATAAACCTAATCCGGATAATACAGACAAAGATACAGATAAAGATAATCCAGATAAAGATACTTCGGGTAACGTAGATAAACCTAATTCGGATGACACAGACAAAAATAATTCAAGCAGCATAGATAAATCTAATCCAGATAAAGATGATTCAAATAATGTAGAGCAAATTAATTTGAAATCTAATGCTGAAAAAAAATCTGCATCTAATGCTAAAAATGTTAAGACTAGTGCGAATGTTAAAACAGGAGATCAAAGTCATGTTATGATTTATATTGTAGGCATGATTGTATCAATTTTAATTATAGCCGGTGTACTTATTTTTCGAAGAAAGAAGCATTAATGCGTGTGGTTATTATCGTGATGGAGCAGTGAAGTAAAAGATAATAAGGATCATATGAAATCGCCAGTTATATTTCAATATGGCTGGCGATTTCATAAAATTTGCCAAGAGAGAGATTGTATGCTTCCGGTAAGTGAAAATTACAATGGAGAAAAGTATTACGAATGAGGTATTAAACGATGGGCGAATGGTCTGGATCGACGGAGCGGATCTTTATGTAGAGGATGACTGGGGAAATGTTTACCGGTACGCGCGAGAAAAAATTACGATATTGTAGAAGAGAACTTCAAAGTATGGTAAGCGCTTAAGTTTCCGGTATCTATAGAAAAATATCCGACCGCTGAAAAGCGGTCGGAGTACCTTGACAATTCACATAAGTTTGATTATTCTGCAGAGCTTTTCGTCCGGCGGTTGATTTCCGCTTTTACATCTTCGTTCCACGGAGCCAGCTGTTCCAGCTCTTCGTCGCTCATACTATCTTTCGGCTGTTTCTCCAGCAGATAGGTCAGATAGTGATAGACATTTACTCCATTTGCTTTTGCTATTTCTACCATGCCAGAAATATCAGAATGCTGTGGATGCTTATATAACAGATGGGGTAGATGCTGTTTCAGCGCAGTTTCCGGAAGTAAGTGAATTCTTAGTTTCAAAGTGTGTAGATTTAAATTTGCGGATCTGGTATGGATACTATGACATCGACGGCAACGGAATACAGGAGCTGCTGTTCAGCTATGAAACAATAGAGGGAACAGAGTATAAAATAGTAGATGTTTTCTCTCAGGATGGAAAAAGTATTCAGAGAGTTGGCGAGGATGATACATTCTCTGAAAACACAGGATCGTATATTTATACGAGCGGTGTGATTTACAGCAGTGCAGGGGGACAGGACAACTATTATAAGATCAATGTGAATGGATACAGTCTGGATAAGATTGAGCGTCCGGCAGAACTCGGTGCGGAAATCAGTGTAGACTGGAAACTGCTGGAGATGACGAAGAACGAACCGTTACAGGAAGATACTTCTTCGGATGAGAACATCATGAGTGCGGAAGAAGTATATGAAAAACTGGCAGAACATTATGTGCAGGGAACGATTGATTCGCCAGGAGAAGATCTGGCAGTTATGGAGGGCAGTGTAAATGGGACAATCTATAAAACAACAGTACGATGCGGAATGCCGGGAAACCCGTCTGCATCACAGGCACTATATGAAGTAAATGTTGACATGGTGACTGGAATTGCATCACAGACAAGAATGCTGCTTCCGGATGGAAATGTGGTGCAGTTTAGTCTTAGAGATAATTAGATGAAATAATGCAGAAAAAATAAAATTTTTTTGACGGGAAAATGATATTTATGGAGAATTATATAGTGAAGAAATAATGGTTCTACAAGATGAAGAAAGGATGGTGTATGTGGCTATAAAAAGATAATGGAAAAAATAACAGGAAAAATGCAGAAAATTCAATACGATTCAGAAAGGAAAAAATATGTTTCAGAGATTATTTGGAAATACCCCGGAAGAACAGCTGACGTATCTTCAGCCTAGAATTTTACTCACAGCCCTGGTCATTGTTGTTGGACTGCTTGCGATGCTGTTTGGAGGCAGTGGTGACTGGATTATCGTGATTGCAGCCTACGTATGGGGATGGAATTTTTTGAAAAACTGGTTTGGGTTCACTACTATCGGAGCTTTTTTCTCTGGTAATATTGCAATCGGAGTGGTTCTGTTTGTGGTATATCTGATTGTCGGATATGTTATCGGTTTAATTATGTTTCTGCTTGGGGCAGTCAGGTATATACAGCTGAGACTTATGTTTAAAAGATAAAAACGCAGTCAGAACATAGAGCGAATGACAGGACAGCAGAAAAATACCTATAATACAGGGAGGTCAAGCTGATGAAAGCACAACAGGAATATGAATCCCTCACCGAGCTCATCGAAGCTCAAAAAGAGAAAAAACTGAACCGGTTCATTGCAGCTCTTGCGGCGGTGATACAGGAAACAGATGAGAAATCAGACCAAGACACTTCCAGCGAAGAGGACGATGAAGACATCGTCCTTATTTCGCTGTTTTCCCTACGGATAAAAGCAGAATGTAAACTGATTCGTGAGGGATCCCGGGATCTGGTCGAACAGGTGAAAGAAGACATCGAAGAACTTGTTTCGCATGTACAAAGTTTTGAATATGAGAGCACGATCTCTGAAACGGTAAGAAGCGATACATATGATCTGTTAAAGTCTATATGCCTGGAGAAAGATTGGTGCATCATAGAGCAAAATTACAGCTGGAATTTAGCAGAGACAGCAGCTGTGGGTATTCCTATGGAAATGTTTTTTCTATTCATGGGTACGGCTACATATATGCAAAACATTGGAAAAAACGGAACAGCTGTCAAAGTGCTGGAAGCCCTTTGCACTTACAGCCGAAAACGTGCGAATACAAATCATAAAGAAGTAATAGTCAGGGCTATTTCACAGATGGGTGGAGATGGTCCTGAAGCTGTCTGCAGAATTGGCGATGCAGAACAGCAGCTTTTTACGGATGACATTTCTCTATATGCGGGTGATTTTTACTGGTTTTATGGAAACAGCCTGCAGAATCTGGGACGTGCAGAAGATGCCATGCATGCGTTTGAGCAGTGTTTTCAGATTCGAAAGAACAGTCTGGGAGAAGAAAACTATTACACAGAGCTGGCAAAGCGGGGACGGGCTATCTGTGAATTTTCTTGTTCAAGAGGACGCAAAGGAAGAGAAGAGTTACTGCATTTCGTCGATCGGATAGAATCTGGAGACTTTGAAGAACAGGAGAATCCGGAACAGCTGCAGATTTTTGAGGTGAAAACCCTATGTCTTGCGTTAATGGAAATGTCGGATCACAGCAGTAATCAGGAAGTGTATCGGCGGTATCTGGAATTGTATATACATCTTTGCCGGAAATATAAAGATACAGGGGAACCGTGTGCCAGCATGCGTATGGCCTGGAATTTTCTGGGGGCATTTTATATGAATGTGGGAGAATATATGCAGGCAGAAGATGCTTTTTTGCAGGCCCTGAAAGCAGAAGCCTCTGACGAAGAGAAAAGTATGCTTTCTACCATAGATATACAGAGCAATCTGCTGTTGATTTATTATGTGCAGAATGATCAGGAAAAAGCATATCCGCTGCTGGATGAGATGTATCGTCTGACAGAGGAGGAAGAAGAGCAGCAGACGATCAAGGAAGAGACAATTGATCGGATGGATGCTCTGGCAGTTGCACTGCAAATGCAGAGGATGGAACAGGCAGATCCGGAAGAACTTGCGAATCTCAGTGATCTTCTGGTGGAGACGTGTACGGATATTTTAAGTGCTGAGGCAGGAACGATAACGCGCGGAAAAGCGGTATTTGCAATTATCTGTATGTTCTATTTTATGCAGCAGGAAAGCGGTACGAGAAAGAGAGAGGAGCAGAAGTGTTTTTGCCGGACGATTCAAAGAATTGAGCGAGAGAGTCAGATATTGGATCTTACAGCGATGCAGACTGCTATGATGGAATACGGCAAAGCGTTGCTGTTATGGAATCTGGGGCAGGAAGAGGCGGAAGCATCTTTCCGGAGTCTGGTCGACAAGATTGAAAATCGTGGAATTCAACCGCTTCAGAAAGCAGCGATGTACCAGAGTTATAGTACATTTCTATGCAAAAATAGAAGAAATACCGAAGGATTTTCCTATCTGGAAAGATCGCTGGATGAGATAACGAATGTATGGCATTCATACGTAAAATATCTGAATGATACCAGGTTAATCATGATTCTGGCACCGGTGCAGATGTTATTTCATGGCTGTTATGAGACAGGAAGACAGTTTATGGACAGCGAAGCATTATATGAATGGGTTTTACGCTTCAAAGCATTGGCATCTCTTGCGGGCCGGGAGAGAAACCGCATGATTCAAAAGAATACGGTTCGGCCGGAACTTCTGGAACGGATACGGAAAGCACAGAATGCGGTTGCAGCACTGGAGTCGGAAAATATGATTCGGGATGCGGAAAAGGATTATGAGAAACAGCTGGAAGATCTGCGAAGCATGGAAAATGAATTTGCAGCCTGTTTTCCAGAAAATACCGACTTTATGAACATTTCTCTGGAAACAGTACAGAATGCCATTCCGGATGATACAGCAGTTGTAGAGTATTTTCTGACGGCAGATCAGTATGGCCAGATGCAGGCTGAAGACAGAAAGGAGGATCTGGCTGTATTTGATATCTACATTACAACGAAAAAATCAGGCAGATGCAGTATGCACAGAAGAACCGTTTCAGGAGGTATGGAAATTCAGGCGGATGCAAGAAACTTTGTTCTGATTATGCAGCGCATTTCTCAGGGAGAGGCGTCCATAGAAGAGATCGAAGAGCTGGAGACATTGCGGCATCGTCTTTTCCGTGCGGTGATTTCTCCTGTTCAGTCAGAGATTGAAGAGTATGAGACGGTATACTTTGCACCGGATGACGAACTGCTTAATATTCCATTTGATTTACTGTATGACGAGAATAAAATAAGAATTGCAGATCGGCATAACTGCATTAAGATAGAATGCGCAAGAGACTTCCTTTTTGAAACTTTCGAGGGTCAGGGAAGTAAGGAGACATTGATTGTCGGCAGCCCGGAATATGAAGTAAGAGAGCGGAGAATGGAGCAGGAGAGGGAAAAGATAGACGAAACCAGTCGGAACAGAATGCTGGATCTGGCTAATCTGACAAAACTTCCGTTTTCGAAAGTGGAAACGCACCGAATCCAAAATAGAACTGGAGGAAGAGTATATACGGGTGTGGCAGCAACCAAGAATGTCATTTTATCTGCGCATGGATATGAGAATATTCACATTGCAACTCATGGGTATTTTGACGTGGAAAGTCAAGAGATTTCGATGTATTCATCCTGTCTTGCATTTACCGGAATCAAAAACTGGTATCGAACAGGCGTAGAAAATCCAGTCTATGGAAATGGACTATTGACAGCAGATGAAGTGAGCCGTAAGGATCTGACTTCAACGAAGCTAGTCGTATTGTCTTCCTGCCTGTCTGGAATGAATGAAGTACTTTTGGGTACGGGATTTCATGGAATGGTCAGTGCGTTTTCCGCGGCGGGAGTAAAGTATGTGATATCCAGTCTGTGGAGTGCAAATGATCTGGCGACCGCTATTTTAATGGATGCATTTTATGATTATTATGCAAATGGAGTAGATGAACCGCCGGCTGCGTTGAGAAAAGCGCAGGAATATCTGCGGAATGTAACCATTGAGGAGCTGCGGATGCAGGGATGGTTCCGAAGTGATACATATCAGCTGTTGGATGATGAAAGTCAGGAATTTATGGAATCACTGGAAGAAAAAAACGGCAGATGGAAACCTTTTCGAAAAGAAGCATTTTGGGGAGGATTTGTCTGCTGTCAATGTCATTAAACTAGGAAAAAGAAAGGGAGACAGACTATGGAACAAGAGAAAAATAAGGTACCATCACAAGAGAATGAAAATCCTGGACTTGAAAAGTTTCAAAGAGCACAGGAACTCTATGAACGGTATTTCATTTCCAATGCGGAAGCCGATTTTGAAGAAATGATTACAGTACTGGATTCTATTTACAAAAACAGAGTAAAAAGTGAGTTGAGGGAGAAAGGCTGTTGTGATAAAGAAAATTATGAGGATGCGATGCAGGAAGCAAGACAGGGGATTTGGACTCGGATAAAGAAACAAAGAGAAACTGGGGAACTTCATAAGGAGTTCAGCCAATATTGTGGCGGGATTTATACTTATAAAGCAGTGGATATTGCAAAGAAAAAAAACTCATATGAACAAAAGATGAGAGAGGTAAAGAAAAAAGGTAAAAAAGGAAAAGAAGATCAAAAAAGTTATATGGAAGTGGTTTATCTTGATGCGAATTTACCGGACAGTGATGGAACATATGGTGAGCTGGCAGCAGATCCAAACAAGAAAAACAGAGCAGAATCAGAAGTTTTTGCAGAGGAATCAAGAAATATTTTTGGGATATATTTGCAGAAGTATTGTCAGGCAATGACGAATACAAAAGCCGAGCCGCCGAGAGCTCTGGCTTTATACTATGCACGTATTTTGCCGCATGTTCTTCATATCATGTATGGGATCGAGACGATCCCCGATTCCAAGGGGGCTTCTGCCGCATGGGCTTTTGAACATATGCAGGAAAAGACGATGGAGATCCTTGGTGAACAGTCGGAAGAAGAAATGCAGGAACTGATGTATGATTCGCTGCAATGGTCGGAGCATTTCTGGAAGCAAATGCAGCTGGAGATATACATTAATTCGGAAAGAATGTTTTTAAAAGATGTTGTATACACCGAGGTGTACGACCAAAGGAAAATAGACGACTGGTCGGAATCTATGCATAAAACGGTGACAGAATTGGCACATCGGGAAATTAAGAAAGATAAACGTCTGGTGGATTGGGCAGTAGATCACATTGTTGAAAGCGATAAAACATACAATCTGTTTAAGGGGGGAAGGAAGAAATGATGCATTTAACAGAGGATCAGATCTATCATCTGGTACAGGCAATTGGTAATCATGAGGCTCTGACTGCGGAAGAAGAACAGCAGATAGAACATATCAGATCATGTAAAGAATGCATGGAGAGCTATTGTATCATGGCGGTATTAGCAGAAGCCACCAGCATAGACTGTGATCTGGTTTTGAATCCTGCATACAGGGAAGAAGCTGCTGCACCGGCAAGAAAACTTCTTGCAGCAATCAGAGTAACATGTGAACGGATCCAGAATCAGATTTCTCTGATCGGAGAGCAGATTCAGAACCAGGCGGACGCTTTTCTGTTTGAACCTGTTCTGGCGACTGCAGTCAGAGGGGCAGCAAAAAGCAGAAATACAGTTTTGCGGATGGAGGATCTGGACGACGAAAACACGTATGTTGTATATGATGCAGAAAACCATAAGCTGATGCTTCAGTTTGAGGCAGAGGGAAAAAATGCAGCAGATTTTAAGGTATATCTGAAATTTGTCGACGAAAAGACGATGGAACTTTCTCTGCAGGAAAGCGGATCCTGCCTGAAAGGAACTTTGGCGGATATTCCGTCTGAGAGCTTTGAGATTTATATTGAGAAAGCAGACTGAAGAAGCAGTGAAAAAATGGCTCCGGGATAAATCCCGGGGTTATTTTTTTCGGGAAAAATGAAAAAGCAGAGATTCCTTTTATAGATAAGAAAAGAGGATGGAGGAAAACGCATTGGTACATCGCAGATTATTAAAGGGATTTCAGATCATGAACGAAATAGAACCGGGAACCTGCCCGAATTTTTATTTATGGGGTGAATCGGTCAGTAAGCTGGAAGCAGATGCGAACGAACTGACTGCCATGATGGAAATGGACAAAGTAATGCAGTTCCAGGGGGCGTTAAAGAGTTTTTCAATTTTTATGCCGTATTATGAAAATGCAGGTAAGGCTGAACAGTTTATGTATCATCTACGGGACAGTTACAGTATTGCACGGGACTGCTATGACAGGTATCAGGGGATTCTGATTGTGGAGTGTTCGGAGGAATGGAGCAGATCCGGGTATAATCCCTGTCTGGAACAGTTTCTGCACTTTATCAGAGAACATCGGGAGGTATGCTTTTTAATCCTGATGCCAACGGAGAAGAACGCAAAGTATCAGGAGGCTTTATTTGGCGAGTTCAGCAAGAATCAGCTCTGGATCCGGCAAAAATGCGAAACAAAGAAGATTCAGGAATGTATGACATTGTTCTGTGAAGATGCGGAACGAAACGGGTATTTGGTAACGGAGGAAGCAAAGAAAAAGCTGTCCGGGCTGCTGGAAACACGAAAGGAAATGCAGCTGGATAATGAAACCCTGGTATTGCAGTTGTTCAGGCAAATTCAGCTGGATAAGCTGATGCAGTCAGAGGCAGAAAAACAGATTGGTGAGGAGGATATCAGAATCGTATCCGGATTGCTGGAAAAAGAGATGCCGAAAAAAGAGATTGGATTTCGTGCAGAAATTGGGTGAGGAGGAACTGGTATATGTTAAAAGATGGTCTTGTTTATTCAGAATCGAGAATGGGATATGAGCAGGAGTTTATGGAAGATTTAGCAGCATTTGAGTTAAAATCCAGCTGCGGCACCTTTCGGGGAGGCCCCGTTTTGTTCCGAAAGAATGATATCTGCTATACCGATTACAGTGACAGTCATGGTCTGATTGTTGGAGACACAGGTTCCCAGAAGACCCTGAAATTCGTGCTTCCATTAATTTATTCGTGTGCGATGGCGGGTGAATCGATGGTGATTGTGGATCCGAAGGGGGAACTGGTACGCAAGTCAGGAGAATTTCTGGAACGGAAAGGATATCAAAAAGTAGTTCTAAACTGGAGAAAACCGCAGGAGTCTCCGGACCGATGGAATCCGTTTGAGCGTGCTCAGGAGGCATATAAGCGTGGAAAAAGAGCAGAGGCCGCAAATCATTTGAATGATGTTTTGCAGAGTTTATTTTTTACACGAACAGAAAAGGGAAAAGATCCTTACTGGAACGATACGGCCGGAAATCTTGCACGTGGAATCAGCAAACTGATTCTTATGATGGAAGAAAATCTTTCGATAAAATCAATTCTGGACTGGCGGCATGCAAAGATGCAGAGCGGTATGCTTCAGAATTGCTTTCTGGCATTGTCGACAGACTCGGAGGTTTACCAGGATCTGGCCGGTTTTATGAATTTAACAGCAGAAAATACAAAAACCTGTATTACCTCGACATTTGATCAGCTGACGGGATTATTCAAAGCATCGAAAGCGCTGACGGAAATGATGTCGGGTACTACTTTTTCCATGGAGGAGATTGGAAAGGAGAAAACAGCGATTTTTCTGGTTGTACCCGATGAGAAGACAACGTATCATTTTCTGGCAGCGCTGTTTATTTCGCAGTGCTATGAAAGTCTGCTGGATCAGGCGGATGCCTGTAAGGGAACGCTTCCAGTGCGTGTTAACTTTATTCTGGAGGAATTCTGCAATATGCCGCAGCTGGATGACATTGTGCCGATGCTGACGGCGGCCAGAAGCCGTAATATTCGTTTTCATCTGGTCATTCAGTCTTACAGTCAGATGAAAGATAAATACAATGAAAACGTAAGCAGAACCATTATGGACAACTGCGGAAATCTTATTTATCTTCATACACGGGAAATCAGTTTTCTGGAATATATCAGCAAACTCGCGGGACAGAATGAATTCGACCGCCCGCTGCTTTCGGTTTCGCGGCTGCAGCATCTGAAAAAAAATGAAACCGTTATTTTTCACGATCGCTGCTATCCGGTTGTGGTGCGGGATCTGCCGCTCATTTTTGAATATCCGATGAAAGCCAGTGCGTAGTTAAAATGCAAAACAACACTTGCTAACCAGAAAAAACAGTGTTAAAATAAATTTATCACAAAGGCAATTTGGAATGAAAGTAAGAAATGCTGAGTGGTATCTATTAAAGTGATTTTAGAGTAAGGCGTATTGATCTGTGAATAGTTTTTCAGAGGATCAGTGCGCCCTGAGATAGGAAAAGGACACTGTGTTTGTTGAAAGACGATACAGTGTCCTTTTTGCATGAAATTCGAAAAACTATTTTCAGCAATTAAAATTTATCTTTATGGAGGTACCATTCTATGAAAAAAATGAACTTTGCATCTGTATCCTGCGAAATTGCTGTGGCTGATAATTTCTATTTCAGCACAGAAAGCATCTGTGAGTACGGAAGAGATACCGTGCGCTATGCCGTAGAGCGTTTCTTCGCAAAAAACATCGGACTCCAGAGAAAATGCACCTGGGAGAGCTGGAAAATCCGGGTGGGAAAAGGAAATGAGAAAAACAGACAGCGTTTCACTTACGTTTTTCCTGCACCTGTCATGGAACTGCCGGGCGAATGGGTGCGGGTAGCAGGAATGATTGACAGTCGTGGAGTCTGCATCAAGCGCGTTCAGATTCTGCGCGAGCATCCTTGCTTTGCATCAGAAGCAATCTGAACAACGCTGCCAATGACCTCACGCGGAATGCATTTCCGCGTGAGGAAAGAAACGGAATTCCATAGGTATTATTTGGGTGATTTTGATACAAAAGGATATGGTTATGTGGTATCATATAATCATATTTACTGTACGTTTATTTTACGAAGGGAGAAGAAAAATTGTCTAAAACGGAAATTGTAACAGAACTTCAAACGATATTGAACGATCTGAAAGGTATCACGGCCGATCTGGAACAAAATATTTCAGGCTTAAAAGATTTTCTGGAAGACAGAAAATTTATTCCCAAAGAACTTGGTGTATCCATAAGAGAACAGCTGGAAGCGATCGATGCGAAACAGACCGAAATTGTATCAAAGTATGAAATGCTGGATGTGCAGAAACCGGAAATGCAGCATACAGCAATTGAGGAAAACTTATCTGAGATTCAGAAAGTAATAGAAGAAAATGAGAAGTACAGGAAAGCGATCGCATTTTTTCTGGAACTTCATGCCGATGATGAAAAAACAGCGGAGACACTTCAGAATCGAAAGGACAGGATTGTAGCAGAGCAGATTCAGTTGATGGAGGGGGATATTTTAAAGGAGTATGCAGAACCATATGCATGGCTGCAGCAGGCGTTCTGGGAGAAGGACGCAAGAAGAAAATTCTCGCTGATCTATAAATTAGTTCCCCATTTTGAAGAAGAGATTGTAACGGGAATTCATTTTAATACATTAAAACTGGATGAGAACAAAGTAGAACCGGAAGAAAGTGTTCCGGAAGCATTTTGTGCGGAAACAGACAGCGCGGACAGAGAAAAAGAAGAGACAGCTGAAAACACAGCAGAAGTTCTGGAAGAATCGGAGGAGTGTCCGGAAGCATGGAAAGATCTTCTGATTCCGGAAGATTCTTCTTTGCTGCATGTTCAGATGAGTGCAAAAGCAGGCACAAAATTTGGGGCGAAGGAGTTCCGAAAGGACATGTGTAAACAGCCACTGACGGAAAAAATGTGCTGTCTGCTGGAATGTATAGAAGAGCATGGATATTCCGTAAAAAGTCTTGCAGAGAAAAATGACAACGGTTATGAAATATATAAGACCGCAACAGAGAAATTATATCAGTCCGGGTATTTAAAAAGATATATAGTTGATGGAATGGGGGAATTTTTTACCTTATCTCCACGTGGAGAACGTATTTTATATACGAAAGAAGCAGTTGGTTTTATCAACCAGATGCTAAAAGAGAAAATTTCAAACCAGGATGAGGGAGAGCATATTGAGGATTCAACAAATTCTGCGATGACAAGATTGATGGCATACGACAGTGCATGCAAACAGAGAATTCTGTTTCCAGACTATGAATTTGATACGTGTAACTCCGTATTTGGGACGGACTATTTTATGATTGGATATTCCATGAACGGAAAGAAAAACTTTCAGTGGTTTGCAGGTGTTGTAACGGAGGATCCGGCGGAATTACAGGAATTTAAGGATGTGGTGGCAGAAAAAGCAGGGGCAGAGGAAAGCCTTGTTGTATACGGGGTTTCACTGGAACATGCGAAAAAAGTGGCCAGCTGGCTGCAGAAAGAATTAGGGAAGAAAGCAGCCTTGATTTACTATACGTCCAAGCTGGAAAAAAATGTTTATGCCTTGGAAAATGATTTACCGGCTGAACCGAAAACAGGCGAGCCTGTGGAGGATGAGATAACAGATGAATCCGTAGAACTGCCAGAAGAAGAGCCAGAGCAGGGGACAGCAGAGGCAGAAGCGAGTTCGAAAACAGACAGTGAAAAAGAAGATGAGACGGATAAAAAAACAGAAGAAGCAATCACTTTAGAGCTGGAACAGCCTGAGGCAGTCGAGGAGCAGCCAGAGCAGGAGTCAGAAGAGTCATACGAAGCAGAAGAAAAAGGCATTGTTTCTGAGCAGACGCTTACGGATGAGAAACGAATGGAATATATCGCAGCATATCAGGAAATGATTGCTTCTGGTAAGATCTATGCAGCATCCGCCTATTTAAAAGCTTTAGCCGGAAAATATGATGCATTCGAACAGCATTATCGCCAGCTGGCGTATGCCATGAATGATCCGATGGAACATTGCACCTACAATTCTGATACGATCTTTCAGATATTCTATGGAGAATCCGAACCAGTATCGGATTATTATGTGGTTGCAGCAGCCCTGCGGAATTATTTTCTGGATCAGTACAGCTATGATTATTCTGCACAGCAGTTATATGACATGTTCAAGAAAAGCACTCTTCTGACGGAAAATCAGAGTCTTGAAGAGATTGTTTATGATCTGATGGAATTTAAAAACCGCCAAAAGAGGGGCGTTGACCGTTACGCGGATTATCGGGAAAAAGAAAGAGGCGAATGGGAAAAACAACTTGCGAAAATATGCCATGAAGCAAAGGAATATTACGAAAGTTATAAAAATGGAAATGTCAAAGAAAGTACGTCCCATAAACGTTTTCTGGAAACTACCAAGCTGCTTCTTGGGGCAGACAGTGATTTGTGCCAGTACTTGAAGGCGGTGAGCGAGGATGACAGAGAAATGCTGGAGATCCTGGAAGAATTTCTGGCGGATACTTATGTAAAAGATCAGGCGGTTATTTGCGAGGAAAACATTGATCAGGCTAAAGTTAACCGTGTGATGGATGAGTTCTGGGATCGTGCAGCAGAAAATATGAATTCTGTCAAGAAAACCTCAGATCTCATGGGAAGCCTGAGAATGAACCTTTCCAAAAAAGTCCACAAAATTGTATCGATTCTCTGCGATTATGTATCTCTTATGCAGGCTTCCTTTAACAGCAGCGATGATGCAGCTTTGGTTGAGTATAAAAAGATCAGAACACCGTTATTGCACCATATGGATGAAATGATTGCGGTCCTTTCGGAAAAAGACAGCGGAGATCGGAAAGCGTGTGCGGGAAAAACAGTATTACAGCAGACATTGAAAGAACTGAAAAGCCGGCTGTCGGGCGAATACAAGGAGGGCAGCTATCAATTTTATTATATTGATTTCCTGAAGAATGATAAAGTATTGTTGGATGAAGACGCGCTGCCGATTCTGGATGAAGTCTTTGAACTTCCGGACTTTTCTGTGATATCGAGAATTCAACAGCATTGTACGGAAGAGGAGCATGAATTTGCGGACAGAATGCAGGAGATTTTTGAAGGAGAAGATGATTACGGCAGTGCGGAATTAATTCTCAAATACTGGAAATGGCTCGACCATCCATTATCAGAGGAGGATGCCGAAAAATATGATATTGACAGAGCGATCGTATATCCGCTGAAGGATCTTGAAAATAAACGAAAAGAATTTAGTGAGGACATCGAACTGGCTCAGAGCTATGGACAGATTGATAACACGGCTGAGAACGGAAAAGAGTTGATCCTTCAGATTGTGGAATCATGGTATTCCCGGGCGGTTGAGACGCGAAACTATGGATTTTTCGGAAAGATTCTGAAGGAATTCCGGGAAAAAATGAAAAAGGATGCACAGGTCCGGGCGGTTGATTTAAAAAGAAATCTGGATACATATCTGAAACAAAATCCAGATTGGGAAAAAGAAGAACTGATTTGTGAGGCGATTGCACAAATTAAGAACCGGATTGAACAGCAGAATTATGCAGCAGCGGAAGATTTGCTGAACCGGGTGCTGACGCAGGATCTTGATCCAGAGTTCCAGTTTAAACAGGAAGACTATCTGGAAGAATTTTTAAATGAATATGATATCAATTATAGAAAAACTGCAAATTCAGGAACTACGCTGAAAGCATTAATGAATACACCAAAGACGAATAAAGATATTAAAGGGGGCAATAAACTATTAGAAAACTGGCCCAAAGGAGCGGGAACAAGCGAAACAACATTGAAGGTGCTGCTGAGTACACTTGGGTTTCAGCTGGAAAGCGTGCAAAGTGAGACACCAGTACTTGGAAAAGTTGAGAATTATACCGTCAGATTGAAACGTCCGGAAAATGGAAGAAAAAGTAACTATAAACATCCCATTGCCGCTTTTGGATCTGAAGCAGAGGAAAACGGATTCCGGGTAATCTGCCTTTTTGGAAAAACGGATGCGTCCCGTCTGATTGACACCTTCAAAGAAGTTGGAAATGCAAAACATACCCTTGTTTTGCTGGATTATGCATTACCGCTTGCTGAGAGAAGAATTTTGGCGAGAAAGACGAAAACGGATCTGAGCGGAAAGATTTTTGCCGTTGTAGATCGGGTGGTACTTGTGTATCTGGCAAAACATTATACAGAAACGGCAATGAACAGAATGCTGATGGCAGTGGTTATGCCATTTGCATCCTATCAGCCATATATTCATAAATCAGTAGACACAATGCCGCAGGAGATTTTTATCGGGCGTAAATATGAGCTTGAAAAAATCGAGTCAGCTACCGGTGTAAATCTTGTATATGGCGGACGCCAGCTTGGAAAGTCTGCACTGCTTCGCATGGCGAAAAAGAACATTGACCATGATGAAAATGGAGACCGCGCAGTTTTGGTGGACATTAAAGATTCAGATTATAAAACAGCGGCCAGGAAAATTTCAGCGGCACTGTTTGATGAGGGAATTCTGAAAGAAGAACATATTACGGAGGACTGGAGTGAACTGGCACGTGATTTGAAGAAGCGGCTGATGGATACAACGGATAAGATTCCTTATTTTCTTCTGATGCTGGATGAAGCGGACAAATTTATTGAAAGCTGTGAAAGTGTAAAATATGAGCCATTTGATATGCTGAAAGAGATTCAGGGTATTGGAGAAAAAAGGTTTAAATTTGTAGTAGCGGGTTTGCGCAATATTGTGAGATTCAAGAAGGAAGCAACATTGGGAAAAAATTGTGTATTTCCGCATTTTGATTCACTGACAGTAAAACCATTCAAAGCAATGGAAGCAAGAGAATTGCTGGAGGTACCGTTATCCTATCTGGGATTCAGATTTCCGGAAGATAATGAGACGGAAGTATTAATTTCTACGATTCTCGGTACGACAAATTATTTTCCAGGTCTGCTGCAGCTGTACTGCACAAAACTGATTGAGGCAATGCAGCGGGATTATGCGGGATATTCGGAAAGTGAGACACCGCCTTATATTGTAAAGAAAGAGCATATTAAAAAAGTGCTGGCAGAGCAGACTTTACAGGAGGAGATTCGAAAGAAATTTTTCATCACATTAGTAGTCGGTGACGATAGTTACTATTATATCATTGCATTAATGGTTGCTTATCTTTACCATGAAAATAAGTCAGAAAATGGATGCAGTGCGGATGAGCTGCTGGAACTGGCAGAAGGATATTCCATTAAAAAAATTCGGGCATTAGGCAAAGAGCAGCTGGTTGCATTGATGGAAGAAATGCGTGAGTTATATGTCCTGCAGAATACTGGTGAGGGACGTTACCGTTTTACAAGATACAGCTTCTGCCAGATGATGGGAACTATTCCGCAAATTAACGATGAACTTGAGAAATACATGGAGGATTAACGATGGATCAGATCTGGTGGAATCATATCATCAAAGCGCATGCGTTTCTGGAAAATATTGTAAAGGAAGCTGCGGGAGGGCATAGCTTACTGCTGACCCTTCCGGATTCAGTACCATGGAAAAGTACATTTCTGGATCTGATCCGGGAGCAGCTTCTGATGGAAAATCCGAAAAATAAACTGGAAGTCATAGAATGCCCGGAAGAGGAGCCGGGGGAGTTCATTCTGCAGAAATACTGTAAAAGAGAAACGCGGGCAAAGTATCGCTATGGAGTGAGTTATGCACAGTTTCTTGGAAAATGTCAGGAGACGGTTTTAAATGACAGATATGTCTGGGTGTCGGATATTCCAGATGAGAAAGTAACGAAATGGCTTGATTTTGTATCAGAATATCAAAAAAATGTACAGGACAAAACACCGGGAATTTTTATTCTGGAAGTACATAATGATGCCATGAACCGAAAAAGCAAAAAGGGAATCCGGAGTCTTGGCTTTGAGCAGAATATCGGAGCATATGATAAATATGCTTTCTGCGCACTGGCATCGTCTGAGACAAACTGTAAAGAGTTTCTGCGTCCGTATCTGGCAGAGGCCGTTGCTTCTGTCTGCGGGGATGATGTGGAACTATGTGCGGTATGTGTGGCGAAGGGAATGGAGTTCCTGAATGCACCTTATGAGACCATTCAGAAAGTGACGGAAGATCTTGTCAGGAGTGATGGAGAGAGGTACTGCTTCAGCAAAAGCCAGGAGGAAGTGGATACGCTGCTCTGGGAGGCGCAGCTGAAATATGTTTTTCCACTCGTGGAAAATTATCGAAGGTATTTTGTGAAAAAATATTATGCTTTTATCAAAGCGGTACTTCCGATCAACAACGGATATGGAGATCAGGTTATGGTTCCTGAGGAAGCTGAGCTTGGAAATCTGATGTATCTGGTGGAACGGGGAGGGATTCCGGTTTCAGCAGAGGAGAGTATGGAACTTAAACGATACAGAAAAGCCCGGAATGAGTTGGCACATATGAATCTTTTAAGCAACGAAGAATTATGTGTGATATTGAAAGCAGGAAAACATAAAACGGCATCTGATTAGAAGGCTTAGCGGGAAGTAAGTTTGAGCGATGATACCCGTTTAAAGCCCTACGGATTCAGTGTCCAGTCTTTTTCTTCCGTTTTCGGTTTTTTTATCGACTGGGTTACGATGTAGGCGCGTTCGCCCATGTGGTTGTACTCGCGGTTGTCTTCTGATCCCAGTTCGGCATCGCTGCAGTAAATGAACTTCTGGCATCCGAAATCCGCAGGAACCTTTTTCTCTAAAGGCTTGAGCGAGGTCTGTTCGTTTGAATTTCCGGGAAAAAGCGAGAATGCAAGTGGAATTCCGTCCCCATCCATGAACAAGCCCGTCTGGATAATCGGATTCGGCCTGTGTTCTTTACTTTTTCCGTATTTTTTACTGCCGTCCTCCTGCTCGATTTCGAAGTAATAATTCGAGCAGTCATAGTACAGGATCTTATCGTTTCTTTTGCCAAGAAAGTGGCTGTTCTTATACAGCTCTGCCTGGATCAGGTTGCATTCGGTGCCAAGAACATCTAATGCCCGAGAGACATCGTGAAGTTTATAAGAAGGCTTTTCTAAGAATTCAGATGCCGTTTTGTAAGAAGAACGTTTGCTGCATGGTTCCAGGATTCTGGTATAAATCAAATCGGACAGGATTGCATTGAGGTCGTACTGAAACTTGTATTTCTGTTTTAATTTCCGACAGATTTTGTTTAGCTGGAGCTGATAGTAAATGGACTGTGTGAAAAGGTAGCCACCCCGAAAGATGCTACATTGGGGTCAGACCGTGCGCCCAGTTAAGGGCATATAATCCGGTAGGTGGAAATCCTGTCAAATAAGTTGCTAGCCACAGCATTTGAAGCGAGTCTTGGGTGTATGACGGTAACGGCATATGCTATGGGAACTCGGGGTCAGGTACCATTAGATAAAAGGAATGAACGGACATATTGCAAAGCCTGTTGAGGCAGAAAAAGTTAAAAGAACCATTCTTTCAGCTTTACGGTGAGATGAAAGGTAAGTAAAGTATAATTTTTTGAACAAATAAGATAGAAAACATATAAAGTACAGAACAGATATTCGACCTGTTCTGTACTTTTTTATTGAATTTATATTTAACTGTCAAACTTCCGAGCAGTAACGAGCGTGGTAACAAATTGTTGCAGAATACAAGGAATGCTTGCATTTTTGAAAAACGATGGGTAAAATAGAGAACATAGATGGCACAAAAGAGTGGAGATTAAAATGAAGAAAAAAACAGGAAAACGGATCCGGTGTGGTAGTCCTGCCGGAGCGATTTTTGTTCTGGGAGTGCTGATCCTTGTCGTGGGCGGAAGCTTCGCGGCGTACACTAATTTTCAGAGCGTAAAGCGTGTCGTGTCAACAGGAACACAGAGCGATACAATGTTTGGTTCGAATTATCTGTCACTGATAAGACTGACGGATGAAAATCCTCCGGTAAAACGGATTTCACTCGTAGAAAGCGACAATTACTATACCATTATGGTAATCGTGTGCAATTATGTGTGGGGCGATGAGACTCTTTATAACCCGAAGAACATTACCTACACAGTCAGTGCAGTCCTGACTGCCACAGACGGCGGAGAAAACCTTCCGGATGGAATTAAAGAAATCACGATGAGCGGGAATAGTTTTGATACGAATGGAACATGTACCCTGAAAGACCAGAAACTGGCAGCGGGAAAAGCAGAAAAAAATAGTTATTCCTTCCGGATTCCAAAAGCGTTGAAAGACAAGATCAAAATCCAGATAACGGCGGAACCGGATTCCAGTTCGGCAGACGCGGTCAATTCACAGAAACTGGCAGCAATTCTTTCGTTTGCAGATTACAAAGTGACAAAAAACTGGACAGGAAAATTCCTTGATTCAACAATTAACAAGAGCCCATTGGATTACGATGCATTCAATTATGAAATATCAGGAAATGGAGAAGGAAAGGTGGCGGTCACCTGGGATGATAAGCTGCAGCTGAGCAGCTGGACTGTAATAGGCGGGAAGAATACCACAGTCCCGGAGCAGGGAAAGCATTCGTATGTATTTGATGTGGACGCTTCGACAACCGCGATCCAGTTCCAGTTTTACAGAAACCCGGACAAACCGTTAGAGGAGAAAGATAATAACTGGATTTCTTTTGGAAGTCTTGTTACTGTTTCATACCAGGAAAAGAAAGCAGAAGGGGCAGAGTGAGTTAGAAAAATGAGTGGATTATAAGGTCTCCTACTATTTTTACAGGCAGGATAGGATTGATGAAAATGAGAGTACGTAAAAAGATAAACTGGATGAAGCGTATGGTAGCGGCCGGAATGGCAGTCTGCATGGTACTGACGACACCGGCATCGGCACTGGCAGGGGCAGGAGAAGGCACGGGAACGCAGACCATATCGGAAGAAGCAGCGGGCGAATCCATTCTGGATACCGGGACAGGCTCTGTGGATGCAGGGGAAGATGGCGGAACCGGAGGACAGACGGAAAGTACAGAGCCGAGCGGGACAAAAACCTGGACAGACAGCGCGGAACCATCAGAAAAGGACGGCGAGACAGAAGAGACAGGGTCTGCAGAAAAAGACAGCGAGACAGAAGAGACAGAATCTGCGGAACAAGGCAGCGAGACAGAAAAAACAGGATCAGTAGAAAAGGAAACACAGCAGGACAGCACAGATTCCGCAGAGAGCAGCAGCCAGATAGACGACACAGCAGCGTCAGAAAGTGCAGAGCAGAAACCAGAGTCCACGTCTGCAGAAAACGAAGGCCAGAACCGGCAGGACGGCAGCGGTGCGGAAAACCAGGCGGATGCGGGAAATCAGACTCCGACGCTGACACTTGAGAAAGCGGCTCAACTTGCTCAAGATGATGAAGCTGCAAAAGACAAATTAAAAGTTGATGCAAATACCGTGACAATAACGGTAACAGATGGAATCGGATTAATCCTGTTATCCAATGTGAAGCCTTCCGAATATAAAAAGTATACAATAAACCTGGTTACAACTTCAGGATGGGATCTTACGGGAACGGCAGAGATTAAAGGGCAGACTTATAGCTTTCTGGGACTGGGTGATGATGCCGATCCGTATGAAGGAAAATTTGAATTTGATAAAAAAACAGTAGCAGAAAATTTCTCAATAACCACGACGAAAGCACTGTTTCATGCGCTTTCAACGAAAGCAGATCTGGATCCGATTTCCTTTAGCATTTCAGGGACTTTTTCCACCACCACGAAACCACTTTTGGCAGAAAAACTGAAATATAGTGAAGATCGTAAAAAATTAACTTCAACGGTTGTACTTAGCAATTTGAATTCTGATAGGATACAAGAAGCAGCAATCGGCGGTTTGATTGGCACGATGGAAGAAGGCAGCAGTGCAGAGATAACTTTTACAAATAATTTCTCAAACTCATTGAAAGTCAGCGGAGAGAGTCATACAGGTTTATTCTGTAATACAATGGAACCGGGCGCATCCCTGACTGCGACTTTTAAGAATAATACTAAGAAGACGGTTAGTGTCGAAGCAACCGCATCAGAAGCAGATGCGGGTGGATTTGTCGGCCGGATGAAAGCAGACAGTCAATTAACGATTGCCGGAACTTCTGCAGCGCAGGTAAGTTCTGCGTTCGGAAATGCCGGAGGACTGGCCGGAAGCGTGACAGATGGAAAGATCAGCGTTCAGACAGAAAATGGAGAAAACGGAGCGGCTGCCGGAAAGTTTGTGTTTGCGGATACCCTTACGTTAAAGGCAGGCAGTGAAAAAGCAGCAGGCGGACTGATCGGAGCGTATTCGGTTACGAAAGGCGGCATAGATAACGGTACTGGCAATTTAATCAGCTACGATCTTTCTGAATATGAGTTTCACAGCATTGATGTTTCCGGCGGCAAGGATGTCGGCGGATTATTTGGCGTGCTGAAAAACACCAGTATAAGTTCCACTACTGTGGCTGTCTTAGGAAAGACGACAGGTGCCATCACGACAAACGTGACCCGTGAGAGCGAAGTGACAAATCTGGGCGGACTGATCGGAGCTTATGATACTGTAGCTAGTACAGATGAAAATAGTGCAGTCGTTATGAAAAATACACTGGCCATAAAAGGAACTTCCAACGCTGCTGATTCAGATATCAGGGCAGTTTCCACAGGTGGAAGTAAAGCAAGTACCACGTATGGTGGAGTGATCGGTGCTGTATCCGGCAGCAGTTATGTGGAAATCGAAAATGTGTCTGCTTCCACAGCAGATATGAAAAACAGTAATACCACAAGTGTTGGCGGTCTGGTGGGAAAGCTGAATGACGGTTTCCTCAATGTGGGAAATGTGACAATAACTACAGCAGATGATAATGATCTTGCAAACGAAGCAGATCAGGTGGAAGGTCATGGCGGTCTGATTGGTCATCTGGTAAAGGGGGTACTGCGCCTTCACGGAGAGACAAATTTAGAGAATCAGAAGATTACAACTGCTTATAACCATGTAGGACAGATTGTGGGATGCAATGAAAATGGTCTGATCTATGCTCTTGGAAATGGTAATAGTCTTGATGCAGACGGAAAAGGCTGGAGCCTGACCCGTTATTCCGGTACGGAACGAGGCGGCTCAGATATTGGAAACTGGGGGGCTGTGATTCGACTTGGGGGAAATCTGTCTGAAGGTGAAGATGGAGTCTTTACCTTTGATGAAGTAGCTCATACTGTTACGATAAACAGTTCTGTAGAGAATGGAACTAAGGCGGATATCAATGGTGCAAATCAATTTGCGGCATATGCGCTGGCATTTGAGTTTTCCAAGACCGATCCGGAAAAGACGAAAGCACTGAAGCTTGAGAGCGAGGTGGATCGAACCCAGAAACAGACAGTGCAACTGACCGGAGATGTGGATCTTACCAATACAGGTATTATTGGCATCGGCAAGGATAATATAGAGAAAGGTAAGAGTGCACAGCTGTTCAAAGGAACGCTGGACGGCAGCAATCATACGATTACATTGGATATTGGAGCTACATATGGCAAAGATATTTCTGGAAATGATCTTGCAGCCGGACAGCTCTATGCAAAGCGAAGCGACCAGCGAGATACGCATTACAGTCTGGCACTGATTCCATTTGCCGGGGATGTAACCATTTCCGAGCTTACGATTAATGGTAATGTCATCTGCAAAATACCGAAGGCGGTAAATCAGGAAGTAAAAGACATCAAATATCCGGCATTTGTCGCAGGGGCAATAGGCCTGGCAAGTGGAAAGACAGAATTCAACCATGTTACAGTAAATACCAAGAGTTCTGTAACAGAAGAAGCAACAGATGCAAAGAAGCTTCTGGCCTGGCAAGGAGGATTTCTGGCTCGATGCGAAGGAAGTAAGTTAACCTTTACAGATTGTACATGGGGGAATACTGCGAGCCTTGCGGATGAACGTAATACCGACAACCATAGAATCGGCGGCCTTGCGGCGGAAGTGATGGGTGGCTGTAGCGTAACTGTGCGTAACACGACCTTAAGCGGTTCCATCACATCCGCATCGAAATCCAATGCCAATGTCGGCGGTCTGATCGCAGTCAGTCGTGGGGAAGATTCGAATAATGCGGCAAAACCCAGCACGATAGCGGTTTCTAAATTATCGGTAAAGGGTGAGACGGTCACAACATCATCAGACATAACCAGCGGCGGTCTGCTGGGCTACCAGTGGAAGAATACGAATGTTAAGTTTGCTGCGAATGCCGGAGTGACCATATCGGGCTCGACGCTAAATGCATGCACTGCCCAGTTTGGTGGACTTGTCTATCAGGCAACCGGATACTGGAATGCAACCGCAAAGGACAGCATCGTATTTACGACAGACACAGATAAGAAAAAAAATACCTTTACAGGAAAATCAGAGAAAGAGAATCCAAGTGGTCTGCTGGTGGGAACCGGTCTGCTTACAGAAACGAATGCAGATCAGACCAAGACAACCTCTGCCCTCTATCTGGAAGTGGGCACATGGGGAAGTGCGGCGGATTCCGCTTATAAAATTAACGAGGGTGCAGTTGCCCTGAACATCGGCAATTCAGAGTACTTTGATGAACTGGCTGGCATTACCAGATTTGATGATGCCGGAAACAGCAATGCAGTGGTTTCCCTTGCAGTACATGACAGCAGTGAAAAAGCAGCTTTGATTGATAAGGACAGTACAACGACAAATACATACACGGGTCAGATAGAAAATTATAAAAACACAAAGACAAGATACTACTACAACCTGGACAGCTACAGAAAAGACAAGTATACAACGAATCTTAAAAATATCACTTCGGAACCGGATTTAGTTTTGTGGAGTGCAGCCCAGTATGCTGCAGAAAATATCAGAACGTGGTTCAGGGAAAAAATCACCAGTACACCAGATAATCCTTTTGTGACAAGCATATCCGGAAACCTGAATCTGGATGGATATTCGTATTATCCGGTGACACCGCTTACCCCGGTACATATTGGCTCGGAAAGTAATACTGGTTCAGATACAAACCTGACCTTTGCCTACGATGCGATGAATACGATAGAAGAAACAAATAAATCGTTCTCGGATGCAGAACATCAGCATTACCTGATGCAGCACGGATTGCTCTATAACACTTCTCATGGTGTGCTGGTAAATAAGACTTCTTTTGCGGGTGTGGTAGGAAAAGAAAAATTTAAAAGTGAAGAAAATGCAGACGGTTCAGACAACGGTACACAATATAATTCCGGTGCACTGATTTATGGAAGTGTCATCGGAAATCCGATCAGCAACATTGTTGGAATCAATCTGAAAAATGTGACATTGGATGGAATCAGAGTGACAGGAGTGGAAAAAGGCAATGATACCACCTATGCGCCACTTCTGATCAATCGAATTGCAAAAGCAGCAAAATTGACCGTAGATAAGCTCTCCACCAGTGAGAAATATATGACAGGAGAAGGTGAGAATAAAAAAACTGCGTATGCTGCAACCAGTCTGGTCGGCTCCGTCGGTGACAAGACAGCATCCAAGCTGACTCTTTCATTTTCCGATATTGCACTGGACGGACGTGTAAAAGAAGATTCAGAAAAATCTACCTCTGTGTGGAATAATGGAACCACGCAGGTAGAGTATCACACAACTCATACGATATTTACCAGGGCAATCCTTATGGAGTACTTTATGTATTCTTCCGATGGTTCCGGTACGTATAACTTTAACAGTACCGATAATAAAGTTACTTATGGTGTGGAGCTGACGAATACAGAGACAACTGGTCGAAATCCGGATAAGCAGTATCAGTACTATGATGCGGACAGCTATATCACAGATGAGAAGGATGCAAACGCGAATGAAGCTTATGTGAGAGAAAGATATAAGGACACGAATTTTCTTCGTTATGTCAGGGTAGCACAGAATATTGAAGAAAGTACATATGAGCTGGATATCAACCAGAAATCTACTGGTCTGCTGAACGGCTGCGGTACCTATGGGGATCCGTATATTATTGAAGACGCACTTCAGCTGAGTTCACTGGCTTCTTATATCAGCACCCCGGGCAGTATTTCAAACTTCCAGGTAGTATTTAATTCAAAAGTTCTGGACAGTCAGACACAGACAGTTGAGAACTACCATACGCAGGGGAATGCTATTTCTGCTACTACTACAGGCACGGATATTACCTATACATGGGAAAATAATGCATGGAAAGCGGATGGAGCAACAGATACAATAGATACAGATAAAGCAACCAGCTATCTGTTAAATGCGTATTACAAAATCGAGAAAGACATTACGATTTCCGCAGAAACCTTCAGCGGACTTGGTACACTGAAGAATCCATTCAGCGGTGTGATTGTTGGTTCAGCTGATAACGGCAATTCCATCACTGTAAGTATGAAAGGATCGAACGGGAACAAAAACAGCTTCGGCGGTCTGATTGCCTACAGCCGTGGAAGCGTAGTAAAAGATCTGACGGTGGACTATTCAAATGCAAAGATTCAGATGCAGGCTGCAAATTTGCCGGGAACAGAGGAAAATCCATTCTTTGGCGGAGTTATCGGTTATTGCATGGGTGGTGATACCATTATTGATCATGTGTCCGTACAGTATAATGAAAATACAGTATCATTTAGCGGTAACTATGAAAAGTTAATAGCTGCCGGAGGATATGTCGGTCTGGTTGGTGGGGCAACCCACGTAACCGAAAATACTGACTATGAAAAAACCGGCGGTGGAGTAGTTTTCCGCAATATGGATAACACAACCAATACTTTTACGGCGGTATGTGCGGAAGCGGCCGATGAAAAGAAAACAGTAAAGATGTTAAAGGAGGATGGTACACCCGATGGTAAAACAACTACTGAGGGCGGTAACTATTTCTATCGCAACCCCTATGTTGGCCGTGTATTAGATGGCTATGCATGTGCAGAAAAATGTACTGTAAATAATACCGATAAAAACTATACCATTCCAAGTTTACAGGAAGGGACAAGTGACCTGACGGTATCCGAGAAAAATGGCGTATTAAACGCTACTGTAGCGTCGGCACAGGGACTGTGGCTGCTGTCCGCGATTGTAAACAGTGGCGCAGGAGCGATGGATTCTACAGGGAGTTATATGGATGTAGACGACGAGGTGGTTGATGCGTATCAGTATGGAAAACCACGTACTGCGACGTATGAAGGAATCGGAACAGATGCAGGAACAGATGCAGGTACAAGGCTTGCAGATGAAAAATACTGGGGTGGAAATGCAGGTTCTGCAGGAAGTGATGGTGCAAAAAACAGAGTTTCTTATCTGGTGAAGAACTATACAACAGGTACCACAGCAGCAAGGCTGGCAGGAAAGAGCAGTGATACAAAGACAGCTACGAATATCCCGGTTAAGAATATCCCGGTTAATCTTACATTCAGCGTAGAAAGCATTGATATGACTGCTTATGGCAATGGATTCCGGGGAATTGGATGTAGCTATGGGGAGAATAAGGTTGTTTGGAATAAAGATTGCAGTATTCCAAAAGTATATCGGCGGAATCTTCTGATAAAGAACATTTCTGGTAATGAAAAAAATGCCACAAAGATTATATTAGACATGAATCAAAATGAGTACAGAATCGAATATACAGATGGTTCATGGCGAAATCAGGGAGCAGGAGTATTTGTCGATTTTCATTTTACAAAAGAGTGTAGTGTGAGCAATCTTGCAATATCAGGAAATGTTAAGATCGGTCTGTTTAATAAAACAAATTCAAATTTGTGCTCTGTGGAAGAATCAGATAACAAAATAGGTGTTGGTGGATTCGCTGCGAGAACGGCCAATTCTACAGGTACGGTTACTTTTTATAAGTTTTCTCTGAAGAACATTGATGTATATGGTGGCACAATGACAGGAGGAGCCATTGGGTATATTGATGGATATAATAATTCTAAGAGAAATGTAACTTTTAGCAACTGGTCTATTGAGAATGTAAATGTATCAAAATGGGTTCAGAACGATGGCAGTTCGGGTGGATTAGTTGGATGGAATGTTGGATATGGTACTTTGGAAATCACAAGAGATTCTAATGAGGATGTTAATATCAAGAATCTTAAAGTTACTACAATTTCAGATAAATATAAGACAGCAGCAGCAGGAGGCCTTGTCGGCGCTTGTGACTCTTCTAGTGTGAGTATTGAAAATGTGAATGCAAATAATGTGACGGTTACCGGAAATAATGTTCGAGATATTGGTGGTTTGGTTGCAGGCAACAGAAAGGTGACAAATATTAATATTGACATTAATGTGACTGTGACTAGCTGTGTCCTACATTCGATTGAAGTAAACAATCCGATAGATAGTAACGAAGCTTCTACAGGAGGCATAATTGGATATCATAATAATCCATTGGCTATTTTTGGGGTAACCATGGATTGTAATTCAAAGATTAACGGACAGCAGTACACAGGTGGTTATGTAGGTCAGTCAAAAGCCAAGGTTCAGATCATGAGTTGTTCGGAAAAGGATACCTATGTAAAGAGTGATAGGCGAAACTGGATTGGCGGTTTTATTGGTTATCTGAGTAGTGGATATACAGCAACATTCCAAACATGTAAGGAAGAAAAGGTGAATATTCTCGGGCGGTATGTTGGTGGTCTTGTCGGAAACAATGATGGGAATATACTTGCATCGAATGTAGAATTTAATCAGGTCATAGCAGTTACTAAATATATGGATACCAAACATGCAGGATTATTGACAGGATCTACAGATAATTTGTCTGCTATAAATAATAGTGTGAAAGGCTACAATATTCTTGCAGAGTCGTGCAAAGTCGGATATGCTGCAAATCCAAAAGTTGAAGATTTACCAGGTGCGTCGATTCAGCCGCTTAAAAACGATGTAGGATTCTGGATTGGAATAAGTGGTTCAAATGATGTTATCAATCTGACAGCAGTTTCTGCCTCAGGCACTGTTTTACCACAGAAAGACATTGGAACTCAAAAAGGTTCTGCTACCATCATCTACGCCGGTGCCACTGCCACCCGGACCTACCAGCCAACCGACTCCACAGCGAAACCATCCTCTTCCGCCAGCCCATGGGTAGATGTCAACCCGAAGAGTGATGTGCCTTTTGCAGATGGAACAGTTATGACCGGTAATGCGGCAGGAACCGGAACAGCCAAAGCAATTTTAACCGAACTGGGCAGTGCCTCTCATGATTCAGCTTACTACTGGAATGTAGACGATAGCACGAAAGCCAGTGTTGCAAAACTGCTAAGTCAAACAAACGACGCGTATCTTACTACTTACAGCATCGAAGAAAACGCAACCATAACGGTAGACAAAAATGTTGACTTTCCGGTGCTTGTTGTAAATAATACCGCAGATGTGGATGGAATGATCTGGGATTATATTGCGGCAATGACAAATGTGAGCAATGGAGATACGGCGAAGAAACAAACGAAAGACATTACAGCAACGAGTTATAAATGGGACAGCAAGACTCATCATTTTGCACCTCAGACAAATGCAAGCTTAAGTGTCAGCTCAGGAAAGAGGCTTTCCATCACCCCGAATGCATATGATAATCAGTGCAGTCAGTTTACCTTGCTGGATGTGACCTACATAGATCCGACAGACACCACAAACACTACAAACCCACATGTTTTCCATCTGTACATTCCGGTGCTTGTGAAAAAGGTTCTCTATATTAATTTCAAAACAAGGTTTCTTGCAGGAACGGATTACTGTGCATTGGATTATCCTATGACAGATACAAGCAAAAATCATTATGCAACCGCAGACTTCAATGAACCATTGACGGCATTGATAGAATACAGCTATGAGAAAGAGACAGACTGGCAGTCCATGCTGGACAATGGTGAGAATCTGCTGTGGTATTATGACAAGGTTCTGGATCTGGCATGGGGCAGTACGGGTAATACACAAAAACTGCTTCCGGAAGGAACGAAGCTGACTTTGGTAGACAGGCAGACCAAACAGTATTATATTTATACGACAGGCGGAAACGAGGATTTGTGCAGCTTTAACCTTGCAAATATGACAGTGCCAGGCAGTACCGGTCAGGGTCAGACACCTCAGAAATTCGCTCCGGTTTATATCTGCGATTTACTCGGGCTGAAGGCAGATCCGGTGTCGGAACCGAAAGATGGAACAACCTATTATGTGAAGGAGACAGATCCGTCCAAAGCAACGGTCAGAATCGGCGCAGACTATTACCGGAAAGCGGAAGAAAAGGACAAAGATGCAGAAAAATATCGGATGACAATACCAGAAACGGATACTTCTTTGAATTCACAGGAATGGAAGGAAGAGTACTATCTTACCATTCAGATTCCAAAGACAGATGGAGTGTCCATTGTAAACAACCGATTGTATGCCGCAACAATGTCACGCAAGGAAGGTACGCTGCCGGCTGTTATTAAATCGGATAAGGATGCGGATAGTTCTGCTTACGTAGTATACAATGGAGTTCAGCAGAAGTTCAGCATTTCCACCAGCCGTATTCATAATGGAAGTCCGATGGGAGATACTGCGATGGAAAACGGAGACGGTATCAAAATTAAGCTGACAGGTAAATTGTGGCTGACAGAGGCAGGGCGGGCTCAGTTCAAGTCACTTGGACCTTCCGAAGTTTATCACGAGTTTGATATCAGCCTGAAAAAATATTTGGAAAATGCGGCTGGAATCAATGGTGTAATCGGTACAGAAAACATCCAATATATATATCAGCTTTCAAAATCAAATGGAACAAAAATCTATTCAGAAGAAGGTAAGAATTCAAACGTAGCCGGACTTGAAACGATGTCGCTTCGATATGGAAGCAGCAAGTTGAAAAGTGCATTGGAAGAGGCAGGCAGTGAGAAGAATGCGATAACGGTTACAGCTGAAATCACACTTACTTATGATGACGTGGATGGTTTTCCGGTGAGAGGCGCCGCAGATACAGACAGTAGTGGTACATTCGTTGTTGGTGTGTCACGTATTGCCAATACATCCACGCAGCTGCCGATTACAGAAAATAAAAAACCGGAAGAAGATAAAAATAAAAATCGTTATTACATTACAAACCCATCCAAAGCGATCCTCAGATATTCCAGCGTAGATGGAAGCGGAATCGGAGATACGACGCAGCAGCTTGGAGTCAACCCGAGTGATGCAGCAAAGAACCGCTCCGACATGATCTATACAAGAGCAGATTATGATTATTCCAATGTGGATACAGAAACTCTTTCCAAGGCTGCAGCCATCCGCTATAAAATGGAATTGTTCCAGAAAAACGAGAATGGAACTTATGATGAAACAAAACCGTTGGAAATTGGATCTTATCTCCAGAATATTGTCAAAGATTCAAAATCAGATGACACTTCCGGAAATGGTGATAAAGCATATCAGTGGAAGAACGATTTTGTATCGGACGATACGAAGCACCAGTTTGCGCAATTTACCTTTACGCCATTGACCGGCGGGAAATTTGAAAAAGAGCAATATACTTATGCAAATTACAGAGTGCGCCTGACTGCGGTTCTGCTCGATAAAAACGGAAGTGAACTGGATGGTACGAAAGCAACGGATTATATCATCTATACCAATGCCCGGATCTATCAGGATATGATAGACAATAATTAAGCGATCCGGCATCAGACAAAATGTTGCCGTTCGCCGGAAAATGGTGGACGGTAACAATAAAAAATGGGACAGAAGCGAGGTGAAAAGGGATGCGCTGGAAAAAAGGAAAAGAAGAGCTGACGGCAGAAGAATACAGACAGAAAGCGCAGAAACAGATAGAGCTTCTGAAAAACCAGTGGAAAATCTTTTTCCGGACGGGAATCATCGTTGTTGCGGCTTTCATTGTGATGATTGTTGTAAGTATTGCATGGTTTGTCAGCAATACCAGGGTCGCTGCGACTGGTGCTGCTATCCTGCCTGCGGATATGCCCTTCGATCTTGCCGCAGCAGGGACAGAAAGTAATGCGTCTGCAGATCGAGGCATGTATGACGAACTGCTGACAGTATCCCCGGGAGCCTCAAGAGAGATAGACGGGAAAAAATACTGGTCTACCGATGGAAGCCACACTTCCATCTGCTGGGCTGTTACACCGGAAAGCAATATGAACAATACGGGTGAGGATGGAAAGCCGACAGGGATTGAGCCGGGGTCTTATGGAAAAATGACATTTTACATCATTCCCAATAAGAATGGTCCGCTTAAAGTAACGTTAGATCTGGTTCTGACCGGATATCAGATCGCGGATGACAAAAAGAATGAGGAGAATGTGACCCAAAATGATTTAACGGAAGTTACGGATCCGTCGCTGCAGCAATTGCTGGAAGGACACATTCTTTTGTTTGCGGGATACAATGAGAAGGCGGGGTGCTATAAAGGCTGGATATCCCGGGATGCAGGAGTATGGCGCATGAGTCTTGGCAGCGGAACGGAAGCGGCTGTCCTTGAATCAAAGAGTGGAAAGCTGACCTGGAACAATACGAATGCCCAAAAAGACACTGCTTATCCGGTTACGATATACTGGATCTGGCCGGAAAGGCTGGAATCGTATCTGAGAAAAGCAGACGGCTATAGCGGAAAGAATCCGCTGCTGTTTCCGGAAGATCGATCAAGTGAGGATAAGGCACTTTCGGCATTGCCGGAGAACCTGTTTGAGACGATGGGCAAAGTGGAGCAGAATTCATCATCGAACCGTTATTTCCGGTGGGAGGATTCTGCAAAATTTCAGGAGAATGTTACAAAAGATACGCTTTCACAGATACGGGAGAAATTCAATCCGGCTCTCTATTCTATGGTCGCGGCTTACTATGATTCAGCAGACCAGTATCTTGGGAAAAACGTCCAGTATGTGCAGCTGAAACTGGATGCGCAGTAAAACCGGACAAAAACGTGGCAAAGAAGGAGGTGCTTCCATGAAGGAGCAGACAGAGAGACAGCAGGATGAGGGCAGGCGGGGGAAGCACAGGATGCGGCTGACGCGGAAAAAACGGGTTGTCATATCTGTGATTCTGGCGTTTTCTGCCCTTCTGGCGCTGCCGGTTTTTGCCTGGCTGTATATGCATCGAAGCATGGAGACGATAACGAAAGTAAATATGCCAAACGCATTGCTGATCGGAGCCGGAGATGCAAAACCGATCCAGCAGCTGGAGCTGAGTAATATTGACGTTTCCGGGGCGCAGAAGTATAAAGACGTTGTATTCTGTGTGTACAGCACAAAGCCGGGACTGGCTTATCATCTTCAGCTGGCACATACTACGAATATTGGATTTTCGTATGAAATTGATAAGGCATCTATAGAAACGGATGCGGTGAATGGAAGTATTTTTTATCTGGGGGATTACTATAAGAAAGGTAGTAAGTTGGCAGGAAACTATTTAAATAAAGAGACGGAAAGCAACTATGCAACAAATGCTTATCATGAGAAAACATATGAAAAATATGGGAATGTTCAGATATCAGCAGAGCCTCTTTATTGGAAGACAGCCAGTCAGGAAAAACTTCCGGATGAAAGGCAAAAGCCAGATAAAAATGGGAATTATGTGAACTATTATATTCTGCATATCACCTGGGATGAAACGGTACAGAACAACAAAGAAACGGATATGATTTATATTATGGCGGGCTGAGTAACAGCGAAATCCGCAGCCGGGAGTCTGGAGGGGACATTCTGGCTGTGGATTTTTTAATAAAAATGTAAGACTGTAGCAGTGGCAGTCTAATCGCAAATATGATATAGTAATAGAACAAAAGAACATCATACTATAGCATCTGTGTCTGCAACGGAACAGACCTCTCTTCAGCACATAATTGGGCGGGCGGAAGGGTACAGAAAAGAGTGATGGTTACTTGGGGTCAGGTACCATTAGAGAAACAAAAACGATTTGGAGATTGCTGGGCTTGGAAATTTAGGAATCAAAACAAATTGTGTTATCGTCTCTTTCGTGCTAAACTAAAAACACACAGACATCGATGGCAAAGAAAATAGAACACGGATGCGAAAGGATGAAAATGGATTGAGAAGTAAAACTCGAAAAAAATATTAAGATGCCAGGAAAATCCGTACGGAAAAAATTATAGAGAAATGAAGCTGCGGCAGAATAAAAGCAGGTTAAGAAGAAAACAAAACAGAAAGAAGGGGATCTATGAGAAACGAATTTGCACGGAATCTGGATCTTGCGCAGGCGAAGATCCAGTATGATGAACAGTGCAAAAAAGTGCTGGGTGACAAGAACGTTCTTTCCTGGATCCTGCAGAGAACGGTAAGGGAATATGCGGGGATGAACCGGGAAGAAATCATGAAATGCATCGAGGGGGAGCCAGAGATCGGAAGCCGGAGAGTAAACCCGGGAGAAACCAATGCATCGCAGATTACGGGAATGGCGAATGAAGATAAGGTAAACGAAGAAGGAACCATTTTTTATGATATCCGATTTTTTGCCTGGATACCCAAAAGCAGAGAAAAAATCCGCCTGATTATTAATGTGGAAGCACAGAAGAAATACCATACGGGATATTCTCTGACGACACGCGGCGTGTTCTATGGGGCAAGAATGATATCGGCACAGCTGGGAACAGAGTTCGAAATTCCGGAATACGATAAGATCAAAAAGGTGTATTCCATCTGGATCTGTATGAATGCACCGCAGTACATTGGAAATGCTATTTCAGAGTATAAACTTGAAAAAACAGACCTGATACCGGGGATTCCGGATCGAAGGAAAGAATACGACAAACTGTCGGTCGTGATGGTGTGCCTGAATACAAAGAAAGAAACAGAGGATCAGTTTCTGGGAATGCTGCAGACGTTGTTTAATACGGAGCTGGCAGAAAAAGAGAAGAAAGAGCGTTTGGAACAAGAGTATGAAATTCAAATGGAAAACGGATTTGGAAAGGAGCTGAGCTTAATGTGTAATTTGTCTGATACAGTAGAGGAACGTGGAATCCAGAAAGGGATCGAGAAAGGAATTGAACAGGGAATGGAAAAAGGAATCGAGAAAGGCAAATTAGAAATGCTCTTTTCCCTGGTTCGGGACCATGTTTTAAGTAGTGCGGATGCTGCGAAGAGAGTTGGAATGTCGGAAGCAGAGTTTGTGAGTTTGATGCAAAAATAAAGCGATGATATGAAACGACTCGGGGACAGATCCTACTCGGGGTCAGGAACCATTAGGCGTAAATAGAAAAACTGAGATAGAGGGAACATATATGCGATTTCATTTTCAATATAAGGTGATCTATGAATCAGGAGATATTTTTGAGCAAAATAGAAGAAATGAATTGTGTGTTGATATCACGCAAGAAGAATATAAGAAAATCATTACAGGCGTACTTCAAGGTATTTCAATAAAACAGATTGAAGGAATATCGGAGGTAATTACGAAAATGACAGAAGATGTTCTGTTTGCGGATCGCTGGATGAACAAAAATGGTTCCATGAGAAGCACACCGTTGAAGAAAAACAGAAAAATTTCGGAAATAGAATTTTTTATGACAGAGAATGAACTTCAGCGGATAAAAAAGGAAAAAGATCCGATCAGGATGCTGGAACGCCCGAAGGAGCAGATGACGGTGTATAGAAGTGATGGAACTTATATTACGCTTGAAACAGAAAATGGACAGGTAATCATAAAAGATTCTACAGAGAAAAATAGTTATCGGATCGTGGATGCGGACTATTTTATTCATCATATTGTGCGTGGATAAATAAAAATACAGGGCATAGAAGTAAAAATCATAAGGGGCTGAACAGAAAATTTTTTGTTCAGCCCCTTCCTTTTATCTGAATTTCAAATTCCTGCACCGGTTCAGGCAGGCGAAGATTTCCTGGCGTCTTGGGCGAGCCAGGTTGCCGGGGCGTCCAGGGGCCAGGAGCGCCAAAAGCCCTTTTTCATCCATTTCTTTTTCCAGCAGATCGACAACCTGAATTAAGGTTCTCTTTCCATCCATCGCCCGCTCTGCAGCCTCTAAAAGGAGCGCCGCCAGTCCGGAGAGCTGCTCGGAATCCGTGAGTTGTTCCACGGCCCGCAGGTCAGTCAGGGATTTATTAACCAGAATGGATTCCTGTCCCATCACTTTGACTTTTGTGCGGTCGCTGCCGGTTAAGACTTTATCCGGCAGTGGATGACGCTGGAAAGACGGGAGTGCAAACGGACGCACAGAAGCCGTAAACGGCGGGAATTCCGCGGCAATGGCTTTGGCACGTTCTGTGATGTCATACGGAACATATTCTTTCATCTGAATGACCGTATCGGCAACATGAAAATAGGAGCCGGAACTTCCTGCGACGAGAATGGAAGAAATCTCAAGCTTTTCATACAGGTCACGCACGCGGCTGATAAACGGAGTGATTGGCTCTTCGCTGTCGGCCACCACGCGCTGCATCAGTTCATCGCGTACCATGAAATTCGTGGCGGAAGTATCCTCGTCAATCAGGAAAAGTCCGGTGCCGGATTCCATTCCTTCGATTACATTGGCGGCCTGTGAGGTGCTTCCGCTGGCATCCGCGGTTGAGAAAGCGGTCGTATCACTCTTTCCCGGGAGATCGTGGATGAAAAGGGAGATATCGACATTGCTGATGCTGCGGGAGTCCTCGGAGCGGAGCTTTACAGCGCTTGCATCGGTGATAACATATTCCCTTCCGTCTCCGGCGATGTGGTTGTATACACCCATTTCCAGCGCCTGCAGCAGGGTGGACTTTCCATGAAAGCCGCCACCGACAATCAGAGTAACGCCAAGGGGAATGCCCATGCCGGAAATCGGTCCGTGATTGGGAAGATCCAGCGTAACACGTAAGGTGTCGGGAGAAGAAAATGGAACCGCATGCCTCATCGGAAGATCAGAAACACCCGTTTCGCGCGGGAGAATGGCGCCATCGGCAACAAAAGCCGTCAGGTGCTTTTCTTTTAACTGCTGCCGAATGGCCTGCTGATCCTCAGAAAGAGCAGCAACCGCGGCACAGGCTTTCGGATTCAGAAAACGGTACAAAAGCGATTTTTCCACGCAGCCCGGCAGAAAGTCGAAGAGAATGCGGATCAGCTCCTGGGCGGCGATGGTGCGGCCGTTGGCGGGAAAACCGATTTCCATGTTGAGAACCAGACTGCCGTTTGCTGCATTGAAAACACAGGCGGTGCGCTCGAGAATCTCCTGACCGCAGCGGCTTACGCCAAGCAGTCCGCTTTTGCCGGATCCCTTTGCACGGAAGGAATACGGTGCGATTGCGCGTGCAAACTGGCGCAGCAGGTAATCCTGAAGAGCGATGCGCTTCTCGTACGTGTCGTACAGGGACGGCGGAAATGCGGCAGTTTTTCCGGTGACATGGATGCTGACGCGCGATGGTGCGGCAAAGGGATCGCCCTGGACGTGGTCGATGGAGAGGATATAGTTTGGAAACTGGTAAGCACCGCGGGCAGACTTATAGGCGGGATAACTTTTGTGGTTGATATTAAATAAAAGCTGTTTCAGGTCATTTGCAGACTGCATAAAAAAAACTCCTTTCAAAATGAAGATTCTTTGTATAGATCATTTGTGATAACTATAGCATAGCAGAACGGAAAAATCCAAAGCAAAATGGTGCAGAGCAAAAAAGAGCGAAAAGCCTCTCCACAGAGGGAGGACTTTTCGCTCTTTTTTGCTGTGGCAATGCAGGGAAGGAGACAGCATGGAATATCAGGATGCCTGCTTTGCACGCCGTGTGCGTTCGAAGTGAATCAGATAAATAAGAAATACAGGAAATTTCGCGAAATGTCAACGTTTGGAAACGCTCTGGCGTTTTACCAGTTTGGTTGCCATGCACATTTTCAGACACTCGCGTTTCGGGTCAGATACGCGGTCAAGAAGGCGCTGGACAGCGGTTGCGCCGAGTTCCCGTTTTCTGACTTTCATGGTGGAAAGCGGCGGAACCATCATATCGCACATCGGAACATCGTCGAAACCGATGATGGAGACATCCTCCGGGATGCGGTAGCCGTTTTCGCGCAGCGCGCGCATGGCAGCAGCAGCGATGATGTCATTGTCGGCGAAATAAGCATCGGCGATCGGCGCTTTCGACTCAAGGAGACGCAGCATGTCGCGGTAGCCATCGTCAGAGGTCGGGGAAACGGCGTGTACATAGGGATGGGAGGTGCTTATGCCGTTTGCGCGGAGTGCCTTGTAATAGCCGTCGGCGCGCTCGGAGAAGTTGCTGATGTCGAGGCTCGAATGAAGGTAGCCCACGTTTTTGTGACCGCACTGGATCAGATAACTGGTGGCGTTGAAAGCGCCCTGGATGTTGTTAATCAGAACGCAGTCGTAATCCAGCTCGTCGTAATAGCAGTCCACCACAACAATCGGGACAGAAAAATCGCGGAACTTGCGGAAATCGGACGGCGCCATCTCGGTTGCGAGAAGGAGAATCCCCTCACAGTCCACAGCACGGAGCGCGTCAAGCTGGCTGTCGATGTCCATCGTCTCATAAAAATAGGAGATATGGAGTGCACAGCCCTGACGGGTGCATTCGGTGGAAATTCCCTCGGTCAGCTGGGAGAAGAACGGTGTGTCGGCAGCGACTTTTCCATGCTTTTTATAATTGACCAGCTGGATAATGCGGGAAGATGCGCCGGAAGATTCGTTCTTTTTGGGCTCATAGCCATACTCGGCTGCAGTCTTTAAAACCAGTTCCCTGGTGGCATCGCTGATGCCGGGTTTATTATTGAAAACCATCGAAACGGTGGCAGGCGATACGTTAATCAACTTTGCCAGTTCTTTTGCAGAAATATTCATAAGATTTTACTCCTGTTCCATAAATTCGGGATGCCAGAAATCTGTAAAACAGCGGCCAGATTTCTGAAAAAGTATTAAACTCATGGTCTGATTTTAATATGAATTAAAAAGGAAGTCAACTTCTGAGCGGAAAAATTTAAAAATATGAAGGAATGCATAAAAAACGGGTGCTGTTTTTGTGTAAATTACTAAAAGATATTTAATATAACTAAAACAAGATTGACAAATTCAATTATGTTTAGTAATATAAGGGCTATAGAAAAGAAGATGATTCAATCGTGAATTTAACAAAATTCAACGAAAAATTAAATGGAGGAAATGAATATGAAATCAGTCAAAATCGGATTTGCCCCTACGAGAAGAAGCATTTTCAGTGCGCCGGATGCCGTAAAATACGCCAACTTGACGAGAGAGCGTTTGAAAGAGCTTGGCGTTGAATTTGTGGACATCACCGATATCAACGAGGAAGGCCTGTTTTACGATGAAGCGGACCGTGAAAAGATCCAGGAAAAATTCAAAAGAGAAAATGTAAAAGGAATTTTCTTCCCGCACGGCAACTTCGGTACCGAGTATGTCTGTGCAAGACTGGCAAAAGAGATGGGACTGCCGGTACTCCTTTGGGGACCGCGCGATGAGCGCCCGGATGAAAATGGTGTTCGTCTCCGCGACAGCCAGTGTGGACTTTTCGCAACCGGAAAAGTGCTCAGAAGATTCCAGGTCCCCTTTACCTATATGACGAACTGCCGCCTGACCGATCCGGAATTTGAACGCGGCATCAAAGATTTCCTTGCCGTCTGCAACGTCGTCGATACGTTCCGCCATACCAGAATCCTGCAGATCGGACCGCGTCCGTTCGATTTCTGGTCCACCATGTGCAACGAGGGCGAGCTGCTGGAAAAATTCAACATCCAGCTTTCTCCGATTCCGCTGCCGGAACTGACCGAAGAGATGAAAAAAGCAAAAGCAGAAGGAACCGAGGTAGCAAACGTCGTTTCTTACTGCAATACCAATATGTGCGTAAAGATCAAACCGGAAGAGCTGGAAAATGTTGCGGCCCTGAAAGTTGCCATGAAGAATCTGGCTGCAAAATATTCCTGCAATGCGATTGCCATCCAGTGCTGGAATGCCCTGCAGGGTGAGATCGGCATTATGCCGTGCGCAGCAAACTCCCTTTTGAACGAAGAGGGAATCCCGGTTGTCTGTGAGACGGATATCCATGGAGCCATCACGGCGCTGATGGTAGAGGCTGCCGGCCTGAACGATAAGAGAAGCTTCTTTGCAGACTGGACGGTACGCCACCCGGACAACGAGAACGGCGAGCTGCTGCAGCACTGCGGACCGTGGCCAATCTCGGTAGCACAGGAAAAACCGACCATCGGTTATCCTCTGGCATTCAGTCATCCGGGAGCTGTAGAGGCACAGGCAAAATTAGGCGAAATGACACTGGCGCGTTTCGACGGAGACAACGGAGAGTACTCCCTGCTGCTTGGAAATGCAAAAGGTGTCGAGGGACCTTACACGAAGGGAACCTACGTATGGGTTGAGGTACAGAACCTGAAACGCCTCGAGGCAAAAATCGTGGAAGGACCGTACATCCACCACTGTGTCGGTATCCACGAGAACGTTGTGCCGGTTCTGTATGAAGCATGCAAATACATCGGCATTGCCCCGGATTTATATGATCCGATCGAGGAAGATGTCAAAGCATATTTAAGAGGAGAATGAAAATCATGAGTGAATACAAGGAATTGAGTTGTCTGGCGTATGATCTGCGGAAGAAAGTAGTGGAAATGGTAGTTTCCGGCAAGGGCGGCCACATCGGCGGTGACATGAGTGTCATTGATGTGCTTGTAGCGCTGTATTTTAAAGAGATGAACATCAGCCCTAAGAACATGGACGACCCGGACCGCGACCGTTTTGTAATGAGTAAAGGTCATTCCGTTGAGGCATATTATGCAGTACTTGCAGCAAAGGGATTCTTCCCGATGGAAGAGGTCATCGAAAAATTCTCCAAATTCGGCAGCCCGTACATCGGCCATCCGAACAATAAACTGCCGGGCATCGAGATGAATTCCGGTTCTCTCGGCCACGGACTTCCGGTCTGCGTGGGAATGGCGCTGGCAGGAAAAATGGATAAAAAAGATTACCGTGTCTACACCGTTATGGGTGACGGCGAGCTGGCAGAAGGCTCTGTCTGGGAGGGCGCAATGTCCGCAGGAAACTACAAGCTGGACAACCTCTGTGCGATCGTAGACCGCAACCGTCTGCAGATCTCCGGAAATACCGAGGATGTCATGAAACAGGACAGCCAGGAGGAGAGATGGGCAGCGTTCGGATGGAATGTTCTTTCCGTACCGGGCAACGATATGGACGCGCTCGTTCATGCGTTTGAGCTGGCGAAACACTGCAAGGGAAAACCGACGGTTATTATTGCAAACACAACGAAGGGCTGTGGTTCTTCCGTGATGGAAAATAAGGCGGAGTGGCATCATAAAGTGCCGACACCGGAGGAAGTAGAACAGATTATGAAGGATCTGGATGAGAGAAAGGAGGCACTGTCATGAATAAGATTCCAAACAGACAGGCCATTTGCGAGGTTTTAATGAAACATGCCGAAACGGATAAAGATATCGTGGTGCTCTGCAGCGATTCCAGGGGAAGTGCTTCCCTGACACCGTTTGCAAATGCGTATCCGGAGCAGTTTGTGGAGATGGGTATTGCGGAGCAGGATCTGGTCAGCGTTTCTGCCGGTCTTGCAAAATGCGGCAAGAAAGCATTTGCGGCATCTCCGGCGTGCTTCCTCTCCACCAGAAGCTATGAGCAGGCGAAAATTGACTGTGCATACTCCAACACCAATGTAAAGCTGATCGGTATCAGCGGCGGTGTGAGCTACGGTGCGCTTGGCATGAGCCATCATTCTGCACAGGATATCGCAGCAATGGCAGCCATTCCGAATATGCGTGTGTATCTGCCAAGCGACCGTTTCCAGACAGCAAAACTGGTTGAGGCGCTCCTTACCGATGAAAAACCGGCTTATATCCGAGTGGGAAGAAATGCCGTTGCGGATATTTACAGCGAAGAAAATACCCCGTTTGAGATGGATAAGGCAACGGCTCTCTCGGAAGGCACCGATGTTTTACTGGTAGCCTGCGGTGAGATGGTCCGCCCGGCGCTCGATGCAGCTGCTATGCTGAAAGAAGAGGGAATCAGCGTAGGACTGCTCGATATGTACTGTGTGAAGCCGTTGGACAAAGAGGGTCTGGTAGAGGCTGCAAAGAAGGCAAAAGTTGTCATTTCGATCGAAGAGCACGCTCCATTCGGCGGTCTTGGATCGATGGTGAGCCAGGTGGTCGGTGCGGAGTGCCCGCGCAAAGTCGTTCCTATGTCTCTGCCGGATGCGCCGGTGATCACGGGAACTTCCAAAGAAGTATTTGACTATTATGGACTGAATGCCGAGGGCATTGCAAAAAAAGCGAAAGAATTACTGGCTTAACCAGAAATGGAATCAGCGGTGAATGTGATAGCCCGCAGGGAACTGTAAACTGCCGCAGGTCTGCGTATGCCATGTTCCTGCGTGCCCGGGCGGAAGAAAATCCGGGAACGCAGGAACTTTTTCTATATAATTAGGAATAAATCGTTCTGCGGAAATAATCAGGAATAAATCGTTCTGCGGAAGATGTTGGAATGTGTGGTAATCGCCAAAGATCTTGCCTATAGGGGCAGGGTGAATGCTGCGACAATAGAAAATGACGCATGGTGTGTTGAAAAACAGGGTGTATTCAGCGTTATTCGAGATGGGGATCTGGATATTTATAAAATTTTAGGAATGGAGCTGGAAAAATGGAGAAAAGGTATATCATCGGAATTGACCAGAGCACGCAGGGAACGAAAGCGCTGCTCTTTGACGAGGAGGGACATTTACTCCGCCGTACCGACTTGCCGCACCGGCAGATTGTCAATGAAAAGGGATGGGTGTCCCATGATCTGAATGAGATTTACCGGAATACAGTACAGACGGTAAAAACGCTGGTGGCAGAGTCCGGTGTTGCACCGGAAGAAATCGCCGGAATCGGCATCAGCAATCAGCGTGAGACGACGGCGATCTGGGACAAGGCGACCGGGAAACCGCTGGAAGAGGCCATTGTATGGCAATGCGGACGCGCAAGCGGGATTGCGCAGGAGATTGCGGAGCAGGGGCACGCAGAGGAGATCCGCGAGGCGACGGGTCTGCAGCTTTCGGCTTATTTTCCTGCTGCAAAGATGGCGTGGCTGCTTCGAAACGGCGGAGAAGAAAGACAGAAACGTGCTGCAGACGGGGAGCTCTGCCTTGGCACCATCGACAGCTGGCTGGTTTACAAGCTGACGGGGGATCATGCATTTAAGACGGATTTTTCAAATGCGTCGAGAACGCAGTTGTTTAATCTGAAAACACTGGCGTGGGATGAGAAGATCTGCGAGATGTTCGGGATTCCGGCTTGTGCGCTGGCCAGGGTGTGTGATTCCGATGCGGTGTATGGAACCACGACGATGGAAGGATTGTTTTCCGAGCCGGTTCCGATCTGTGGTGTATTAGGCGACTCTCATGCGGCTCTGTTCGGACAGGGCTGTTTAAAACCGGGCATGATCAAGGCGACGTACGGAACGGGTTCTTCGCTGATGATGAACATTGGAGACAAGCCGATTCAGAGCAGCCACGGCGTTGTGACTTCGCTTGCGTGGGGAAGAGGCGGCAAGGTGGACTATGTGCTGGAAGGCAACCTGAACTACACCGGAGCTGTGATTACCTGGCTGAAGGATGACCTGAAGCTGATTTCTTCGGCAAAAGAGACGGAAGGACTGGCGAAGGAGGCAAATTCGGCAGACCGCACGTATCTGGTTCCGGCATTTACCGGGCTTGGTGCGCCGTACTGGGATGAGAAAGCAACGGCATCGATCAGCGGAATTACCCGCACCACAGGAAAAGCCGAGGTGGTAAAAGCGGCTCTCGACTGCATTGCCTACCAGATCACGGATCTTGTCCGTGCGATGGAGCAGGATACAGGCATGCGGATTGAAGAGCTCCGCGTGGACGGCGGCCCGACACGAAACGGATATCTGATGCAGTTCCAGAGTGATATTACGAATAAACGCGTAAATATTCCGGACGCGGAGGAGCTTTCCGGCATCGGGGCGGCTTATATGGCCGGTATTTCAGCCGGGGTCTACGATCTGGAAAAACTCGCGGGAAATATGAAACGAAGTGTGTATGAACCGAAGATGGACGATGAAATCCGGGAGAAAAAATATGCCGGATGGAAAAAGGCTGTCGACGGGGTATTAAGTAAATAGGGGACGGACGGCGGGAGGTTTTTTGCGCCTGATGGTGGGATGACGAAGGGGGGACGCGGGCATTACTGTGCACTCGGCAAATACGCGTTTGCGATAAGAAAACGAAGACGCATACGTGCGTGATTGAGAAATTTGAAAAATAAAATAATCTACAAACAAAAAGGAACGATTTGGATAGAACGTTCCTTTTTTGCATATAGAGAATAAATTGTACAGAAATAAAAGGCGCTGTATAAACAGCGCGTAATGCTGATAGAATGCGAGAAAACAGCAAGAAAAAGAGGATTAAACTTGTAGTTCAATGAAGAAAAAAATAGATGTGGTATAGTATCAAGAAAAAGGGATTTCGCATGAAGGAAATTTCAATAGAAGATGTATTAGAGCGTGTCTGAAAAATCATTTCCACAAACTGGGACTCGCAGCTTGCGAAAAGCCTTTTTCAGACACGCTCTAGAGTGTACATTATGCAAAAAAAGGAGGGACAAGAGTTTGTCCGGTAAAAAACAGGAAGTATGGTAAGATAAGCTGGTAATGGAGAACGTATGCAGATTCGTATGGATGAAAAAGGGAGGATTCTGTTTATGGCTACTTACGTTATTTCTGATATTCACGGTGAGTATGAGAGATTTATGGAGCTGCTGGAAGAAATTGAATTGAAAGATACAGATACGCTCTATATTCTGGGGGATATTTTGGACCGGGGTGAGCATCCGATTAAGGTGGTATTGAAACTGATGGAAATGCCGAATGCGTTCTGTATCGTGGGGAACCATGAGGTGATGGCGCTGGAATGTCTGCGGTTTCTCTGTCAGGAAATCACAGATCTTGCCATCGAGGAAGTGGATGCTGAACTGTTGGACAACCTGGTTCGCTGGAAGTATAACGGCGGTGATGCTACGATCCGGGAATTTCGGGCGCTGGATCCCGAGATGCGGGAGGAAGTACTGAATTTTCTGGAGGATTTCAGTCTGTATGAGGAGCTTACAGTGGGAGAAAAACAGTATCTGCTGGTGCATGGAGGGCTGGGTGGATTCACACCGGAAAAGAGGATCGAGGAATATTCCCTGCACGATCTTGTATGGGCCAGACCAGATTATCAGAAGGAATACTTTGCGGATACAAATCTGGTAACAGGACATACACCGACGCAGACGATTCCGGAAAATGATAATCCCGGGTATATTTATAAAAAATATCACCACATCGCCATCGACTGCGGCGCATGCTTCCCGGGAGGGAGGCTGGCGGCAATCTGTCTGGAAACGGGGGAAGAGTTTTACAGTTCGGACAACAATGGGTGAAAGATTTTAGACGTTCCATGATGCCAGTATCAGAAGACCGAAATCCGGAACCAGCAGAACAAGCGGGAAGATTTTTGAAACAGGACATGCCAAAACACAAGCAGGAAAGCCGTTTTTGGAAAAATGAGCGGATAACGAAAGCTTTGAAGATTGCAGGAGCAGACATGAAAGCTGCGAAAGAAAAGGAGATTTTGGATGCACTATATTATTACTGATATACATAACGACAGCTGGCGGTTCATGAAATTGCTGGAAAAAATGGATCTCAAAGAGGACGATCACCTGTATCTGCTTGGTGATTTGTTTGACCGCTGCATGGATCATCCAGACCCGGCGGGCGTGTATTTTCAGGTATTGAAGCTGGGGAAAAAATGTACTGTGATCCGCGGCAACCACGATCATTGGCTTGCCAATTACATTTTCCGCTATTACGGAATGGATGAGAGAGACCGCGCCCTCCTGCAGCCGTATCCGTACAATTCCTTCCATCTTCTGCAGGAGCGCCTGACAGAAGTAGATCTGAAAGAGCTTGCGGAGTATATCCTCTCCTGGCCGGTACAGGTGGAAATCGAGGTGGACGGTCAGCCGTATCTGCTTGCCCATGCCTGTACGGCAGAACCGGGAAAATGGAAACTGGACAACTATTATCTGATGGGGGATTTGTGGTACAAGGTTTTTCTTCATGAGGGAGTGCATGGATATATTTCCGTCTGCGGCCATCAGAACATGGGAAATGGATCCATCTGGAAGAATAAAAAAGGAAACGTTTATCTGTGTGACTGCGGCTGCGGCTTCGAGAATGGAAGACTGGGATGCCTTTGCCTGGAAACGAAGGAAACTTTCTACGTATAAACAAACAGAGGAAAAGCAATGAAGCGATATATGATGTCAGATATTCACGGATTTCTGGAGGCATTCGAGGCAGCTCTGAAAAAAACAGACCTTTCGGGGGAAAACCAGCTGATTCTGCTGGGCGATTACATAGATTATGGGCCAGATGGCCGGGCGGTGCTGGAAAAAGTCAGGGCATTGCAGGAAAAATATGGTTCGGAAAAAGTCATTGCCCTGATGGGAAATCATGAAAAAGCACTGCTGGACTGGCTGGAAGAATATGCAGATGTCAACCGGCATATCGGCAGTGTGGAGCAATATCGCAGCCGGGAATGGCTGGCATCGGATGCAGATGGAGACTATGAAACGCTGCACAGCTTTCTGAAAGAAGAACATTTTCAAGAGTTTCTGGAAAAAGAAGCACACCTCTCAGAGGATTCCAGAAATGCAGAAGCAGTACGGCTGATGTTCGAAGATGCGGGGGATCTGATCACCTGGATGCGCCATTTTCCTTACTTTTATGAAACAGAACGCCAGATTCTGGTGCACGCCGGAATTGCCGAATGGGGCGGTAAAGACTGGCTGTGCGTGACCAGCAGGGAGCTGATGGTGGGGAAAAGAACGGTAAGCCGCGGAGCATTCTATAAGGATGTGATTGCAGGTCACATCTCCACGGCAAAAATCAGTGGAAACAGAATATATGACGGTATCTGGCATGACGGTCAGAGTCATTATTATCTCGATGGAACCACCTGGCGGAGTGGAAAAATTCCGGTGCTGGAATATGACAGTGAAACTGGAAAATACAGAGAAATATGGTGAGACACGTTGTAATGCAGTACAGTAAGATCACGGCAGGGCAGAAAAAGTGATTTAGTCAAATCAAGCAAGTGGTAAAGTGGATTGCGAATATCCGCTTTGAAAAGACACAGGATCGAAACAGAAAGGAGTACATCAGATGCATTTACCAATCAGTGTGACACAGGATGAATTATTAGAAGTATTGCTTCAGGTTGCGCCGGTGCGGCCGGTTTTTATCTGGGGTGCGCCCGGCATCGGAAAATCCGCGTTAGTGGAAAAATTCGCAGACGAAGTCGGTCTGCCGTGTGTGTCGCTCCTTGGAAGCCAGCTCGCGCCGGAGGATATCATCGGCATTCCGCAGATCCGGGGCGAGACATCGGAATTCCTTCCGCCGAAGATGATCGCCAGAAAAGAGCCGTATGTCCTGTTTCTGGACGAACTCAACGCCTGTACGCAGGAAGTGCAGAAAGCCTTCTATTCCCTGATCCATGAGCGGCGGATCGGAGAATACCATCTTCCGGAGGGAAGCATTGTGATCGGAGCAGGAAACCGTGCCGAGGACAGCGCGATCGTAAAAACGATGTCGTCCGCCCTTTTAAACCGTATGTTCCATGTGCAGCTGAAAGCGGATGTGGGACAGTGGATCAAGTGGGCGCAGGCAGAAGGACTCCATCCGTGGGTCATTGACTATATCATTCAGCGGCCGGATCACCTCTTTTCCGAACCGCCGAAAACCGAAGAACCGTTTTCCACCCCGCGTTCCTGGCATATGCTGAGCGATGCGTTGAAGGAATACCGGGCCGGGGAGCAGGATATTCCGCAGGAAACATTAAAAATGATGGCGTACGCCTGCCTCTTGGAACAGCATGCGGGGATGTTTCTTGCTTACACAAAAACACTGCGCAACACACATCTCCTGGATGACATTATCGCGCAGAAAGCAAAATGGCCGGACAAGCCGGAAAACCGGGATGTGCTGTATTTTCTCGCACAGTCCTTCCGCGCCAGACTGCTTGCAGAACTGCCGAAAAGCAAACAGGGAATTTCCGGCGGCATGCTTTCCTTTGCGTACCGCGCCAAGGGCATGATCAAAGAACTCGCAGTCATCAATTTCGAAATCGCCCAGATGACCGTCGCAGCTGATGGGGCGGAGGCACTGCCGGACTGGTTTATGATGGAAATCATCCGTGATCTGCCGCGGCTCGTCGGATGAAAAAAGGAAGGAGAAAAGGATGCCATACGTTCGAAGCAGGTATTACCGCGAAGAAGAAAAGCCGGCCGGGTACCGCAGAGTGGAGGCCGGCTTTGGTTTGCTGGAAAAAATACACTGTTCCATCAACTGGATGGGTACATCACTGCAAAGCCCTCCCATCTGAATGCAAAAGGAAGTCTGGCCTGTGTTACGAAAGATGGAGATATCTACGTCAACATGCGGGCGAATCTGTCGCCGGAACAATGGTGCTATGTGATGGCACACAACCTTCTGCACCTGGCGTTCGGCCACTTTGACAAAGCGAGCATCCCTTCCGACTGCGAATTTGTCCCGGCACTCTGGAACAAAGCCTGTGATATCTACATTACCAGATTCCTTTATGACATCCGCCTCGGCGAGCCGATCTGCGCAGATCCGGCGGAAGCATATCCGATCAAACTGAACAGCGAGCAGAAAATTTATGAATATCTGTTGAAACACCAGGATAATGGTGCGCAGATCTGCGGGACAAACTCTGAAAAATTAAAGGATATGATCGGGGTAGAACGGCCGATCGTTTATAAAAAGGGAGAAAGAAATGCATATGCTGAAAAATTTTCCTATGCAGTCACTCATTCCATCAAATCTGCACTCTGCGATGCGGGAGGATACGATCTTAAAACGAAAAAGAATACCGTCATTTCCAGAGCAGCAGAATGGTTCCTGTCCCATTATCCGCTGCTCGGAGGTCTTGCAGCTGCATTTAAAATTGTGGAGGACATTGAAATGTGCCATCGGTATGAAATCCATATTGCAGCGGTTGACGCAGAGCAGGGAATCATTTATGCCAATCCGTCGTGCGGATTTTCGGAGGAAGAGTGGATTTTTGTTCTCGCGCATGAATATCTCCATGCCGGACTGCAGCACCAGAAACGGTGCAATGGGCGTGACTTCTTTTTGTGGAACATCGCCTGCGACTACGTCATCAACGACTGGCTGCACGAAATGGAGATCGGCAGAATGCCGCCGGATGGGCTGTTGTATGATGAAACACTTCACAACAAATCGGCAGAAAGTATCTATGATCTGATCGTGAAAGAGATCCGAAAGTACAAAAAACGAAACACCTTCCGGGGCTTTGGCAGAGGTGATATGTTTAACGGAAACAGACCGCATTTTACTGGAAAAGAAAACGGGGTCAGCCTGGATGAACTGCTGAAAAATGCACTGCGGGAGGGATTGGATTACCATCAGGAGCACAATCGTGGTTTCCTGCCGGCCGGGCTGGTGCAGGAAATCAGGGCGCTTGCGATGCCGGTCATTCCCTGGGATGCCGCGCTGGCGAAGTGGTTTGACGTACAGTTTCCACCGCTGGAAAAACACCGTACCTATGCGCGGCCGAGCAGACGGCAGGGTGCCACGCCGGACATTCCAAGACCAGGATATGCGTATTACGAGCAGGATCTGGAGAGCCGGACCTTCGGTGTGGTCGTGGACACGTCCGGTTCCATGAGTGCAAAACAGATCGGTATGGCACTTGGCTCCATCGCCAGCTATGCCGCGGCGAAAGATGTTCCGTTCGTGAGAATCATTTTCTGTGATGCCAAAGCGACGGATGCGGGATATCTGGCACCGGAAGATATTGCCGGACGGGTAAAAGTCACGGGACGAGGAGGAACCATACTGCAGCCGGGCGTGGATTGTCTGGAACAGGCGAACGATTTTCCAAAGGACGGGCCGATTCTGATTATTACGGACGGGGAGATTGAGAATGACCTGAAGGTAAGACGAGAGCATGCATTTCTGCTTCCGAGAGGAAACCGGCTGCCGTTCCGGGCACGGGGAGAAGTGTTTTATTTTCGGGAATAGTGCGGCGTAGTCTGTGTCTCTGCAAGAAGCGATAGCAGCGGCAGAGAAAGCGGACAGAATTTGCGGATGATGTTTTGCGATACTTTAGAGAACAGAAACAGAGAACACGAGAGGAGACGCTGAGAATGAGCATTGTCATTACAGGCGATACCCATGGCACCTTTGATATTGAAAAAGTTGTACGCTATTTTAACGAGCACGAAGACGAGTACACCCGGGATGACTGTCTGATCATCTGCGGAGATGTCGGCATCTGTGGCTTTTCCGCAGCATACGAAGCGAATACGAGAGCCGTTTTCCGAAGTCTGCCGGTGACGACACTGTTTATCGACGGAAATCATGAGAACTTCGAACAGCTGAATTCCTACGCCGTGGAGCAGTGGAACGGCGGAAAGGTGCATATCATTGAGGACAATATGATCCATCTGATGCGCGGCCAGATCTTTACGATTGACGGGCTGAAATTCTTTACCTTCGGAGGTGCTTACAGCATCGACAAAATGTCCCGCGCGGAGGGAATTTCGTGGTTCCCGGAAGAAATTCCGTCACGGGAAGAGTACGAAGAAGGATGGGCAAATCTGGAAAAAGAAGATTTCCAGGTGGGCTACATACTGACCCACACAGCCCCAAGAGATGTGGCCGCGGCAATGGGGTATGGAGAGCTGTCTGACGATGAGGTGGAACTCCGCCAGTACCTGCAGCGCGTGGCGGATGAGACAGAATTTCAGAAATGGTATTTCGGACACTTTCATGAAGATGCGGAAGTGGAAGAGGTGTTTGTGTGTCTGTATGATGAGGTTGTGGAGTTGAGTTAGGACAGGATCTTGTCCTGAAAAAAATAAGAAGCATGGTAAGATAAAATAGAAGCAGAGAACAGCCAGAAAATGCACATCGAACCATAAAAATCTGCTTTGAAAAAAATAAAAGTTAATTGTGTTCTTCTGACGGGGCGTCCATGTGATCCAGCGCATACTCACACGCCTGAATCACAAAACTGGAAAAGGTAATGTCCTGGTCAGAATCGGAAATTGCCTGTTCGATCTGATCGATCAGGTGAATGGGGAAACGGATGGTTTTGTTTTCCGTTTCCTTGCGGTTGCCTTTTAACTGAAATGCCATATCAAACTCCATTCTGCTGCCGGAGAATATAAGAACGGAGCATGCTTCCGGATCTTATGTGGAAACTACGGGCAGCATAAAACATAACAAAGGTGTTTCAAAAAAAGTTCGACAAAAAATAAATTTTTCGAATCTGCGAAATCGAAAAATGAAGAAAAAGCTGTTTTGGGGACAGCTTATTTCAGTGCACTTTTTTCTGGCTGTATTCTGATTTTAAAGAGTACTGGAAGCCCAGTCTGTTTTATTGTATTGCATAACTTGCTTGAAATATGCATTGCAAAAAGCAAGACAAAATATATTGCAAATAAAGGGAGGATGTATTACACTAAAAGAAATACAACAGAAGAAGGAGGAAAATGAACTATTCATTGCTCTGCTCAGCTAATGATTGGATGCAGAGCAAGAAAAGCCGCCTTTCCATTGACGGAAGGCGCCAGGGATCCTGAAGACAGCATAAGCGGCAGATATTCAGAGAAAAAGGATCGAAATTTTACATTTACGAGGGAGAAGACGTATGAAAGTGTGGAAGAAATTACAAGTTGTCTTTCTGGCACTGCTTTTATGCACCGGAATGATGACACAGCCTGCTCTTGCAGCATCGCTGCTTCAGGATGGAATCGAAGCAGCCTTGACAACAGACAAAGAAACTTACCAGCAGGGTGAAGAAATCAAAGTTACTTTAACTGTAACCAATACAAATGATACAGCAGTAACGAATCTGTCACTGGAAAATATTTTGCCGGAAAATTTTGTGCTGGCCGAAAATGCGGAGACAACAAAAAAGATGGAATCTCTGCAGGCTGGAGAAACCGTTACGTTGACAACGGTTTGTACGGTAAAAGCATCAGATGACAAGAAGGATGATGAAAATAAGGAAAATCCTTCTGGAGATGACAAAAAGAATCCGACAGATAATGAAAAGCCAGGAAATGGAAACGTAGCAAATGACACGAAGAATCCTGGTACGACAACGGGCAGCAAGGATTCCGGAACGACATTAACAAAAGATCAGGGAACTGGAAACGCAAAGCAAAATGGCCAGTCCTTAAAGGCTGAGAAACTGAAATCTGCACCGAAAATGGGTGACAACACCAAAATTATTGTTTGGGTTGTACTGCTGGTGCTGGCAGGAGCAGCCATTGTTGTTGCACTGAAGAAAAAAAACAGAAGAAATAAAATGTTGGCGTGGTTTCTGTGCCTGATTATGACGGGAAGCACCGTTGCAGGCGTATTTCCGGAACGGGCAAGAGCAGAAGCACAAAGTGTAAACATAGGAAAGGTCATGGAGCTTTCCAAGAATATTCTTGTGGATCAGACTACCGTGGAGCTGAAAGCAAAAGTTGAATATACCTACGTGAAGTCAGATGATCCATCGGACGACACCAAAACATATACACGCGGTGAGTGGGTGCAGATGCTCGCTGAAAAGGTTGAAATGCACCTGGATACAGATCCGGATTCCTTAAACCATTATTATGCGGATACGGCAGGAAATGCGTATGAAGCAGCAATCGAAATCGCAGAGAAATATGGAATCCTGCCGCCACCGGATATCGAAGATCTGGAGCAGGATATCCCGTTTTTCTATCCAGATGAACCGGCAACACGCGAATTTGCGGCTTATACGGCAGTACATGCAATGGGATTCAATGGAATACATTCGTATGATACGAACAGTTGGACAGATTGGGATAGTATTACATATCAAAATGAAGCAGCAATTGCAGTAGGGAAAGGATTTCTGGAATTAAATACAGAAAACCAGTTCCAGCCGCATGCGTTGCTTTCCAAGAAAGATGTTAAATCGATTTTCTACGAAATTGATGAAATCAGACAGGAAGACACAACAATTGGTGAAGAGCCGCATGATAATACACAGTACGTAGATGGTGTATTGAAAAAAGAACTGGAAAATATCACAGATTATACAGTTGTAGAGAATGCGGATGGAACCTATACAGTTACACTTCCGAAAACAACCGAGACAGAAAAAGTCGGAGAAGGAAGTGTTATGATCCTTCCTGCGAATGAAGTTTATATTTCAGGTATCGCGCTCAAAGCAACTACGGTAACAGAGGATGGCGAGAAACTGATTCTGACATGCATAAAGCCAGAATTATGGGAAGTGGTCAGCAAAATTGATTTTGTCGGAGGCGGTACAGCACTTATCGGAGGAGCTGCTGACACGGATGAATACGGAATTGCAACACAGGCTAATATAGGAGCAGGTGGTGTTATTGATGTTGGCTACGAAAAGAATTTTGAATTTAATATTGGTTCGAATGATGAAGGAAAAGGAAAAATTGATTTTGAAATTCCTGAAATTCTGTGCGTTGTAAATGTTGACGTTGGAGTAAATGGTGTTTCGGTAAATGAACTTAAACTTGCTGTCACGGAAAATGCAAATGAAGATATTACGGCGGAAAAAGAATTTGCTGACAGTGGTCAGGTAGAATTAATGCGTTTTCCAATTACAATAGGGGCTACCGGTTTTACCTTTGATGTTGTACTTTTCTGTTCATACAAAGCAGATGGATCCTTACATATTTCATATAGCGTTGAATCAACACAGGGATTTGAATATAAAGATGGAACATGGAGAGGCATTTTCGATTTTCATCATGGTGTTGATACCCTTGAGGTAAAGGGAAATATGGAAGGCGGTATTGGCATAAAAGGTCTGTTGACTTTGTACAGTGTTTTTGATTTAGCAGGCTATTATGCAGATTTAGGCTTAGGCGTTGAGGCAGAATTTGCATACCATGATTTAGAAAATGGAAGTCTCGCATGCGAGGATATCAAGGTATATCCATACTCAACAAATGGACTCGATACAGATTCCCTGCTTGGAGATGTATTGAAGAAATATTTCGATTTTGATCTGGAATTCAAACCGCTTCAAAATGATGAAAACAACAACTTGAGAATAAAAATGCATAAGGAAAATGGAGTCCGCGTTGAAAAATGTACGTACGCCAGCGGCGGTATCACAGGATATGTTTACTCGAGCAAAACACGTTTGCCGATAGAAAACGCGAGAGTCAGAATTTCCAGAAAAGTCAGAGCAGGCAGCGGCAATGGTGGAAACAGCGTAGCCGGAGGCGGCAGTGGAGGCGGAAGCCATGGAGCCTGGAACCTTGAAACAGAAGAAAATGAAATTGCTGTTTTTTCAGGAGGAGCTGGAGCCTGGAGAGAGGAAGGAACAGAAACAGAAAGAATTCTCTATACCGATGTGTTTGGCAAGTACAGCACCAAAAATCTGCAGGATGGAACTTATGAAATTACAGTATCCGCAACGTCTTATCAGACGTACAAGGTTGCGGAAGTTCTGGTTCAGAAAAGTGAAATCAGATATGTAGAAGATATCTATATGGTGGAGCGCCATGATGATTTTAATACAGGTTCTGTAGAGGGAACGATAACCGATGCAGTCACGGGAGATGGTATTACAGAAACAGCCTACATTGTACGCAAAGGCTGGAACAATCAAACGGGTGATGCTGTGACAGAAGGAGTATTTGAAAATGCAGACTATACTCTTTCAATGGAAAATGGAAATTATACGCTTGAAATCAGCAAAGAAGGCTATGTGACGAATTACAAAAATATCACAGTAGCGGGAGACCAGATTGAAACAGCAAATATTGTTCTTGTACCGGGAGATGGGGACGGTGAAACCGCAGGAGAACTCCGCATCGTATTAACCTGGGGCGAAGAGCCGTGGGATCTGGATTCTCATCTTGCATGCTACTCGTCGGACAAACCGTATCATATCTGGTTCGGACAGACAGATTTCGAAGGAAATTCTGTTGGAAACTTAGACGTAGATGATACAAGTAGTTATGGTCCGGAAACCATTACAGTACGTAACGTAAAAGCAGACGAAAAGTTCAGCTATTTCGTACACGATTATACCAACAGTTACAGTGAAGTGGCCAATGAAATGTCTCTTTCCGGAGCAAAAGTTCAGGTTTACCTCGAAGGCAAAAACATTGCAACATACACGATTCCGACAAATCAGCCAGGAACCTTATGGCATGTTTTCGATTTCGATGGAGCGACCAAAACCATTAAATCTGTAAACACGCTTGAATATCAGAATGACCCATACACCATCGGTGGAATTGATCAGGAAATGGATGATGTGGATGACACAGAAGAGATTGAAATGTACGCTGGAAAGGTACGAAACAAAAAACAGCCAGAGCAGAAAGTGGTTGTTGAGGAAACTCCATTACCGGAAACAACTGCAGAGAGCGTGATTTCGGAGTCGGAAGTAGCAGAACCTGGTGAAGCAGTATCCAAATCAGAATCAGAGCCAGATGATGAAAACGTGGCAGAAGATGAAACGGTAACTCCGTAATACAAAGAAGTTTAAAATGTGGTGAATCAGTAAATCTGATGCACCACATTTTAAACGAATCAAGTAAGTGGCGAAGCGGATTGCGAATATCCGCTTTGACAGGCAGAATAAGGAGCAGGTACAGATGAAAAAATGGATCCGCGCAGTATTGGCAGGCACAATCATTCTGGCATTGATTCTGTTTGGAATTTTTGCAGCTCAAAATACACAGAAGAGTACAAAGCCGGAACAGAATCCGGAAGAACAGAATACAAGTGTATCGGAAAACAGCACATCGGATGAGAGCACAGCAGAAAACAGTACGGATGATCCTGACATCATTGTAAAAGACAATGTAAAGGTGATTACCAATGAGATGAAATCAGAAGATCAGCCAACGGAAGTTTCTGACAACAGTCTCACCTTTGAAAAAGATCCTGGTTACCAGACCGGAGATGTTCTTGTTGCGGGAGAAATCAGTGCAGCGCCTTCTGGATTTATTCGAAAAGTAGTGCAGATAGAAAAAACGAATCAGGGTTACCGGGTAGAAACAGAGCCAGCGACCCTGCTGGATGTATTCGAAAAGGCACATATTATCAAACAGTTCCGGCTGACGGAGGATGGTGCAAGTGAAACAGGAAATAACAGCGCTTATATTATTAAAAGACTGTCCGAAGATGAATCGGAAGAAGAGACAGAGGAAGAAAACAGTGATTACGATTACAGTGTCTCAATCAATGTTGAAGAAGAACCCGTTCAGTTTTCAGGAGAGGCAGGATGGGGATGCTGGCTGGAACTTCAGATTGATATCGAAGACGGTGAAGTCCAGTGTGGAATTGCAGTAAGGAGCAAAGCCGGTATTTCCCTGGAATGCGGCGCAAACAGCGAGAAAGAATTTGAAAAGGAAAAAACCGTTTACGAACGAAAACTGCCGAATATCGAGTTCAACGCCGGTATTGTACCGATTGTTATTACAAATCATATGGAAGCCGTTGTCGGGGCAGCGGGAAGTCTGGAGGGCGGCATTCACAGCTCTTACGGTGCAACAGCCGACAGCACCCTGGGATTCCAGTATGACAGCAGAACAGGCAAAGTAGAAGAAGTCAAAGAAGGAAATCTGAATTCAGACGGACTTGAGTGGAGTACGGTTGAGGTGAACGGAAGGCTGGAAGCATACATTGACATCCGGCTGAGCGCAAAATTATATGACAGCGCTGGCCTGAATCTTTCCGGCGGAGCAGTTGGAAAAGCAGAAGGCCAGGCAAAGGTATCCATGAAGGACGACCTGGGTGGATATGCGGGCTCACTGGAGCTTTCCATCAGCCCGAGAATCAAAGGAAAAGCAGTGGTTGATATCCCGGTCATTGATAAAAAAATGCAGGAAACAGATCTTTTTGACCGGACCTTTGATCCAATCTGGTCAAAACACTGGGAGTCAAGTGCAGACTGGCAGAAGGATATGGAATGGACGGAAACTGGAGAGCAGGGAGATATCTATGTTACACGGTATGGAGAAGTAAATCAGTGTGACAGCACGGCATTCCAGTTTGAAATCCCAAAAGGCTGGGAAATTCAGACGGAGGAAGTTGGCGGTTCCATGGATGCGGTCAGAGAAAACGTTGTTCTGACAAACGAGAGAGGTGTTACCGTTTCGTTTTGGTACTGCCAAGGCGCGCTTGGCGGCTATTCGCGTGATATGCTGAAGGCACAGGTTTCACAGGCAGACACTTCTAATTTCGTGCCTGGATATCCATGGGGAACCGATCGTGACTGTTCAGATCTTGGCGAATTTATGGTAGCACGAGTACATATCACAGGCGAGATGATGGCTGGCATTGATGATGATTATGTTCCTGTAGACAGCACGTTGTTCGCAGTGATACCGACATCCCGTCTTGGCGAGATTGAATTTGCAGGTCAGGCTGGGGACGTAGACGAATTTTCTTTTGACTATCCGACACCAGTTGCATTTATCGCAGAAGCACCAGACGGTACATTTACAGAAAAAGAAGAAGAACAGGTGATTCGCATTTTGAAGAGCTTTAAAGTGGCTGAATTAGATTAAGCAATACCCCGGAGGGCAGGAAGAGATGAACTGTGTTCCGGGGTATTTCAACATCACGTAAGATAAGATGGAAGGAAAGTGTTATTTTAAAATCTTGTGAAATCAAAGAGTGAGGATTTTTTGGAAATTACATAAAAAGAAATAGTAAAGAAAAACGAGCTGCGATATAATGAATGTGATGAAAAAATGAGTAACGAAAAATCAATAAAAATATGGAAAAGAACATAGAAAACATGGATTTTTCGGGAAACAGAAAGAAAAAGGAGGAGTGTTTCGAGATGGAAACAAAGAACAAAAACAAAAAGACAGTCATCATGCTTGCTGTAATTGGTATTGCGATTGTCTGCATTTGTGTCATCGGAGTTTTTGCAAAGAAAGCGTATGACCGTCATCAGGAGGAGCTTCGCTTACAGGCAATTGAGACAAAAAACAGTGAGATTGATGGGGAATATCAGAGATTTGAAAAAGAAGAAGACAGAAATAAAAAACTGGAAGCATTGAAACAAGAGATGGAGAGTGCGGAAAAGTATAAAAAGACAGAAGGCGATTATGAGGAATGTTCTGCACACTATGAAAAAATTATTGCGCAGATGAAGAATTCCTTTGTCTCCGAATATGACGACACGATCAAAATAATTGCGGATAAAATTGGTGATGATGTTGAAAAAGTGGACGATAAGGAAGCACTCAAAAACGCTACCAGCGAATTTACGACATTCAAAGATATCTTGAAAAATGACTTCGAAAATTATAATACCGTTGAGCAGGACAGCTTTGACAAATATAACAGTACGATTGATGATTATGTAACAAAATACAATGATAGAGTAACTGCTATTGAAAAATCCGAGGAAGAAGCTCGTAAGAAAGCTGAAGAAGAGGCTAAAAAGAAAGCTGAAGAGGAAGCAAAGAAGAAAGCAGAAGAAGAGGCTGCTGCTAAAGCTGCTCAGGAAGAAGCAGAAAGAAAAGCTGCCGAAGAAGCTGCTGAACAAAGTTCCGGATCATCTTCAAGTGGTTCTAGTTACTATGACGACAGTAATGATTATAGTTACAGTGGCGGAAGCTCAAGCTCTGATTATTCTGGTGGTTCTAGCTATGATTCTAGTTCTGGAAATGATTACAATGGTGGATCGAGTTCATCTGGTGGAAGTTCTTATGGAAGCTCTGATAATATTAATCTTTGGCAAGAAGATAGTAACGGAAATAGAACTGAAGGTTCTTATAATCCTTCAACTGGGGATTCATGGGATTCAAATGGAAATTATGAAGGAAATGTAAATGATTGGCTTTGGGATTAATATTTATAATTAAGTAATATAAATTTTTAATTAAATTATTTAAATAGGAAAAGTTTAATGCTTTTATTTTGCTTTCCTATTCAGCTCTTTTTAGTGACAGGAGCCAATATAAGATCATAAAAAATTGGACAGATTAGAAACCGATAAGAACCATTGCCAAAGCAAATAAAACCAGCTAAAATAGAGATCAGAACATAAGCACAGTCGCAGGTGTTAAAAGCCGCAAAAGTTGGAAAGGAAGGTTTCAAGATGAGAAAACCAAAACTCCCGACCGGGATTGACAACTTTAAAAAGATTCGCAATGGAAATTACTATTATGTAGATAAAACTTCCCTTGTAGAACAGATTTTAAATAACGGAAGTGAGGTCACGCTTTTTACGCGCCCACGCCGTTTTGGAAAATCCCTGAATATGAGTATGATTCAGCATTTCTTTGAAATTGGAACGGATCCAGCACTTTTTGACGGCTTGAAGATTTATAAGAATACAGAGATTTGTGAACAATATATGGGAAAATATCCCGTTATTTCCATCAGCTTAAAAGGAATTGATGCCGATTCCTATGAAAAAGCCCGTGCGCAGCTCATAAAAACAATCAATCGTGAGGCAAGAAGATTTCAATTTCTTCTGGAAAGTGACAAATTGAGCCGGGTTGATAAAGCACTTTTTTCAGAACTTCTGACAAGAAATATGGAAGAAGACACCATTACCAGCAGTCTTCAGGAACTGACAGAACTGTTGGAAGTTCACTATGAACAGCAAGTGGTTGTCCTGATTGACGAATACGATGTTCCGATGGCAAAAGCCCATGAAAATGGATATTATGATGAAATGGTATTGCTGCTTCGAAATATGTTCGGAAATGTTCTAAAGACAAACAGCAGTCTTGCCTTTGCCGTTTTGACGGGCTGCCTGCGCATTGCAAAAGAAAGCATCTTTACCGGACTGAACAATTTCAAAGTATATTCGATTACAAATACAGAATTTGATGAAACCTTCGGTTTTACAGATGAAGAAGTAAAGACCATGCTGCATGACTATGAAATGGATAACCGATACGACGAGGTAAAAGAATGGTATGACGGATACCGATTCGGAAAAGCAGATGTGTACTGTCCGTGGGATGTTGTGAATTACTGCAATGATCATATCCATAATCCAGAGGTCGAGCCGGAAAATTACTGGATGAATACAAGCGGGAACAGTGTGATTCATCATTTTATCGACAGTATCAATGAACCGGATATGCTCACAAAAACAGAACTGGAATGGCTGATAAATGGAAAAACAGTGATCAAACAAATCGATGAAATGGTTACCTACAATGACCTGTATTCGACCATGGATCATCTGTGGAGTACACTTTTCATGACTGGATACCTGACACAGCGCGGAAGAGAAAGCGATGGCCGCTATTGCCTTGCAATTCCAAACCGGGAAATTCGAAATATCATAACAGAACGGATTCTTACACTGTTTCAGCAGGAAGTGAAAAAAGACGGAAAAATGGCAGAACAGTTTTGCCAGGCACTGCTTGGGGGAAAATCAGCAGAGGTGGAAAGCCTTTTGAATTTGTATTTGCAGATGACGGTCAGCGTACGCGATACCTTTGTGCGGAAATCACTGAAAGAAAATTTCTATCATGGAATTCTGCTTGGAATCTTAAGCTATAAAAATGACTGGCGTGTATCTTCCAATCGAGAATCGGGAGAAGGATTCAGCGATATTGTGATTGAAACGGGAAATGCAGAAACAGGAATTGTGATAGAAGTGAAGTATACAGATGAGAAAAAAAATCTGGAAAGAGATTGCCGGAAGGCATTGGAGCAGATTCGAGATAAAGATTATACACAGACACTGTGGCAGGATGGCTATAAGAAAATGGTGCAGTATGGGATTTCATTTCATTTGAAACAGTGTTGTGTGATGGAGGAAGGGATGCAGCGTAAGCGGAATCGAGATGGAGCTCTGAATAGTTACAATTTGTTATAAAATTCAGGGCAGAGATATTGCCCTGAATTTTATATACGGACAAGTTTCTGTCAACATTTTCTGTTCAATATGAGATAAAAGGGCAATATTCAAAAGAAAAAGCCTATCATGAGGAGAAAAAAGATGGAAGAAAAGACAGCAAACATGGCAGAGAATATTCGCGTTACATTCACCGGATTCCACTACATAAAGGATGGTGATTATCCAAATGACTTCGAGGTATGCTTACTGATCCTGAAAGACAACAGCTTAGCAGCAGGCTGCTGGGATACAGGATTATATGCCACGGAAGGCGGCAAGCAGCCAGGTGCATTCCGACAGGCAAGGGGCTACTTTATCGATGCGGACTATGTAAAAGCCTGGACGAAGCTGGAGGATAAGGTGTATAATTTTCAGCAGAACAGCATTGTGTGATTGGAATACGGGAGAAGAATTGTAATGGACAGAAGAAGTAATAATATTGCGATATTTCAAGATTCTATGGATTTGATAAAAGCAAGCCAGAAGCTCCAGCAGGCAGTTCAGTTTTCGATTCAGAACCAAAAGCTGTATGTTCCATCGCAGGCAATTGCGCTTCCAGAACCTGAAAAATTACCTTGCAAAACGATTGCTTCATCCAAAAGAAGCTTCGAAGCCGCCTCTGCATATGCAAAAGCCGGGAAGCAGGCTTGCGTCCTGAATTTCGCCTCTGCAACCAACCCCGGCGGCGGTGTAATACGGGGAAGCACAGCACAGGAAGAATGTCTTTGCCGATGCAGCACACTTTATCCATGCCTGGACACAGAAACGATGTGGCATCAGTTCTATCAACCGCATCGGAAAGCAGGCGATCCACTCTATAATGATGATCTGCTGTATACACCAGGAATTGTCGTATTTAAGACCGATACCTCTGCGCCGGAACGAATGGAAGAAAAAGACTGGTATCAGGTAGACATCATTACCTGCGCAGCCCCGAACCTCCGAAAGAAACCAAGCAATGCCATGAACCCGTCCGCAGGAAATGCGCCGGTTAAGATTAATGAGAAAGCACTGTACGAACTTCAGATGCAAAGACTGGAACGTGTTTTTCAGGCGGCAGCATCGAACGGAGCGGAAGTTCTGATTTTAGGCGCGTTTGGCTGTGGCGCTTTCTGTAACCCGCCAAGAATTGTAGCACGGGCATTTCAGAGTGTACAGGAAAAATATGCATCCTATTTTGAAACGATAGAATATGCGGTGTTCTGCGGCAGAAATGATACGTTGAATTATGATACATTCAATCAGGTGCTTGGAGGTAGAAAATAGAATTTATAGCAACCCCGAAAAGAATGCAAAAAATTCAGTACCACAGAGTGTGAATTATTGTGTCACAGATTTTCGTCGTACCCTGGTGCGCTTTAAAATTTGTTCCTTGCGATTCGCATTTTGCAGCATTGTCTTTTTTGCATTATTTTCGGGTTTTTCTATAAACTGGGCTCTGAAAGAACGTAAAAGCGAACAAAAAATATGATTTCATGAAAGGCAGACAAGATTAATTTTTTAAGAATAAAAAGCGTTATACAAATGTCGCCTGTAATAAGTAGAATAAGCTATGACAAACAGGAGAGGGGAAGAGGATAAATGAAGGTTCTGAACTTTGAAGACAGCATTTACAAAGCAAATGCAATCCGCAAGGTATTGAACCAATGCGGCGTGACTAAAATTGAACTGGTGTCAAATGTCGAGGATGGTCTGCAGATGCTGAAGAATGCAGAAGACACTGGGGAACCGTTCGATTTGATTATCACAGATATGCATTATCCCATGAAGCAGGGAGCTGTCAGTGATACGGAGGCGGGAGAAAAGCTGGTTCAGCTCCTGCAGGAGCAGGGCAAACAGACAAAGGTTATCGTATGCTCATCCAGAAATATGAAGCTTCCCGGAGTGTATGGGTGCATCTGGTATTCAGAAATCAGTGACTGGGAAGAAGAGCTGTGCGATCTGGTAAGAGAAATGGAGAAGAATCGATGATTTACGCGATGAGCGATATTCATGGACAGTATGAGCAGTTTCTGACGCTGTTGGAGCAGATTGGTATTCGGAAAGAAGATACTCTTTATATCTTAGGCGATGTAGTCGATCGTGGACCAGAGCCAATGAAAATCCTGAAATACATGATGGCACATTCCAATATCATTCCGATCATAGGAAATCATGAAGTCATGGCGCTGCCGAATTTGAAACTTCTGGTGCCGGAAATTTCGGGGGATTTTCTGGATAAACTGCCGTCGAAGGTGTATCAGGATTTTGCCGACTGGACGCAGAACGGCAGTACCAGTACAATCCAGGATTTTCGTAAACTGCCGCAGGAAGAACGGCACCAGGTAGTACAATATATGAAATCGTTCCGCCCATACGGAAAAGAAATTGTTAATGGGCAGGAATACTGGCTGGTGCATGCCGGACTGGATCATTTTTCGGAAACAAAACGTCTGGAAGAATATTCTGTAGATGATCTGGTATGGACGCGGATTGATTACGAAATTCCATATTTCGATGATATCATTGTAGTCAGCGGGCATACACCGACACAGAACATCCTTGGAAACAGCCGTCCGGGGTATATTTTTAAAGAAAACCATCACATTGCGATCGACTGCGGAGCAGGGAAAAGCAATGGAAGACTGGCGGCAATCTGCCTGGATACAGGGAAAGAATATTATGCGAGGTAAATGCTGCAAAGAGCAAAAGAATGCGAACTGGAACAGCTGATCCATGATGTTTTTTGTTATGATGTGACGGGAAAAATTCTTGGGGTAGAAGATGGAAAGCAAGAATATAAATCATACTTTTCAAGTGCATGGTCGCGGATAGAGTGAATTATCAGATAAAAGATGAATAAACGAGAAAAAAACAAATTTATATTAAAATAATGAAAAAAAGAATGGCAAAAGAAAGCGAGCTGCGTTATAATAAAAAATAATTAAAGTGTGTAATGAAAAATTAATGAAATGAGTCTAGGAGAAAACAGAAAAGTAATGGAAAATGACATTTATATCGCCAAAAAGAGAATCAGTACAGAAAATTTTTTGTTGAAACTGAATCGACAGGCACATCAGCTTGAAGTTTATAAAAAAGCAGATGGGCAGGCTCTGCGGAAGAACTACAGCATCCGAAAGGATTTTGTCCCGTGTGAATATACGATTTATGAAAAAATCAAGGAAATGCCATGCCTGTTCGGCCGCGAAGATTCCCCAACTCCTTATGGTGTGTTTGATATTGTAAAAAAATCAAAGGTAAAAGAAGAATATATCAGCGGCTATCATAAAAAGTATGAACGGATAAAATTTTTTGGCTATCTGGTGATTTTCGAAGACTACTTTATTCACAGTGATCTTTATATGGACAGAGTGACATCTGAAACATTTGAGCAGGCAGAGCCAATCAGCAACGGAGATACCGGCACGGCAGGCTGCATTCGGGTCAGCCAGAAAGATGTAGAGTGGCTGCTGGAAAATATAGAAGTAGGGACTACGGTAATCCTTTGAGGGGATGGAAAAAAAGATGGTATTTGCAATTATATTATTTGTTTTACTCCTTGGGTATTATGGAATTGTAAAAGGTGAGGAGGATTCCTTAAAAGCTTTTTTCATCATTATCGGCATTGTGGTTGTACTATGGGGAATTGGGACGTTGTTTAAAGATAATAATGGCTTAGATGATGAAGATTATGAGAAAATCAGAATATATGAAGAAAATCATAAAGATGATTGGAAAGGATACAAGGGAACAAGGCGAAATTCTATGGCAGAAGATGAAAAATTGAGGTCAGATGGAATAGACCCTGATGAATATAGAGAACGACATAATTATTAAAATGTGCGAAAAATTAGGAGAATTTCTTTGAGTGGATAGGTGAGAAATGGAAAAATATTGGGAAGGTGTTAAAAATACAGAAGAAATAGACAGAGGGCTCTATATTATACTTCCTCTGCGGTACCAGGGAGATTTTCAGAAAATACCGTTTAGTGCGAAAAAAACAAATACAGACCAGAATAATAAATCAGATGAAGAAAAGGATCGCTCCGGATTTGATTCTGATGATTTTCTGGAAATTCTATCCATAAAATGCCGTTCTGGCGAATTTGTCAAAAGGTGTATGCTGGAGGAGAAGGCTGCAACGGTGCAGAAAAAATGGAAAGAAGCAGTAAAGATCTCCTTTCCGTATGATCTGACGCAATTGCAGGTATTTTCTTTCAACAATGGAATTGCCTTTTTAACCGTGAATCTGGCATATAAAAATAAAGACGTCCAGGAAATTTATCAGTTAATCAATCCGGGATACATAGATGATAAAAAACAGGAAATTCAGGACAGCCTGTTAGCAATTTTAGAACAGGAAGTATTTGAATCATGGCATAAGGAATATGGTGTTCAGTTAAAATGGTTCGGACAAAGCGAAAAAACAAAAATCTACATGATGAAAGAAGCTTACCGACTGAATGTGGCGGCACTTCCGAAACGTTTTGAAGAACAGAAGATTGCGGAGAAAATTGCCTATAATGAACATCGGCTGATTGATGTAACGAAGGAGTTTTCCGATTTGTCGGAGAAAGATGTTGAGTATACGTCCGGAGCAAGGGATGTAAATGATGGTTATTATGGATGGGCATGTGCAATTACCTCACAGGAGATTGCCTATGCGTATGGTCCCAAACCGGGGAAAACAGTTTCACTTACAGCAGAAGCATTGTCAGAACGAGCAGAAGACGATTTGGCACTAACGATGATTGTAATGTATCAAAAATATACTTGTATGCTGTTGAATGAAAAAATTCATGAGAGATTTCAGGGGATTTCAGCTCAGAGTATTCGAGAGCTGAAAAAAGAAGCATTGGAATTCATCGCATACGGAACACTGACACCATCCCAGGTGTCAAAATGGAATAATGTCTGTGAGACATATCGAGCGCTGCAGAAAGAAAATGGCGTGAATGAAGCACTGGATGAGATCAAAGAAAAAATCGAACTGTTAAACGAAGAACAGGATCACATCGACAGCAAGCGGGAATCACGCGTGAGTATGATTATTGCGGTATTTGGATTCGTTTCCATTATCGCGGCGGCGTTGCAGATATTAGATTATTTGAGTTCAGGGAGAGGGGTGATGATTGGGGGATTTGTTGGTGTTGCGGGTGGCATTTTAGGTGTATGTTTGCACTTGGTATTTAAAGAAAAATAATGTTTTTATAAGAAGAGTAGGTGAAAAATGATTTCAAATGATGAAATAATGAACTTTTATGCTGTAAAAGAAGCTAATGAAAAAATATATAATTATACGAGCATGTGTCGCAATATGCGGAGAAAATGCGAAAAATGTGGGAAAAGTATACAGGTAGCTGAAAAACTATACAATTCGTTTAAAAAATTGAATGGAAATGAGACGATCAGATCGAATTTAAATATAAGATTTTATAAGTATATGATTGAAAATGTAGATGGAATGGCTAAAAAAATGTATCTTTGTAGTGAAGAGCTACGACAAATGGTAAGATGTACAGGGCATTATTCTGCTTATAATGAAAAGTGGCACTTATTTATAGGATATTATGCTGTCTCATTAGTAGAAAAAATTTATGAAGTGCCTGTATTAAATGAAAAAGTAAAAGATTGGAAATTAAAAGGAAACAGAGCGATTCAAGATCCGATATTAAAATTGTGGATGATCGAAGCAGCAGAAGTTGAGGTTCCACAAAATATATGTGATTTCATCACAAAAATAGAACGAAAAACATGTCCGCATATGAATGTTGAAGATGATATAACGATGTCAAAAATGTTTGATCAGGACTTGTGGGAAAAAATAGAGCAGAAATTTTTTAAAGAAAGTGATGTGCTTATGAAAAATAGCTCAAGGTATAGTAAAGGGGAATAAAATAAATGTTCAATAAAAAATATCAATTGAGTATTAACACGATAAAAAAAATTGAAACATGTGGATATAAGGAGGAGCCCGCTACAAAACCTAAATTTGTTTATGATAGTAGTAGTGGTAATTATCATTTAATACCAAATGATTTGAAATTGGCAGAAGAGATAGCCGGAGAAATAGAAGATAAATTAAGACGATTGGAAAAAGAACTTGATAAACAGTTAGATGATAAATTTATAGTTGAAATCAAAAAAATACGAGGAAAAACCTATGGGTATATAGAATCGAAGGGAGGAATATTTGACGTTGATGGATATATCGGGGCCAAAAATATATTTAGCTTTTTGAGAATAACAATAGGAGAAAAAAGATATGAATTGATGTGCATACGATTTGCGATAGTAGAAAATACTGTTAAGAGCATATTAAAAACGTTACAATTTGAAACATATTATTACAATAAAAAAATAAAATCATATGAATTATATCCGAAAACATTAGAGGATGGAATTGTTTCAAATGGTGATATGGAGGGAAGCTATTATTATAATCCAAGAGTAAGTTTTTATGACGCAGAACAAATTATAATTAACGCATTTTTGGAATTTGTCGAACTAGATTTGAAAGTTCGGAAATAATAAACCTGAATTATTCATGAGCATATAGAAATGCTCAATACTGCAGAGAGTGTAATTGAAACGGTGGAAGTTCTTCTAATCTATTATTCAGATTTTATCAAATACCAGAATTGCCAGTCAAGGCTGGAAATCTTACCTTGACTGACAATTTGGCATTTAAAGCAGGGGAGCCAAGCAGGTAATGGTGGAATTGTCAGATAATTTAATTACGCACTTTTTTTAGACATTCTCATACTGGGTACAGGTAGAATATCTTGAGATGCAGCGAAAGGCAGCCAGGGCAGCGTATGTTAGGGCATGTTTTGATCCAGTTAACGGACGTAAGGAGTAAAGAAGCCTTAGGAGAATATGACCGTCCCTGTGCCGAACAGGAATTTGTGAAATCTTTGTATACTTTGGCAGAAGCTGTCATGAAAAGAAAGGAATGCACCGTGATTTACGATTTTCTGTCGGAATCAGGCACGCTGACCAATAGCAGAATTTCTATGCTCGCATTTCTTGCTGCGATTGAAAAAACAAGAATCTGGTAATGGACAGAAACTCCCGAAAGAAGGACAATAGAAAAAAGAAAAGCAATTTGATGATGTTATGCATGCTGCCCGGAGAATGGGCAGCATGATTTTTTAATATTCATAAGGCGTTACACAAACAACGCTTGCGAATGCTAGAATGGCCTCAACAAAGAAAAAAAGACCGAAAATGAAATAGGATCAAGGAAAAATCCAGCAACTGGATACTCAGATTAAGTGGAGGAATACAAACAATGGGCTTAAAGAACGATATAAAATTTAAAATTTTACAGGAGCTAATGCAAGAGACAAATATAGAAAGACCAATATCCATTTGGAAACTGCGCGATGCTGTCTATGGGGAAATTTCCGTAGAGGGAGACAAAGAGAAGAAAAAGAACAAACGCGATAACCAGATCAGAACTGTAAAAAAGGATGTCTTTGAACTGGAAGCGGAAGGCATCGTTACGATCACCGAGATGGATGAGGATGGAAAGATAGATAATAAAAAGAATATTATCTATTATAATCATCCACTGAGCCAGGAAAAACTACCTTTTCTGATTGAGCATACTTTTACCATGACAGCAACGATAGAGGAAAAGCAGGAAATTATTCAGGATCTGATTACCTGTGCCGGAGCAGGAAATATTAAGAAATATCACTGCTATCTGGAATGGTTTTCTCCAGAATATTTATTAGATGATGCGGGAAAAGCGAAGGTTTCAAAAGAACGGAAATATCCCAAAACACCGCAGATGGAAGGCGAAGAGGTCGTTCGCCGGGCAGAACCGTGCCGCTATACAAATCTGCATGAGAACATGAGCAGAATCTTTGAAGCACTGAGCAATCAGACAGGACAGTTTTTCCGAAAAATTTCATTTAAACTCATACAGTATACGAAATCAGGAGAGCGTGCTTATGTCGATGGTGGGAAGGTCTATACCATTTCACCTTATTTCATCAGCAGTTCAAATGGGAAGTTGTGGCTGGTCGGAAACCATGAGCCGTATCATGGTCTGTCTAATTATCCGATTGAACGCATGGACGAGATTCAGGTGCTCGAGCCGGGTGAGGGAAGATACCGTCCGATGTCTGAACTGGAGGACGAGAACAGGAAGCTGGATAAGTATCGTTATGTAGCGGAACACCAGGGCGGCAGCTATGGCAGTGTGGAACCCATTATTTTACGGGTGCGGAAAACGCCAAATGCTTATACCGTCATGTACCACACGTTTGATGACGAATTCTATTTCATGAAAGGCGGAACTGAGGAATATGATCGGGTGCTGGTATATCGAACCGCGTATTTTATGGCAAACTGGGCGATGATGAATTCACGGGATGTCATCGTGGAGACACCGGCGGTACAGGATCTGATTCGGAATAAAATGAAAGAACTGGAAGGGCTTTATCAGACCAATGAATAAACTAGAAGTTCAATGAAAAATTCTGGAAAGTGTGTAAAAATAGGGAAATATAAAAATTTTTGCAGGGTGCGTAAGGAGGCGTTTGTTACGATGACAGAACAAGGTAAGGTTCATTATCTACTGGTGCGTGGCTATGAGGAATTTCATGATGAGGATGAGTGGCTTGGAATTTATTCCACTTGGGAAAATGCAATTGCTGCATATGAGAGAGAACATGCTGCGCTGGAAAGAGAAAAGGCGAGAGATCTGGAAACCTTTGGCGAACGGGCTATGCAGCTTGCCATGCGTGAAGAAATCCAGATTCACAGCTTTGAGGAAACGACGGGGAGATGGCGATACCATCTCCAGTCAAAAGAAAATCTGCAGAAATGAAAAATGGAATTGTAGTATGAATTATTTTTTTGTTCCGCAAGAAGCGTTACACAAACAACGCCTATTGCGGATAGAATAGGCACATAACAAAAAGCTGTTTCAGATCCAAGGTCAGGGAGGAAAGATACATGTGTAAAAGACATAAACGTTTTGTGATATTTCTGGATGTTGACGGAGTGCTGAATACCACAACCACAGTCCAGAAAACCCCGGATGGATATACGGGGATTGATGATGCACGAGTGGAAGTCCTGGCAAAGACAATTGAAAAAATTGGTGGAGCAGATCTTGTTTTGTCTTCCGACTGGAAAGAAATGAAACCGACAGATGATGATTATGTGTATCTCATTTCTAAACTTGCTTTGTGCGGGCTGTCGATCGATGGGCAGACACAGGATCAGATGTACAAAAGGGGAGAAGGAATTTTGAAATACCTGAAAGCACATCCGGAGATTGAAGAGTATGTAGTTCTGGATGACTGCAGATTTGACTTTCAAAAGGACCGAAAACTCTGGGAACATCTGCTGCTCACCAATGGAATCGAAAACGCACAATTTGCATCGGAAACCCCGGCGGTGGAGGCAATCGTGTTTAGGGATTATCTGAAGCTGTTTTGAAACAGGAGTACTCAAATGAGAAAGAGAATCAGCAGAATGATAGGAAATATATTGTAAAGTGACAAAAAAGTTTTTCTGCGCCAGATACTGAAGGAGGAGCAAAATGAAAAATCAAATTACAAAAGAAACCGTCTATCGTATCCCAGCTGATGTGAAGAGAGAAAGTGCTGTGACCCTGCAGGAAAAGCATCTGCTTCAGAAATTCACCAATATTCTCCGCGAGGATGGGAAAAATTACTGGTTCAATGCGGAGAGATTTCTGCGGACAGCGGAAGAATACAACTTTACAGTTTCAAGCATGATGAGAGACATCGAATTATCAGAGTATGTGGAGGAAGAAGAGATTCCAAGTCTTAAGACGCTTCGCAGATTACTCAATTATTGTGAATATCCAGATGAGAAGCTTGTGGTCGGAATTCAGGCGATTAAACGGATTGGAAAAGCGCTGTACGGGAATCAAAATGCGTTCCTTGAAATTATCGATGAAGAGAGTCTTAGCTGCATGGCAGAGCAGTATCTGAAGATTCGGGAACAGTGAAAGTAAAATCCTGTGAAACAGAAAAGTGGCCAAAAGAGTGTCCACATGCAGGAACGGTTCCATGATAAGATAAGGCATACCCGGAAAGTAAACCACAAGTTCAATGCAAACGACGGAGAGACGTGGAATAATAGGAGTACATAAGAGCTCCGGCGGATGCATCAGAATACAGGACAGATCAGGAGGAACAACTCGATATGACGTTGAACGAACTTTTCGCAATTCAGGAAGCAGACGTAACAGAAGAATTTCTGTTGAAAGCCGGCTGGAGTGAGATCGCAGAAGAACCGGCGGAGATATTCCGGCGGAGCAGGCTGGTTCCTGACGGGGTGGAATCACATAAGGAATACAAAAGTTAAAAGAGAAATATGAGTGAGGTAGCTCAGCCATGGTAGAGCAGAGAAACCAAGCCGATCATGGGTGTGGTCGGTACAGCAAAAGATCTATTGTCGCTGGTTCGATTCCAGCCCTCACTCCTGAAACATGAAAACTCACAGTCAACGTACAAAAGAATGGAGACGAGATCACAAATGAACACAGGATCTGCAATCGAAACTGAAAGATTATTCCTTCTCCCAAGCCGGACGGACAGAGACTCCGAGGCATTTTTACAAATGCTGCGGGATGATGGCGACTTCTACATATTCTGCGGAGTCAGCCCATCCGAAAAACATGTGATGGGGTTTGCCAACTACTTTGAGAGAACCGATCATGAGCTTTGCACCTATTCCATTTTTCACAAACAGCAGAAAGACAAGTTTATCGGCTACGTAGGCGTACATAGAGAAATGGAAGACGAATACGAAATTGAATTTTATATCGCCAGCGAATACCGAAGAAACGGCTACTGTGAAGAAGCCAGCCGAGAGCTGATTAATCAGCTCTTTGGTGACGGGGTTTCTGCAAACGGAAAGAATCTTTTCGTCGATAAGCTGTATGTGACGACCCAGACAGAAAATGAACCAACGATCAGCCTGCTGCGGAAGCTGGGGTTCAGAGAAGTAGAGGACGGCCCGGTCATGGTTGTGCTGGGTAACATTTTCGAAAAAGAAGATAATTTTTTCGCACACGAAGTAGTAAAACTGGTACTGACAAAGGAGGAGTTTTCTGATGGCAATTAAATTTGAAGAACTGAGAAAATATGTTGCACGCAATGTCCGCTTATCCATCTGTTTTGAGGATGGTTATTACCACGATTATCTGATGATGTCAGACATTCCGGAACAGAAATATGCCGGCTTTTACATCTATGGAGTCGGAATGGTGGATGTGGAATTTTCCAGAGATGTCTATACGGCTTTGCCGGAACCGGAAGGAGAATGTTGGTGCAGTAAAGATGATACAATGAATCCGGCGATGGAACTTATGATTTCGGAAGAACCGCGGGATATCAAACGGAGTGTGGAACAGAAGCTTTTGTTCCGGGATCTAAAACCGTATCTGCAGATCGGCAGACATTTTTCTATCGTAAATCGAAATGACTGGTCATCTGAATACTATGAATATCGGAGTGAGATACCGGAGAAATACGATGATATGTATGTGTACGGCATCGGAATGGAAGAGTGTCCACATGTTGAGAAAATGTGGATGGATGTTCAGTATGAAACGGTTCACAGAAAGCAAATGGTGATTGTGCTTTCCAATCAGCCGAGAGAAGATCTGAGAACAGAATAAAAGAGAACTTTTTATGCAACGGAAAAAGGAAAGGAAGAGAGCCAGAGATATGGATAGAGATCACACGTTTGATTTACCAGATTTAACAGAAGACTTCTGGAAAACCGTTGTGTTTGCACAGGAGGATCCCCCTTCTGGAATGGGCGGCCCGGGATGTGTATGTCTGCTCAGCAAAGAGGGAAAAGAGTATATTTTCGGATTTGAAGAGACACCATTTTACAAAAGTACCGAGCTTTTCCCGATCTTTGAGACGACCGATGAAAGAATTGGTTATCGTCATAAATATAAAGCAGAAGATCACGGCTGGAAATATCTGGAGAAAGAAAATGCACTGATCCGGGAAGACATTCTGGATGAGTACAGCAAAGCGGCTGCGGAGGCGAAACGGGAAAAGGAAAATTTCTGGCATTTTTATGCCATCGATCTGGCCGGCCGGGCAATTGGCGTGGAGCATCTGGAACGATATGATTACATCGGAAGCGTTCTGTACAGGGAAAGAATGGATCGGGAAATGGCGGAACGCCGGAAAAAACGCGAGAAGGAGAAACTGACGGAGAACGAATTTAACTGGAAGCCGATGCATGTGAACAATATTCCGGACAATTCTGAGATGGGCGTTTACGCACTGTTGATGAGAAGGAATGACGGAAAAATCAAGGGTGTAAAATACTCGATTCTGTATCAGTACGAGGAGCACAGCCCGATGCTGATATACAGTGATGCAAAGGTGGAAGCCTATATTCTTTTCTACGCGGATTACGATGATATCATCGGTCCGTGGGATTATCATTCTGTCAGCAGACAGGAATGTGCAGAGCTTTACGGAAAAGAAAATCATTTTCCGCCGGAATTGGCATATTATGACTGGATTACGTTTTCAGATGGTGATATTCATAACTTCGGCAGATTTCTCCGCACATTCCGAAGTCTGGAAGAAGCTAAAGCATATGCGATGTATTATGCGAATGTGAACAGCGGCGGAATCAACAAGGAAACAATTCTGAAACAAGAAGAGGAATCCCGAATCGAAGATCATGTGAACCGTATTGCACATTACGAAGCATATCAGATGTATCGAAAATATTATAAAAAAATTCTGGATGCCATCAGCGAAGAAAACTGTTTCCCGGATTCCTGCAGCGGAGGCGGTGTGTATCTCCGAGAGGCTATTTTAAAGAAAGTACCGGAAATCACAGAAGAACAGCTCAGAATGATCTGGAGAGAACTTCCATTTGTACTCGAGAAGAGAACACAGGACTGGATCGAACGGGAAAGGCAGTTCAGCGAGAAGTATATCCGGGAGCAAAGGAAAGAGACAGAAGGAGTTTTTTAAGACAAGAACCTGTCCACATACGGGATACGGCAGGTGGTAAGATAGCAGATAGAAAGAGACAACAGCAGGATTACCGGTAGAGCTCACAAGGGAGGTATCATCGAATGATTCTTTACAAATACACGGCAGACTGTTCAAAACTGAATCTGGAACAGGAAGGTACAACGAAGGAAGGATATGAGGGCCTCTATCCCCGGCGAAGTGACATTGCGGAATGGAACAGTAAATTTTACACAGCCTACCGTACAGAAAAGAAGTTTTTCATTATGATCAGTGATATTCGGAAGGATAAGATGACGATTGTAGCTGAACTTGAAATGGAAGTGGATCCTCGGGAATGTGTGGATTATATTCGGAAGATACTGCCAGAAATGGAGCTGCTTGCATGTGAGGAAATCACAAGTGATGAGTTTTACAAAGAAATGGTCCGGACAGAACGGAATAACTGGACGGAGTGCTATATCCGGTCAATGAAAGAGGACTTAAAGCTTGCTACGGAACCGGAGCACAGCTATTATGAACCTGTTGCGTATCAGGTAAGTGAACGGATTTACACGTCCCAAGATATGAACAGACAAAAGCAGTCAGAACAGATGCAGGAAATTATGGCATCGGAGAGTTTCTATGAAGAGATGGAGCGGATTTATGCTCTGGAAAATGAAAAACGTTTTGTTGGGCATCCCGTGCATTATCTGATCACAGCCGGGGACAAAGCGGCTGCGGATGATATGATTGATATTCTGATTCCAGCCCTTCTGGAGAATCAGAGACTGCTGAGTGGCAGGGCTTATGATGTACAGAAGATGACACATAAAGCAGAACAGGAAGGAAATTTTGAAAATATTTTCTCCGGTGCCAAAGGTGGTACGGTGATCTTAAGTCTGGAAGGTGAAAAGAGTACCGGAATGTATGCCACCGGCAATTATGATCTGGCGAAAGCACTTGGGAATAAGCTGAATGAGTATGGAAATTCTACCTTATTTATCTTTGTAGATATTTCCGGAAACCGCAGTGTATCGGATGATACGATAGCGGAAATTCTTTCCAATGCGGATCTGATTCAAATTCAGGAAGGCCAGGGAGATCTGAAGCGGGCGTCTGCTTATCTGAAACGTCTGGCGGAGAAAACGGAGTATCACGATTACACGATAGACGAGCTGACGCAGTATCTCCCGAAAGAGAAGAAGCTGTATTCGGTTTCGGATATTTATAACGCTTACAACCGCTGGTATGGCCGCGGATTGAAAACCCATATCTACAAGGCCTATAAGGAAAAAGACCTGATCAAAATTGAGCTGAAAAAGAAGACAGATAAGCCTTACCTGGAGCTGCAGAAAATGGTAGGCCTGTCGGAGGTAAAGAAAGTGACAGACGAGATTCTGGCGGCGGCCAAGATGCAGAAAATGCGGAAACAGATGGGTCTTCCGGGGGTTCAGTCATCCATGCATATGCTGTTTTCCGGAAA
>ERZ837380.188-NODE-188-length-95296-cov-7.160320_pt1 | contig 95296 bp, 100 predicted proteins | sample MGYA00519685_ERZ837380 | MGnify/ENA primary metagenome ERZ837380 (study PRJEB31850, sample SAMEA3708817) | human gut metagenome | biome: human gut; feature: human-associated habitat; material: faeces | place: China | collected 2014 ...
CTTAACCCAACATCTCACGACACGAGCTGACGACAACCATGCACCACCTGTCTCCTTGTTAACCTCGGATATATCTCTATACCTCTGCAAGGGATGTCAAGGCCTGGTAAGGTTCTTCGCGTTGCTTCGAATTAAACCACATACTCCACCGCTTGTGCGGGCCCCCGTCAATTCCTTTGAGTTTCACACTTGCGTGCATACTCCCCAGGCGGAGAACTTATTGCGTTAACTGCGGCACTGAGTTATTCCCCCAACACCTAGTTCTCATCGTTTACGGCGTGGACTACTAGGGTATCTAATCCTATTTGCTCCCCACGCTTTCGTGCTTCAGTGTCAGCAACAGACCAGACGGCCGCCTTCGCCACCGGTGTTCTTCCATATATCTACGCATTTTACCGCTACACATGGAGTTCCGCCGTCCTCTTCTGTTCTCTAGCTGAACAGTTTCCAGAGCCAGTACGGGTTGAGCCCATACCTTTTACTCCAGACTTGTTCTGCCACCTACGCACCCTTTACGCCCAATCATTCCGGATAACGCTCGCCACCTACGTATTACCGCGGCTGCTGGCACGTAGTTAGCCGTGACTTTCTGGTAAGATACCATCACTCACTCATCATTCCCTATGAATGTCGTTTTTCTCTTACAACAGAGCTTTACGATCCGAAGACCTTCCTCACTCACGCGGCATTGCTCGTTCAGGGTTCCCCCCATTGACGAAAATTCCCTACTGCTGCCTCCCGTAGGAGTTTGGGCCGTGTCTCAGTCCCAATGTGGCCGTCCGCCCTCTCAGGCCGGCTATGCATCGTCGCCTTGGTGGGCCGTTACCTCACCAACTAGCTAATGCACCGCAGGTCCATCCATGTTCATGGCCTTAGCCACTTTAATAGCAGTCAAATGCTTGTCTGCTACCTATCCGGTTTTAGCATCCGTTTCCAGAAGTTATCCCGGGCACATGGGCAGGTTACCTACGTGTTACTCACCCGTTCGCCACTAGATTCAGAAAAGCAAGCTTTCCTTCCTCTCGTTCGACTTGCATGTATTAGGCATGCCGCCAGCGTTCATCCTGAGCCAGGATCAAACTCTCCATTTGATTTAGCTCTTAGATGTCTCTGACATCTTTCTTTACAATTGTTTGTTTTTCGAAATTGACGTTTTAGTTTGTATTTTATTTCCTGTTCAGTTTTCAAAGATCATGTGCACCTCAGCAGTGCTCATCTATATTACCAAATACTTCTCTTCTTGTAAACCCCTTTTTTTTTAAAAATTTAAAAAGGACACTTTTCCAAGCATCCCTAAATCTTATTGAGCATCCTCAATTGCACTGATTTTTGCGATTCTTCCTTTATGTCTTTCACCCTCACTAAATGGAGTGTTCAAGAAAGTATGAACAATATCTTTGCAAGTTTCAATACCTGTCGTTCTTTGTCCCATACTCAACATATTCGCATCATTGTGTTCACGAGTTAAACGAGCCATAGTTACATCTGTACATAATGCACAACGAATTCCTTTTACTTTATTAGCTGCAATTGAAACTCCAATTCCAGTACCACACATAACAATACCCTTGTCCACTTCTTTATTCACTACTAAATCTGCACACGCTTTTGCCATATCCGGATAATCAACACTATTTGTATCATGACAACCACAATCTACAACTTCATGGCCTTCATCCATCAACATTTGTTTGATTTCTTCCTTATATGTATATGCTCCATGATCACATGCCATACCAATTTTCATCATTCAATCCTCCTCAACATCTATAAATATTTTACAACGTTTCCATCTTTGCGTAAAGACAACTAACTTTTCGCATCAAATGATTTTCTACATGAAGGACAACGAACTTCAATTTTCCCCTTATTTCTAGGAACACGAATAATTTGCGCACATTCAGGACAAACTAAATACTTATTTTGTTTATCCTTCAAAGACTTATTAATAGCTTGAAAGCGATGAGTCACTTTTGCCTGAACACGAATAAACTTTTGATTTTCAATCGATCTTGCCACATAGTTCTTCGATAATGCACGTGCTAAATAAATAATAATACTAATATAGAACAATATATTGATCACAATGTTTTTTCTAAAAAATAAACTTAGTACTAATAAAATAAGTTCTAAATAAAATAGGAACTGATTTAATTTATCTGTACCATATCTACCTTGCATAAAACGATATAATTTTTCTCTCATTCTCATCACCGAGTTCTATAATAACATATAATATATGAACTCGCTATGTGCATTTTACCATCATTTGTATACTTGTTTTTATTGTTTACAAATTTTTTCATATTTTAATGAAACATTTTCAATTTTTGTGCTATAATCATCACGTATTAAATAAGGGAGGACTTAAAATGAAAGACCTAGAGCAATTATACGAAACCGTAAAAAAACGAAACCCCAATGATAAAGAATTTCTTCAAGCTGTTGAAGAAGTATTCGAATCATTGAATATTATCGCAGATGTACATCCTGAAGAATTAGACGATGATGTATTAGAAAGACTTGTAGAACCTGAAAGACAAATCATTTTCCGTGTTCCTTGGGTTGATGATAATGGCAAAACTCAAGTAAACCGTGGTTACCGTGTTGAATTCAACTCTGCCATCGGACCTTACAAAGGAGGTTTACGATTCCACCCATCTGTAAACATTAGTATCATCAAATTCTTAGGATTTGAACAAGTATTAAAAAATTCATTGACTACACTTCCTATGGGAGGTGGAAAAGGTGGATCTGATTTCGATCCAAAAGGAAAAAGTGATCGCGAAGTTATGCGTTTTTGCCAAAGTTTCATGAGCGAATTATACCGTCACATCGGGCCAAACACAGATGTTCCTGCTGGAGACATTGGTGTTGGAGGCCGTGAAGTCGGATATTTATTTGGACAATATAAACGTTTGAAAAATGAATACAGCGGCGTATTGACAGGTAAAGGATTAACATTCGGTGGATCCTTGATTCGTACCGAAGCTACTGGATATGGTCTATGTTACTTTACACAAGCTTTATTAAAAGATAACGGAACTAGCTTCGAAGGAAAAACAGTTACGATTTCCGGAAGTGGTAACGTAGCTATCTATGCTTGTGAAAAAGCAACACAACTTGGAGCAAAAGTTGTAACTATGTCGGATTCAAACGGATTCGTTTACGATCCAGAAGGAATTGATTTAGATTTAGTTAAAGACATCAAAGAAGTTCGTCGTGGACGTATTAAAGAATATGTTGAAAAAAGACCAAATGCAACATACACACCAAACGCACGTCCATGGACTGTTGCATGCGATATTGCTCTTCCATGTGCCACTCAAAACGAACTTGATTTAGAAGATGCAAAAGCATTAGTAGCTAATAAAGTTTTTGCTGTATGCGAAGGGGCTAACATGCCAACAACACCAGAAGCTATCCACTATCTTATGAAAAACGGTGTATTCTATGCTCCAGGTAAAGCAAGCAATGCCGGAGGTGTTGCATGTTCTGGTCTTGAAATGTCACAAAATGCTCAACACTTATCTTGGACAGCAGAAGAAGTTGATCAAAAGCTTGAAAACATTATGGTAAATATTTTCGAAACTTGTCGTGATACTGCTAAAGAATATGGTCATGAAAAAGAATATGTAGTTGGAGCTAACATTGCTGGATTCTTAAAAGTTGCAAAAGCAATGAAAGCACAAGGCACAGTTTAATGAATATAAAAGCCGATTTCGGCTTTTATTTTTTGTGATTTTGTCTTATTATCTTAAAAGAAAAAAAGGTTGTGATTATTTTATGAAAAGAGCAAAACAAACATCTGAATCCATTGAGCTTGGTATTCTTCTAGCGTTATCCGGAGGTTTTATGGATGCCTATTCATACTTGGCAAGAGGACAAGTCTTCGCAAATGCCCAAACTGGAAATATGCTCCTCTTTGGTGTCAATTTAGCAAGAGGACAATTCCAGCATGCCCTACATTATTTATGTCCCGTACTTGCTTTTGGTCTAGGTATTTTCTTAGCGGAATTTGTACATTTTCAAAAAATTCAAAAAGTACACTGGCGACAAGTTACTCTCTTGATTGAAATCATTATATTATTTGGCGTTGGATATATTTCATTCGAACAAAACCTTCTCGCAAATTCTTTAACTTCTTTTGCGTGTGGATTACAAGTACAAGCCTTTCGTAAAATACATGGTAAAGGTTACGCAACAACGATGTGTATTGGGAATTTAAGAACAGGAACACACGAAATGTGTAATTATTTATGCACAAAAAAAGTCCAACATCTACAAAGTGGACTTCTCTACTACTCAATTATTTTAACATTTATAATCGGTGCCATTCTAGGAAACTTTTGTATTCAGATTTTTTCTGCAAAAGCTATCTGGATAAGCGTTTCACTATTAATACTCGCCTTTATTTTAATGTTTATTGACCGTGAAAAAGACGAGGCTTTTCAATAAGTTTAAAACCATTATCATAATCAATTCGCGTAATTGAACAATTAGGAACTAAAGCTGCCGTTGTCGGTTGTTCGTTGACAAATCCAGGACATAGATAGTTTACAATATGTTTAATAGCAGAACCATGACATACCACTAACACATTCGCATTCGGATATTCGGATGCAATTTTTTTTAACGCATTAAAGACACGTTCAATTACATCACTATGGTTTTCACCACCACAAAAACGATACCCCTCTGAATATTTTATTCCATCCTTAAAAATATTTGATGATTTTTCTGCTTCAAAATCCCCAAAACACTGCTCTTTTAATTGTTTTGAAGAAATAATTTTCACATCTCTATTTTCTAAAATATATTGCGCTGTATCCATAGCACGCTCACTTGTTGAACAAAAACAAACATCAAAAGAATCATTCTTTAATTTTTTCCCTAGCTCTTTTGCCTGAGAAACGCCTAATTTAGTTAATGGTGAATCACACCAACCTTGAATACGTCCCTTCACATTAAACATGGTTTCGCCATGACGAACAATATAAAAATGAGTCATATATATACCTTCCTTTTGCCTCATTATAATCCATTTCAGTTAGATATCAATAACTATTTTTCATTGTAAAGAAAATTTGATTTTGATACTATAAACCCATCCATAAGGGAGTAGTTATCTTACTTCTGTAAGTATTTAAGTCAACATACTGATCAAAAGATCTGGCTTATTGTAAAAAACAAGACTTATGCGAAAAAAGATATTTTTTTTCGTATAAGTCTTTTCTTGTTTTAAGGAGGAAATATGGATTTTATTACTATTTTATTTATTGGTGTTGGTTTAGCTATGGATGCATGCGCCGTTTCATTAGCAAAAGGTATGGGCCTTGATAAAGATAAAGTAAAAAAATACGCTTTGATCTTGGCACTCGCATTTGGATTCTTTCAAGCACTTATGCCAGCTATTGGCTATTTTGCAGGAAGTCATTTCACCGATTATATACAATCCATCGATCACTGGATTGCCTTTATTTTGTTGAGCTTAATAGGTATCAACATGATTAAAGAAGGAAAAGAAGAAAAAGAAGATGAAGTAAAAATTCACTCCATCTCATTTAAAGACATTCTTCTTTTAGCTATCGCCACAAGTATTGATGCATTAGCCGTTGGTGTAAGTTTTGCCTTTTTAAAAGTAAATTTATGGATTGCCACAACTACAATAGGAATTACAACCTTTGTACTTTCCTTCATTTGTGTATTGTTCGGCAAAACACTAGGGAACCTATTTGAAAAATATGCAGAATATATGGGCGGTTCTATCTTAATTCTTTTAGGCACCAAAATCTTGATTGAACATTTATTTTTCTAACTAGACTTCAACAGAATTCTTTTTTCATATATTCCGACATTTTCAAGGCAAATTCTTTATGTCCCTTTTCAGATAAGTGCACACCATCAAAACTCATATTTAATGGATTGCAGTCTATACAATGAACGTTCATTTTTTTATAGGCTTCATTCAATCGAATACTTTCCGCTTTAAATATATCAATTTGTAAAATTGGTGGACAAAGAATCAATACCTTTCTTGTATCTATAGAATCAATTAACTCATGCATAAAAGAAACAATCTGATCTACATCATAATAATGCATCAAATCATTCGATCCAAGCATAATACAAAACAAATCGATTGAAGCTAAATCATAAGTTTCGTCTTTAACATCCCTTAACAAACGTCCATTTAATGAATCTTCAAAAAACATCCATCCAGCTACTAGATCATTCAAGTAATCTTTGTAAGTTAAATCATATCTTTGAAAATATCCCCTTGGATCATATCCCCAAGTATTAGAATCCCCAAAAATCAATGCTTTTTTCATCATGCCACTCTTCGAATTCGTTTACGCACAACCATGAAACAAATTCCATGTGCTACAAGCGTTATAACCCATGTGATTGGATAAGAAATATACAACGAAAATGTTGTATGTACTGACTTAAATACAGTAAATATCCATATAACACGAATGACACAAACACCTGTTAAAGATACCAACATTGGTAGAATTGAATAGCCAACTCCTCTTAAACTTCCAACTAAAGTGTCCATAATTCCACATAAACAATACATTGTACTAATGATAGCTAATCGATCAATACCAAATTGAATAACACTTTTATCACTCGAATAAATAGATAATAATTGTTGTCCAAAGAAATAAGCACCTTGTCCTAACACAAGACCAACTACCGTTACAATAGCTAAACATTCCAATAATATTTTATCGATTCGATCATATTTTCTTGCCCCAAAATTTTGTGAAGTAAATGACAAAGAAGTTTGATAAACAGCATTCATAGACGTGTACACAAAGCCTTCAATATTACTAGCCGCTGTGTTTCCAGCCATAACTAAAGATCCAAAAGAGTTAATACTTGATTGGATCAATACGTTTGAAATACTAAAAATAATGCCTTGAAGTCCTGCAGGAAGTCCTACTTCTAACATTTTTAATGCCAATTCTTTATGAAAGCGCATATCCTTTAATTCAAAATGTAAAGGGCCGTCCATATGCTTTAAACAAGACAAAATAAGTCCCGCACTGATTCCTTCAGATATGATTGTAGCCAATGCAACACCAGCAACTCCCATATGAAATACAATTACAAAACATAAATTAAATAGTACATTAATGATTCCAGAAACCATTAAGAAATATAATGGACGTTTTGTATCCCCAATTGACCTAAGTATAGCAGCACCAAAGTTATAGACCATAAAAAAAGGCATCCCTGCAAAATAAATCCGCATATATAAAGAAGATAAATCAATTACATCTTCTGGTGTTGCCATCAATTCTAATAAAGGTTTAGCAAAAAAGAAGCCAACAAATACCATTAAGAATCCTCCAAAAACAGCAATAAAAATTGCTGTATGTACAGCTTTAGATGTATTTTCTTCATCTCTAGCTCCAATGCATTTTCCCAATACTACATTTGCTCCAACACTAATCCCAATAAACATATTCACCAACAAATTAATCAATGCACTTGTTGAACCAACCGCTGCAAGTGCTTGATTTCCAGTAAATCTTCCAACCACTATAATATCAGCCGCATTAAATAAAAGTTGTAAACATCCCGATAATATTAATGGTAACGCAAAAACAATCAATTTTTTTAAAATTGGACCATTACACATATCCACCTGATAACTACGCATTAAAAATCTCCCATTCAATAATAGACAAATTATATACCTACTGTAAAATTTTTGAAAGAAAAAAAGAATGAAATGTAATTTTTCATTCTTTATTGCACTCTACTTTTCATACGATCCGGATGTAAACTATATTGAATCGCAATATCTTTTGAAATTTTATTCTGTTGATACAATTCAAAAATTGAATCATCCATCATAACCATACCATTTTGCCGATTGGATGCCATTGTATTTTCAATTTGATGAATCTTATTTTCACGAATCTGAGATCGAATAGCCGGATTTACTTGCATAATTTCAAATACTGGAATTAATTCTCCATCGATTGTAGGAATCAATTGTTCACTTATAACCGCCTCTAAGATCATGGACAATTGACTACGAACTTGATCTTGATGTCCCTGAAACATATCTACAATACGATCTATTGTATTTACTGCACCAACTGTATGTAATGTGGATAAAATTAAATGTCCTGTTTCCGCAGCAGAAAGTGCTGTAGAAACCGTTTCTTCATCACGCATTTCTCCTAATAAAATAATTTCAGGTGCTTCACGCAAAGCTGATTTTAATGCCGTTAAATAATTCTTTGTATCATGATACACTTCGCGTTGTGAAACAATCGATTTCTTATGCGAATGCAAAAATTCAATTGGATCTTCAATCGTAATAATATGGCAATTTCTAGTTTCGTTCATTCGATCAATCAAGCAAGCTAAAGTTGTACTCTTCCCACTTCCAGCAGGACCACTTACTAAAATAATCCCTTTTCTACGATTTGAAAGACTTAAAATAGATTCTGGTATATGAAAATCTTCTGGTTTTGGAAGTTCAAATTTAACTACACGCAAAACAGCCGCTTCTGAATTTCTTTGACGATATACATTGACCCTAAAACGTCCTACTTGTGATAACGAAAACGAAAAATCATCTTCCCCATTTTTTTCAAAATTCTCATATGAACAATAAGGTGCAAAGCCATACAACTGTTGAACAATATTTTTCGTATCATTCGGCATCATTTTTTCTTGTGTTATCGCAACAAGCTGTTGTCCAACCTTCAACATACAAGGACTTCCGGCAACAAAGAAAATATCTGAAGCATTTTCTTTTATAGCTTTTTTTAAAATCTCAACAACATCCATACTATTCTCCTTTCACAATCGTCTTAAATACAACAATTTGACCATGATCAACCTTCACTTTTAAATATGTATCCTCTTTTACATGAACCAAAAAATCCGTTTCATTTTGATCAATCAATTTATGTGCTTTAATCTCAGCTTGATAATATGCTTTTTTATACGTATAGCTACGATTGACTTGTTCATGCATTTGATAAACTTTATTTGCTGAAAACAACACTAAAACGCACATGCATACAACGACAAATATACTCAGCATTGTAACGACACCTAATCCTATTCTTGACTGTTTCATTTGATGTTCCCCTCTTGATAATAATGATAATCTAACACTTTATCTTCTTTTACATAAATCTGTATACGAAACTCATTATCGTTAATACGCTTGATTTTAATATCATAAACCGTATCGTTCATTTTTCTAGTATAATCTCCAACACGAGTATGCGTTTCAATTTCATTTTGAGCAATAATCATAGCCTCTTGACGATATGTATCTTCCTTAGATACTTGCATCATTTTCGCATAGATTTCAATTAAAATCGTGGATGTGATAAGAAAGAAAAATAATACAAAGAGTAGTTCTAAAAAAAATGAAAATGGCTTCTTTTTCATGATGCCACCCCACTTCTTAATTCAACATAAAACTCAACACCATTAATTTCACAAATAATTTTATTTTTATCTTGCTTCACATCAAAGTCATCACATGCCATTAAAGCTTGTCCCGTAGTAAAATCTGGTTGCATATCTTTAATTACACAAAGCTCCATTAACTTAGATTTATCTCTATATAAATAGGTATCACTTTTTGTATCCGATAGCTTAATTATTTTTTGACCATCTCTTTTTTCAACACTAACTCCATTTACTTCATCATAACTATGAATTTTGTTTGTGACATATAAAACGGGTGTATATGTTTCAAAATCATTTTTAGTACGTCTTTGCAGCATCGAATAATCTTCAATTTGAATATTCAAAAGCATGAAACAGCATAACACAAACAATAACATTAACGAAAGAGAAAAGAAAACACCTGCATTTTTCATCATTCATTCCCCTTTCTATAAACATAAATATTTGGATATATATTATCCCCCTGCCAATCATATGTAATGAAATAGCTATTTATATCATAAGTAAACCCATAATATTTCTTTAAATATTGAATATTTTCTGGATAATGCCCCTCAACACTGTAACAACTAATTAAGGCTGTATCCAAACTATTTTTTACACGATCTATATCTAAATTCTCTGTACTCTTATTGATATTTGATAAACCTATCCATATCAATCCTAAAAACAAGCCAAAGAACAATATGTTCTTCCCCTTCATAAAACTACCCCAATGTCTGTAATACATTCATTAAAGGAAGCATAATAGAAACTAGTACAAATCCTACTAACAAGGATAATCCCGCAATCATAGATGGCTCTAAACGATTTAAAAAGCTCGATAACATTCTTTCTAAATCTTCTTTATAACGATTTGATAAGGTTTTTAATACTTCATCTTGATGACCACTTTGATCCGCTGCCATCAATAAAGCACCATATCCTTGATCATACACATTCTCTTTTACTAATGCACTCGCCAGGCTTTCTCCTTCAAGCATACGATTTTTTACATGTAAGATTTTATCCTTTAATACAGGATGCTCAATCGATAGAAGTATAATATCTACAGCATCAATCAATGCATATCCACTTGAAACAAATAAAGATAATATATATGTAAACTTAGTCATTTCTTTTTGATAATTCAACTTAGAAAAGAATGGTAATTTTGTCATCCATACTTTATTCGGACTTTTTTTATAAATAAAATATAAAATAAGACCAAAAACTAGAATAAACAATAAAATAAAAAAGCCAATATAACTTAAGATTCGAGCTGAATACATCAAAGACAATGACATCGACATTTGGCTCAAAATATTTTCAAAAATAGGAAACACTTTAAATATTAAGGTGGCAACAATCACAAACATCATCAAAATCAAAACAAATGGATATGTGATTGCATCTTGAATTTGATAATTCAATTCTTTTTGTCTTGCATAATATGTACTCAATTCCTTAAACACTACATCTAAATTCCCAATACTTTGCCCAACTACAACCATCTGAATCATATATTCATCAAATTCTTTAGATTCTTTTAATGCATCTGTAAAAGAATAGCCTTGCTTCATTATATCTTCTAATTTTTTTGCACATATAGATACATCTGCATCAAAACCAACAAGCATTTTCAAGCCATCTTCCACTTGCAAACCATTTGAAATAGCCAATGCCAATTCACTTGTAAAAATATATTTTTCATTATTCGATAACATACATACGCCTCCTAATAGTGATACACTTCATCATATTTCCCTTCATAATCCGAATTTTTTGAATCCGAAAATGTAGGATCTACAAGATTCCATTTTTCCTTATCAAAATATATTTTAGGATTGATCCATCCCGTATCCTTTAAATAAATTTCAACCCAGGCATGATACTCAATATCCGTCCATCCAACAATCACCTTTGCCGGAATACCTTGAATTCTGCATAGAGCAGCAAGACTTGCCGCATAATCAAAACAAATTCCCTTGCCACTTTTTAATGAACCATCAATATCTGGTAAGACAAACGTATCACTTACATCCTTTGCCTTTTGATCGTCATAATCTAATGTATCTACAACATATTTAAACAAATGTGCTATACGCGTCAAATCGTCACGATCATCCTTTACAAGTTCAAAAGATTTTTTATATACATAAGAATCCTTTGTATAATCAACAATTTGATTCGGATATAAATAGGGAACAAGATCATTTGGCAACTGAACATCTATCGTATTAGAAGCGCATATCGCATATCTTGTTCCTTCTATTTGCTGCAAAATTTTTATCGTATAACTGCCATTATCCATATTCATTGGAAAAGGCTTGAATTCTGTTGTCTTTAAATCATAGTTATATTTTTTATCATCCTTTGAAATCTGTAGTTTGATTCCCGAAGTTTCTTGAAGTAACCTAGCACAAATATATCCATCATTTGCGTGTGTTAGATCCACTTCAGCTAGACTACCATCACTCAAAACACTCAGTTCTTCCTGGCTAGGCCATAAAACTTCAGCTTCCGTTTGCGAAGGACTTTCTTCACATTTTGTGGGGTATTTTGTAGAATCTTGACATCCACATAGAAGGCAAAATGCCATCAAGATATAAACTACATTTTTTACTATCCTATACTTTCTCATACTACACTAATAATACACCTATTTCTTATGAATCAAATCATTAAATGCATCTATTGATAAAGGACGACTATAATAATATCCTTGTCCCACATTGGCACCTAGACATCTTATAAATTCATCATCCTTGCTTGATTCAACACCTTCAACGACAACACGTATATTTGATTTTTTCGCAATGTTGATAATTCCTTCTAAAATCCATTTTGTTTTTTTGTTTTCTAAGTCCGAATCTATATGCAAGAAAATACGATCAATTTTTAATTCATCAATAGTAAGTTTCGATAAAACATTTAAAGATGAATATCCACTACCAAAATCATCTAGAGATACAGAAAAGCCTAATTTTTTTACTTCCAAAAGAATTTGATTAAACAATTTAAAATCTTCAATAACCGTACTCTCCAAAACCTCTAAAGTGATATAGGAAGCCGAAACATCGTACTCCTTTAACAAGGACTTTAATTCTGAAATATAATTTTCATGATAAAAAACAATTTTTGATTGATTCACTGAAATATTGACCGGTTGAATTCCCATATCAATCCATTTACGTATTTGTTGAATGGCTTTTCTTAACATGTAAAAGTCTAGTTTTGAACAAAACCGATTCTTTTCAAAAATCCCTACAAAACTTGATGGAGGAAGATAGGTCCCATCCTCTAATTTCCATCGAACCAAAGCTTCGGAAGAAACAACTAGATTCGAACCTAAATCCACCTTAGGCTGCAGCACCATTTCAAAACAATTTGAATCTAAAGCTTGTTGCATATTAGATTCTACAAAATTTTCAAACTCTTTTTTCTTATGCACTTCTTCATCAAAAAAACAAATATTTTCAGAAGCCATTTCCTTCGACTGAGCTAAGGCAAACATAACATTTGTAAGCATTTGTTCAAATGAATATTTTTCTTGTCTTGCACCATTACAAATAACACCACAACAAAACTCGTATTCATAACAAAAATCTTTTGTATTTTGACGAATACTATTAAATATCGCATGAATACGATTTGAAACCTTGTTTTCAGCCGTATCCATCAATAACATATAGAAAACATCGGCACTATCTCGACAAATAATTTCATCCTTTTTCAGCATTGGCTTTATACAAGTTACAATACGACACAAAAAATCATCTGACTTATCTCTTCCTAAAATCTCATTCATAAATTTAAAGCGTCGCAGATTTAAAGACACTAATGAATAATTATTATTTTTAAGGGCATATATACGAACCAACTGCGTAAATCGAGCAAAAGAAACGGCACCAGTTAATTGATCTGTATAAGCTAACTTTTCCATCTCTTCATTGTTTTTTACCATCATTCTATATGCGATCCACAATAAAAGAATGACTACAATCACAAATAACATCAAAACATAATTTGTAGTACGTGACATAACATATAAAGGATAATTTAATGATTTAGCTGAATTTACATAACATAAATACCAACCTTGAATCCCAATTTTTTTTACAACAATTCCATGTTCTTGACCTTTGACTCCTATCAATCCATTCACATTTTCGGATAGATTCATATTTTTTATGACAGCTAACACTTCATTTGATTCTAAATTCTTTTGAATTCCATAAAAATCTTTAAAATCCGTAATGTACAAATTCCCACCACTTATTGATTTTCTCATCAAATCTGTATATGGTTTCAAGCTACTATCAGCACACAATACTCCAACAATCTGATTTTCATTCTCATAAACAGGCACTATATATGTAAGCTTATAATTCTTATTTTTTTGTTTAAATGTACTTTGTTCCCCCAAAAAACCATTCTTAATTTTATCTTTATATTCATCTGATAAATTGTTATACGAAAACTTAGAATCCTTTTTTGAAGAATACACATTATGATTCATATCGATAAATTGAATCGATGAAAAATCACTCTCTTTTTTCATTTCAAATAATGAGGAATCTAAATCTGTTTCCTTATTTAAATTTCTTGCGAAAGTATTCAATAAAACTAAGTCTGTATTCTTTTTTGAAGAAACACGTTGTACACACAAATCTATTTCTTGATCCATAGTTGTATATGTTGCCTTATTTAAACTATCATCTGCATGATTGATAAAAAGAAAGGCCATCAATAAAATTCCAAGCACCATCAAAATAGAGAAGATCAATAGTTTATAAATTCTTTTCCTTAATACACTTGCATCCATATACAATCTACATCTTTCTATTATCTGTTTCTATCTAGTTCTGCTTTATGAACTGAGTAATTCATACGATAGTTTTTCTTTCTAAAAATACTATAAAATTTATTCGAAATACGCTGTATAATCAAATGCGCATTCTCTTCTGTTTGACAATCCACTAGAAGCAATAATTGCGTTTCACTTGTACGTGTAAACAAGTCGTTACTTCTTAAGCATGAACTTACCAATCTTTTTACGCGATCAAAATCCACACCTACTTTTTCATAATCTAAAGTTCCGTCTGAGAATTGTAACATAATCAAATAATAATTTTGTTCATTACGAACTGACATTTTCAACAACAATTCATAGAAATATTTAAAAATTTCATACGAGCAGAAAAAGCCCTGATTTTGTTGATCACGATTTGAAAGTTCCCTCATAATCGTTTCCATATCTTTATTTTCTTCTTTAGCATGATCAGCAATAATAATGTCGTACAATTGTTTAAAACGTTTTGATAAACCCGTTCCAAGTTCCGACAAGAAAATATCATTTAATTCATCATAATACTTCAATGCCTCTCGATAATTTCGCGTTGCGACCAAACCCTTCATATAATAGTAATGTAAGCCTTCATTAAAAGGTTCAATCAATACAGCTTGATAATTCATAAGCATCATTTCATCGTATCGCTTTTGCGTATACAAATAACAAGATGTACGCATCATTGTTTTAACATACATTTGTCTAAATACTTCTTGTTTTTGTAGAATCCAATGAAGCTGGCTTGGTGAAGCATAAAACCGTCCTTGATATAATCTAAATATTTTTCTAGCAATCTTAAACTCTTTTTCATCCAACAATTCAGCGCCCTCATTGATTTGATTATAAGCCTTTTGTAATTCTACAAAATCAATATTCCAATCTAAATTTGGATTTAAGATATAGCCCTTTCTTGTCGTAACAATAACTTCTTTATCCTTAAAAAAATCAATTTCATTTAATTCGGAACGCAATCTAAAAATAGAGAATTTTAATGCACTAGATGGATTTTTACTTTCCGGCCATAAAATATCAATCAATTCATCTTTTTGAACTGGCTTCTCACTATGAAACAATAACACTTGCAACAAATTCACCAATTGTTTGCCAAATAATTCCACAATATTGACCGTCACATTATCGTTTGTGATTTCCAATCCCCCAAAGGTTTTTACATAATAAGTTTCACTCATGATGATCCTCCTTTCAAAAAATTATATAGTATCTAACCTAGTTTTATTTTACAATAAATTTCACAAACAAAAAAGCAGAGAATTAGAAAATATTCTCTGCAAATCATTATTTTAAAGTATATTCAACATGTTGATAGAAAACACCATTCTCTTCAATACTTGAAAGAATCTTTTTATTGTATAAAGATTCATCAAATTCAGGAAAATACACTTCGGCATCGGCATCTGCATCAATTTGCGTTAACACAAGTCTTGATGCATATTTTAGCATTTCACTATAGATCATGCCACCGCCAATACAATAGATTTCCTCATCCACATCTTTATAACGCTTCATGAATTCTTCAACACTTTCACACATTTCTATATCTTCACCTAGATCTTTACATGTTCTTGAAATAACAACATGATGACGCTTAGGCAACTTACCAGGAAGACTCTCAAATGTTTTTCTTCCCATCACAATCGTGTGACCTGAAGTTTCTTGTCTAAAAAACTTTAAGTCTTGCGGCAAATGCCAAATCATATCATTATTCTTTCCAAGTTCACGATTTTTACCAATCGCTGCAATCAACGTTAATTTCATAAACCACCTATTGTGCTAAAGGAAAACTGATTTTCCCCATGTGCTCGTATCCATTCAATTTAACATCTTTTGTAGGATCAAAATCATAGAAATCTGTAATATCTGGATTCAACCATAATTCTGGTGCTGGCAAAGAACCTTTTGTTTCATAACGATTCAACTGCTCTTTGATTCCATCAACTTGGTTTACATAAATATGTGCATCCTTGATAGACCAATCGATCGTACCTGGTTTTAATCCTGTAACCTGAGCCACCATCATTAATAAAACTGCATATTGTGTAACATTAAAAGGCAATCCTAAAGGAACATCGCAACTTCTTTGATGAACCCAAATATTCAACTTGCCATCTGTCACATCCCATTCTGAGCTCCATACACAACTTGGAAGTACAGCTGTGTCTAGTTCACTATCTTGCCATAAAGAAATAACACGTCTACGATCTTCTTTATCATTTTTTAATGAATTTAAAAGCTTATTCATTAAATCATATTTTTTTACAATATATCCATAAGCGGTTCCAATCGTATGGGCAAAACTTGGATCAAAATGTTTTAATACATTCCCTGTATTTTCATCAATCCAATCTCCATCCTCATTAATTTCCCATTTATCCCAAATATGAACATTTCTTTCTTGAAGCCACCTGACATCATTACTTTGTGCTTGGTAGATCCATAGCATTTCTGTAACAGCCTGACGAATAAACAATTGTTTCGTTGTTAAAATTGGAAATTCTTTAGATACATCCAAATGGAAATGTGCACTCGGAATTTTAATCGTATCTATTCCAGTACGATTATGTACTTGAACTCCATTCTCTAAAATATCTTTACATAATCCGCAATAAACATCATCAAAGTATGACATCCATGTCCTCCTTTAAAATATTTTCTTCGATAAAACGAGCCACTGCACTTTCATCGTTTGTATACGCACTCACAAATGCACCACAATCTTTAACCTGCTTAGAGCCATTTTTCATGCAGACTCCCATACCAACCTTTTGAAGCATCTCCATATCATTTTGTTCATCTCCAAAGGCAACACAGTTTTCAAGTTTGACACCAAAGTGCTTTGCGACCTTTTCAATCCCATATCCCTTATTGATTCTAGGATCTACATATTCAAATAAGTTATCTGCTGTTAAAAAGCCAACACAAGCCTCATTCTTATATTGTTTGGCGCGCTCTAACACAATAGGCATATATTCTTTGTCACAATGAATAATCAGCTTGTTGCATGTATTATTCAATAAATATGGTTCAAGATCGATTTCAATCTCTGTTTCCCCAAAGATTCGAGCATGTTCTTGCGTTTCTATACTTGTACGATTTGTATATCGAGTTGCTCCTTCTAAAATCCAAAAATCTACATCTAGATCCTCAAAAAAATGAATGATATCTAAAACAACTTCTCCATCCAATAGATGATATTCTTCTTTTGTTCGTTGCCTTAAATCATATAAGACGCCACCATTCATTCCCATAATAAAGCTTACACTATCTTCAATTTTCCATTCTTTTAACATGGCACGTATTGTTTCAACAGGACGACCAGAAGCAATCCCAAACAAAATGCCGTATTGTTTCAATTTTGAAACTGCTTCTTTATTCAGAGATGTAACTTTCTTCTTTGAATTTAAGAAAGTTCCATCCAAATCTGTCGCAATCAAAGTTATTGGTTTCATATATTATCCTTCGTAAGTTAAGAATGCTGCATATCCTTTCTTTGCTTCATAAATATCCGCTTTACTAGCCAATTCAAATGGCGCATGCATATTATGTAATGCTACACCACAATCAATAACTTGCATTCCATAGTTTGCCAAAATATATGCGATTGTTCCACCGCCACCTTGGTCTACTTTTCCAAGTTCACTTGTTTGCCATGCCACATTGTGATCATCCATGATACGACGAATCAATGCGATATATTCAGCGTTCGCATCGTTACATCCACTCTTACCACGAGCACCTGTATATTTATTAAATACAATACCCTTTCCAAATTCTGCTTGATTTCTAGGACTGGATGCCGATGCATAAATTGGATCATGTGCAGCACTTACATCACTTGAAAGCATTGTTGAATTCATCATTGCACGTTTTACACTTAAAGCGGAATAATCACCCATACACTCCATAACTTCAGCAACAAAGTTTTCAAAGAACATAGAGTGCATACCCGTTGCACCTTGAGAACCAACTTCTTCTTTATCTACTAATAGACAAACAGCTGTACGTTTTACATTTTCAGCTTCCAATTGAGCCACTAAACTAGTATAAGCACAAATACGATCATCATGACCATAACCTAATACCATACTTGAATCAAAACCACAGCTTCTTGCACGTCCTGCAGGAACCACTTCTAATTCAGCTGAAACAAAATCATCTTCTTCAAAACCATAAGTCGATTTTAAAATCTTAGCTACATTTGCCTTAACTGCATCTTTCTCTTCATTTTCCAATGGAATGGATCCAACTGTTACATTTAAATCTTCCCCAGCAATCACTTCATTTGCCTTTTTTTGTAATTGATCGGCACTTAAGTGAATCAATAAATCACTGATCACAAATACAGGATCACTTTCTTTATCTCCAATCGCAATATCAACAGTTGTTCCATCTTTTAAACAAACAACACCATGAATAGCTAAAGGTAAAGTAACCCATTGATATTTTTTAACTCCACCATAATAGTGAGTATCTAAATAAGCTAAATTTCCATCTTCATATAATGGATTTTGTTTTAAATCTAAACGAGGACTATCGATATGAGCACCTAAAATATTCATTCCTTTTTCTAAAGGATTTGATCCAATGTGCATCAACGCAATCGATTTATTCATCATATTTACATACACTTTGTCTTGAGCCTTTAAAATTTCTTTATTTTCAATGACCTCTTTGATATCACGATACCCATATGACTTTGCTAATGCGATGGCATTTTTTACGCAAGCTCTTTCCGTTTTAGAATCTGACAAAAAATCAATGTATCCATCACTGAATTTCATAACATTTTCAAATTCTTCTTTTGAATATTTATTCCAAACTACTTCACTCATGCTTCTACCTCCAACATTTTAAATAAGCGTTTTGATAATTCTATTTTTGATTCCATTGTATTCATCCAAGTAATACTTCCTATTTCATCACTCCTATTTAACAAGCCTTTTTGTTCCAGTAAATCCTTAGTATGCAATGTTGTTCCTACACTACCTTCAATAATATGAATATTTGGACATAGTCTTTCTAAATATTTTGTGTAAAAAGGAAAATGAGTACATCCAAGTACAATACTATCTAGATTTTTATAGTCACAAGCGGCCAAATATTCTTTTAAAACAGATTCTACAAGGTTTGTATCATCCAATTTATCATCTTCGACCATTCTTACTAACTTTGGACAAGGTACTTTCACAATATGATGCTCATCTTTGAATCGATCCATCAAATTCGCAAACTTCTTTTCAGATAAAGTAAGTTCGGTTGCCCATACCGCAATTCTTTGATTATTCCCTCGATCACATGCCACTTTTAAAGCTGGCTCCATTCCAATGATATCTACATCATATTTTTCTCTTAGAAGCTTAACACAAGCACTTGTTGCCGTATTACACGCGATTACGATTGCCTTTACATCTTGTTTTATAAATTCATCGCAAATCGCAATACATCGCTTAGTGATTTCTTCTTTTGTCTTTGTTCCATAAGGATTGTACTTACTATCTCCTAAGTAAATTAAATTTTCATTAGGAAGTAAGCTATGCATCGTGTGTAAAACACTAATTCCACCTAATCCTGAATCAAAAACACCTATCGGATTTTTCGAATTCATACAAAACGCTCCTTTTTCATCTTTTCAATTATACAACGTATAAAGAAAACATCCAAGTCCTCAAACTTGGATGCATGTTTAGCTATATTGATTCTTCATTTCTCTTAAGATATCTAATAATTCCTTTTTACCAATGCCATTATGAATCAAACTACCCGGATGCACTCTGTCATTATGAAATAAATAGATCAGTGAGGCCTGAAGCTCTTTAAATGACATAGCTTCAAATTCTTTATTCACCAAGTAATCTTCATAATCTTTCATATCAACTAAATCTGTCGCATAAAAAGAAAGAACCATCTCCATCAATAAAGATTGAACGTTCTCATTATCTTCAAGTAAATCTGAATTTGCCCAACAAATATCTTCATCTGTTAATTCATTTAATTTTTCTATAAATGTCTGAATAAATGTTGCATCATCCATTTTTTCTTTCGCAAAATAATTTGAAATTTTCATATTCTCCTCCAAAAAAAAGAGGTTTAAGGCTTTCATCACTTCCTTAAACCGCTTTCCGTAATATTTATATCCTCATATAAATATTACATGAATTTTGTTTGTATTTAATATTATTATGTTCTTGTAAACAAACAAAATTCTGTATAGATAAAACCACCACATTCTATCTATACTCTCTAATCCACTTTTCCTTCGCAGAGTTTACCACGCTCTGCATGTCCCTTTGGCAGCTCATCACACTGCCAAGTAAATAATAGCACATATAAAAAGGGTAAGCAAGCTTACCCCTCTGTCAGTCTATGACCTATAAAGGAAGTAGTTGGTAGTGTTTCAGTCATAGAACTTACACCTATATTTTAGTCTTATTTTTCTTGTTGTAAAGCCTTCATAATTCTTTCATAATGCAAAAAAGATTGTTCTTGATTCATTGAAATCAATTCATCTAAAGTAACACACTTACAATTTATACTTTCGCATGTATTTAATTGCACATCACTTAAATCAAAATCAAACTTAAAATGATAAATATCCACAAAATAATTATCATGTCTATCATTATCCTCATTAAAATAAGAATAGACAATCCCACCATTTTTTACATCAAGACCTGTTTCTTCTTTGACTTCACGCTTGATCGCATCCAAACTTGATTCTTTACTTTTAGCGCCTCCACCAGGCATTTCCCAATTTCCAGCAGCCCATTTTTTATTAAAAGCTCTTTGCGTAACTAGAAACTCACCTTGAGAATTCTCCAAAATAGCCAAAACATACATCATAAATTCTCCAGGCTGAAATAAATAGGTAGTACGATCTACTTCTCGATTTAACAACTTACGATTTTGATCATACAAATCAATAAATTCACTCATCTACACAATCTCCATTTTCATCTCTATAAAAACAAGAATAATGTCCTGTATGACAAGCTGCTCCATCTTGTTCTACTTCTAATAATATCGTATCTTGATCACAATCAATGCGAATTTTTTTCACATGTTGATAATGGCCACTCGTTTCTCCTTTGACCCATAAACTTTGCCTTGACCGAGAATAATAAGTGGCAAGTTTTGTTTCAACAGTTTGTCTATAACTTTCCTCATTCATATATGCGAGCATAAGAACTTTTTTAGTATCCACATCCTGAACGATACAAGGAAGCAAGCCATTTTGTTTCTTAAAATCCAACTGCATCATAACCTTACTGCGACTCCTTCTTCTTTTAAATACTTCTTTACATTTAAAACACTAGATTCTTCATAATGAAAAATACTTGCCGCAAGTGCAGCATCACTCACTTCTAATACAGATTTAAAATCTTCTAATTTACCACATCCACCAGAAGCAATCACAGGTACATTTACAATTTTAGAAACAGCTCTATATAAATCTAAATCAAAGCCATCTTTTGTTCCATCCGCATCCATACTTGTCAACAAGATTTCTCCGGCTCCTAAAGATACCCCTTTTAAGATCCATTCCATACAATCGATTCCTGTATCTTTTCTTCCACCTTCTACATATACATTCCAACCTGTATTATCGGCTCTTTTTTTAGCATCCACCGCCAATACGATACATTGATTGCCAAATCGTTTACTTGCTTCTTCAATTAAAGAAGGATTTCGAATAGCTGCACTATTTAAACTCACCTTATCGGCTCCAGCCATCAACATAGCACGCACATTTTCAATTGTTGAAATACCTCCACCTACTGTAAAAGGAATAAATATTTCTTTTGCGACACGCCTAACAACATCGACCATTGTTTTTCTTTTTTCTATAGTTGCACTAATATCTAAAAACACCAATTCATCCGCACCGTCTTCATAATATTTTTTTGCCAGAGAAACTGGATCTCCAACTTCTTTTAGACCCAAAAAATGAATGCCTTTCACCACCTGACCATCTTTCACATCTAAACAAGGTATGATTCTTTTTGTCAACATATGCTTAACGCCTCTTTCAAATCTAATGTTTTCTCATAGATGGCCTTCCCGGCAATAACTCCATATAACCCTAAATCTTTACATTTTTGAATGTGTGACAAATCACGTACACCACCAGATGCGATTAAGTTACACGATACATGATTTTTAAGCGCTTCTAACATCTCAAAATTTGGCCCTTGTAAAGTACCATCCTTTGAAATATCCGTGCATATCAATGTTTTGACACCAATCTTTTCCATTCTTTTCGCAAAATCCAAGTAGTATTCTTTACTTTTTTCTAGCCAGCCTGAAGTACAGACATAACCATCTTTACAATCTAAGCCCACCGCAATCTTTGATCCATATTTTTTAATTGCATCTTTTAATAAGCAATCATCTTGAATAGCAGAAGTTCCTAAAATCACTCTGGATACACCATTTTCAATATAAAAATCAATGGCTTCCATAGTACGGATTCCTCCACCAACTTCAACAGGTAATTGGCAAGTCTTTACAACTTCACAAATTAAATCCGCATTAATACGACTTCCTTCTTTTGCGCCATTTAAATCAACCACATGTAAATAATTAGCCTTTTCCTTTTCAAATTTTTTTGCGCAAGCCAATACATCTTCAGCCACACATTTTGACTGACCATAATCACCTTGATATAAACGAACGGGCTTTCCATCTAATATATCTATTGCGGGTAATACAATCATTTAGAACTCCTTTCCAAAATATTCCAATATTTTTAATCCATCTTTTCCACTTTTTTCAGGGTGAAACTGACATCCCATTATATGTCCGTGCATAACTAAGCCAGGTATTTTCATATTTCCATACATGGAATATCCAATTAGATCTTGATTTTCCATATCTTTGACATAATAAGAATGTACATAATACACATACGTGTTTTCTTTAAAGATGTTTTGTGCCTGACTACTTTCTAAAACATTCCAACCAATCTGAGGAATTTTAACGCTTGTATCTTCCATATGACAAACATGGCCTTTTATAAAGCCAAAGCCTAGGCAATATCCATTTTCTTCACTCGATTCAAACAAGGCTTGCATTCCTAAACAAATCCCTAATAAAGGAACATCTTTTTTCACTTGTTGAACAACAAAATCGTATAATCCCATGGAATGTAAGGTGTTCATGCAATCTTGAAAAGCTCCAACACCTGGTAAGATCAATTTATCACATTTAGATAAAACAGAAACATCTTTTGAAACAACACTATCTAAATTTAAATAATCACAAGCATTTTTTACACTGTGTAAATTGGACATACCATAATCTATAATTCCAATCATTCTAACACTCCTTTTGAACTAGGAATCTTATCTGATTCTATTTTTACAGCTTGTTTTAAAGCACGACCAAACGCTTTAAATATAGCTTCTACTTTATGATGATCATTCTTTCCATAGAACACATTGATATGTAGTGTAATGCCTGATGCAACACTGAAGGCTCTAAAGAATTCTTCAACCATTTCACAAGACATCGTCCCAATATTTTCACGATTGAAATCACAATTGAAGACTAAATATGGACGTCCACTAATATCAAGTGTGACATTACATAATACTTCATCCATAGGCAAATTCATACTTCCATAACGGGCAATCCCTTTTTTATCGCCCAATGCTTCTAAGAACAATTTCCCTAATAGTATACCGCAATCCTCAATGGTATGATGATCACATACTTCTAAGTCCCCATCTGCCTTAACAACTAGATCAAAATTAGAGTGGAACGCAAACAATGTCAACATATGATCAAAAAAGCCAATTCCTGTATCAATTTCACTATTTCCATTTCCATCTAAATTTATCTTTTCATAGATTTTTGTTTCCTTTGTATCTCTACTTTTTTCAGCTGTTCGCATACTCAAATCTCCTTAGAACATCTAATACCATTTCATTTTCTTCTTTTGTACCAATCGTTATACGAAAACTTGCATCTTCATAATTTCGAATCGTGATATTCTTTTCTTTAAACATCGCAAGCAACAAATCCTTTTTTTCACTTCTTCCAAATAAGAAATTCGCATTGGAAGGATACATTGTCAGTTGCTTAAATTCCTTTACTTCTTGATACATTCTTTCTCTTTCTGAAATAATTGTCGCAATAGTATCCTTATACTCATCTGCATGTCTTAAGACAACACTTGCGATAGTTTGTGTCACACTACTTAAGGCATAAGGAATAAAGAGTGCACTTAACTTTTCAACTTGTGAAGAAATCATAAAGCCACAACGAATCCCTGCAAGACCATATGCTTTGGATAATGTTCGACATACAAATACATTTGGATACTCTTTCAATAAACAAACTGCACTTTCTTTACCAAACTCCATATAAGCCTCATCAAAGATAACAGGAATATCCTTAAACGCTTCACTAATCTTTTTCATTTCACTTAACGTGATGGAATGTCCTGTCGGATTATTTGGATTTGAAAATAAAACCATATCTACATTTTTATCTTTTCCATTTGAAATAAACGCTTCAACATCAAATGAACCATCTTGATTTGTTTCATATTTTTCAATCTTTGAATGATTCAACCCTACATAATAGTCATACATAAAGAAGTCTGGACTCAAAGTATAAAGTATTTTATTTTCCTGTAAATAATATTGAATTAAAAATCCTAACATTTGATCCGACCCATTTCCAGATAAGATCCAAGAAGACGGAACATTCATAACCTCTGCATATAAACAATGTAATTGGTGGCAAGTTGTATCTGGATACCGATTTAAGGATAGATTTGAAATCGCATCTATAATTTCTTGTTTAACTGTTTCATTCACATTTTGACTTGCTTCATTGGCATTCAACAAAATCCCTGACTGTACATGTGTTTTATATCCTTGCATTATTTTTCCCTCACTTTTGCGGCATTTGCGTGTGCCTGTAAACGCTCTTCACTCGCAATAGTCTCAATATATTTTGCGTAAGCTTCAATTGCTTGTTTTGAATAATATAAATAAGATGATTTTTTTATAAAGCTATCTACAGATAATGCACTAGAAAATCGTGCAGTGCCACTAGTAGGTAAAACATGGTTGGTTCCCCCAAAATAGTCACCAATACTTTCGCAAGTATAATAGCCTAAGAAAACACTACCTGCATTTTTAACTTCTTGTAGATATTCCATTGGATTTGAAATCATTAATTCTAAATGTTCTGGTGCAATCTCATTACTAATTGAAATACAATCTTCAAGCGAATCACAAACAATGGCCTTACCATAATTCTTTAAGGATTGTTCAACAATTTCTTTTTTAGGTAAAATTGCACTTTGTTTTGAAAGCTGTTGATTCACAGAATTTAAAAGATCTTCGCTTGTTGTCAAAAGAATCGCACTTGCCATAGGATCATGTTCAGCTTGTGATAATAAATCTGCTGCCACATATTCTGGATTGGCATTTTCATCCGCTACAACTAAGATTTCACTTGGACCTGCAATCATATCAATATCAACGGTTCCATATACTAATTTTTTAGCAGCTGCCACAAAGATGTTTCCTGGACCCACAATCTTATCTACACGATCAATCGTTTGTGTTCCATAAGCTAAGGCTGCAATGGCTTGGGCTCCACCAATCTTATAAATTTTATCCACACCTGCAAGCTTGGCGGCATATGCAATATTAGGATGAATCGTACCTTCTGAATCTGGTGGGGTTACCATCACTACATTTTTTACTCCGGCAATTTTTGCAGGCAGTGCATTCATTAAGACACTACTTGGGTATTGTGCTCGTCCTCCAGGCACATAAATACCTACAGCTTCTAAAGGAAGAACTCTTTGTCCTAAATAGATTCCCATTTCTTTTTGAAGTAAATATCCGTTTTGTTTTTGAAGTTTATGGAAATCTTCAATATTCTTTTTAGCAAGTTTCATAGCTTCTACAAAATCTTTATCACACTTAGAAATCTGAATATCTAACTCTTCTTCCGTCACTTCCATTGTATCTAACAAAACATGATCAAACTCACGAGTGTATTTTAAACAAGCCTCATCTTTATTATTTTTTACATCCTGAATAATATTTGATACAGTCACCAATACGTCTGTACTTAAATCTTGTGTTCGTGACATCAAATATTCTTTTAATACATCCTTATCTTCTTTATAAATTCGTGTCAACATCTGCATTCACCTTCCTACTTAAATCTTCTATCACTTTCATAACTTCTGAATGTTTTAATTTAAAACTTGCCTTATTTACGATGACACGAGCACTGATATCACATACTGTATCTAAAACAACTAAGCCATTTTCCTTAAGTGTTGTACCCGTTTCCATAATATCAACAATTCCATCACATAAACCTAAAATAGGAGCCAATTCTACAGAACCATCAATTTTGATAATTTCCACATCCATACCTTTTGATAAAAAATATTGTTTCGCTACCGTTGGATATTTTGTTCCAATCTTAATGTGTCCTACTTTTGAAAACAACTGATTTTGAGGTAGGCTAGCTACAATAAATTTACATTTTCCAATTTTTAAATCTAACAATTCATAAGTATCATTCTCATTTTCTAGAATTGTATCTTTACCTACAACTCCAATATCAGCAACTCCATGATTAACATAGGTAATACAATCATTGGATTTAACTAAAAAATATTGAATATCTTCAATAGAATCTTTAAAAACAAGTGCACGTCCCTTATCTTTTAAGGCTTCAATTCCATATCCTAAATCCTCTAACATAGATACGGTTTGTTTTTCTAGACGTCCTTTTGTCAGTGCAATAGATAGACCCATCATTCTACCTCCTTTACATAAATTGTTTCATTTAAGGAAGGCTCTAATATTACACTTCCTTCTTTTCGTAACTTATTTGCTTGTTTCATAGCTTCAATTTGTTTGGATTCTGGATAATAAAGTATAAATTTCTTTTTAAGTTGCACATCCACATGATCAATCAGTGGATCTAGCTTTACACTAAAGCCACATGCCGGTAGGTCTCGACCAAATTTTTTAAGTAAACAATCATATCTTCCTCCACTTAAAATACTTGTTCCAACACCAGATACATAGCCTTCAAAAATGATTCCTGTATAGTAGTCAAGATGTGCCACTTTTCCTAAGTCGATTGTCACATTTTCTAAACATCCCAATTCATTTAAAGATTGAATGCATTCTCTCATGGAATCCAAGACCTCTTTTAAAGATTCATCAAAACAATATGCGTATGCTTTATCCAAGATATTTACATCTCCACAAAGAAATGGCAGGTGCATAAAGAAATCTACAATTTTTTCACTTAAATATAATGAATCTAAATATATTTTTAAATCGACCATACTCTTTTTATCAATCAAATCCGCTAAAGTATTAATTTCTTCTGTGCTTAAGCGAACGACTTTACATGCGGCTTGAAAAAATTGTACATTTCCAATTTCCAATGTGTAGTTTTTAAAATTCTTCATCACTTCTAAAGCACAACATAATACTTGAACATCACTTTTTGAATCCAACCCAATTAATTCAATGCCACAATCTGTAACTTCACTTCTTTTACCGGCAAACTTTTGTCGTACTTTAAATACATTTGAAGTATATCGATAGCGAAATGGAGGCTTCGAATCTTTAAATTTACTTGCACATACACGTGCAATAGGGACAGTCATATCGGTTCTTAATGTTAGAATTCTTCCATTCTCATCAAAAAATTTATACATATCTGTCGTTTGAATATTTTTAAATGCATTTTCATACGTCTCATAATATTCAATCGTTGGTGTAATGATTTCTTCATATCCAAAAGATTCGAAAATTTGTTCTAAAGTATTTTGTAGATATTTTTTCTTTTCACATTCTTGTAAAATGGTATCTTTCATTCCTTGTGGTAATTGTATCTGCTGCATAATGACCTCCCTATAAACAAAAAAACTTCCGTCCTAAGGACGAAAGTTTAACTTACGTGGTTCCACCTTATTTCGCTATTCATAGCCTCAAACCTGATAACGCCAGGAATACGTTAAAAACTACTATTTTCATCTTTACAGCTCCAAGACGTGTTCAAATAGCCTTACTCTTTCTTTGCACCAACCAGAAAGTCTCTTAAAGCAGTACTATCCTACTATTTCTTTTCATTGCTTTGAAAATAATATAGTATTATTGAAAATAAATGTCAATAATAAATGTAAATATTTTACATTTTCTCCCATGAATAATAGGATCCCCCAAATACAAATAAATGTTCAAAAGGAAGAATTGAACGAATTCTTTCATTCAATCCATCGGGATTTTTCGCATCGTGTTCAATGGTCTTCACAAGACGATTTTTTCCACAATTACTCTTATACATTTTTAATTGCCAGCCATTTTCTTCGACTTCTTTTGATTCTAAATCCAACTTTGATATCGCATCTAATATTTCATTCGCCTCTATTTTCGATATACTAGCCTGTTGTGTTTTTAGTGGTTTTACGCCTTCATTTGTCATGATATATCGAGTTAGATATACTCTACCATTTGCGCTGATTGTTAAGTTTTGAGCAACTTCTTCAGATACACTTGCATAATGCCATTTACTTAATAGATTTCGATTTAATTTAATACATTGTAGTGTATCTGATTCTTTTAGTGAAAGATATCTAAGTAATAATTCTTTAAACATTCCTGATTCAATGAAACTTTTTAAAAAGTAAGGTACATACTTTTCTTTTTCAAACACATATGTAATATATGTACAAATTTGTGTTTCATCCAAGTCATGAATACTTTTCTTTAATACAGAATCAATATGTAACATATATTTTTCATCGTTTAAACCTTCAACTTTTAAACAATGATATACATTTAAAATAATAGGATCATATTCTTCTTTTACACGATAGCCCACATGTAAAAGATCCACACACGCATGAATGCTTGCAATCATGACATCACCTACTTCGTATTCGAAATTGCCCAGTTCGCATCAATAATATAGTCTTGTTGAATATCGGATAAGAATACTTCTTCTACTTGTTTATATACACCTTCATGGAATGGCATAAAATGCATTTTATCGCTTTCCTTTTCATCCAACACCATTACGTAGTGAGGATTTTCTAATGTTTGAATATTCCAATAATATAAACCATTCACATTTTCAGCATCTTCATATTGTGAAAGTATTAAAAGCTTGTACAATTCCATAATGCGATCATCAAATCCACTATCTGAAATCAAGATTTTTTCAATCCAGTCTCGCTCATTATCGACTATACGCACTGTATAATCTGCATCTACATTGGCATTTTTTAAAGCGATTTCACTCGATTTTAAGTCTTTTTCTTCGGTATACTGAATTAAAAGTTTCTTTTCCATATCGTGATATAAAACAGGATATGGTATATGAAACTTAGAATGACAATGTTCGCATTCTATGTCAAAAAGCTTTCCACTCAGTATCTTTGTCTTCATATCTTTGTCCAATTGCACATTGATTGAAGTATAAATGTCTGTATTAAATTCCTTATTACATTCAGGACACACTAACTTAATTTTCTTTTCCATAATTTCTCCTATTTATTCGCTAAAACATTGGGAACAAGTTCCACAAAACAATCTTCATATTCTTTTTGAAGAGCGATTTTTAATTCTCGATTGGCTACTTCAAGTTCTGTAAAAGACATTGTGTCAACTCGTGTAGTAAAGTAAATAGATATCCACATTTTTCTTCCTGTTGTCGTGATATCATAGAAGACAGGGTCATAGGGATAATTATTTAATATAGATGAAGAAATCTGTTTTATTTTTGTGACTTCTTCTTCATCTGGACTTAAAAGCATTAAGCTTCTAAAACTATCTCCAATCATTTGAATAGGTTCTTTCATCATACCTAATGCCAATACGGTTGCCACAATTTGATCAAAATAGGGTGATATAAAAGCAAGTGGCGTATGTGTTAAAAACGAAGATAAGAAAAACGCTAGCGATACACCAACACTTGAGAATACATCAATTTTCCATCCATAAATTTCGACATCCACTGTAGGAGATGTCACCTTTTTATTAATTTGCATAAGTATGAATAAAATCAATGCGGAAAAACATGTTAAAATCGTTTCAAACATAGAAACCTGCATATGATCAATTTCATTTCCACCATTCAACATAATTTGAATATTATTCATAATCAAAACCATCATAACCGCTATAAACATAAATCCTTTTAATAAGATCACTATACTTTCAAGTTGTGCATATCCAAAGGGATGCTTTTCGGTTACTGGTTTATAAAATAAAGGAATAATATAAATTGTTAATCCAATAACAACAAGTTCAGTTGAATCATAAACGGTATCTGCTAGAACCGACTGGGATTTAGAATAGATGGCCATAATCAATTCTGCAAGTGCAAATGCAACACCGGACCAAAAAGAAATACGCATTACAATTTGTTCCTGTTTTTCTTTCATTCTCTCACCTAATTTCCTAGATATTATACCACAAGAAAAGGAACGTCTTTAAAAAACGTCCCTATTGTTGATTACGGATATAATTCAGTGCTCCACCTGCCATAAGAATTTCGACATCTTCTTTACTAATAGGTGCATGCACTTTATATGTTTCTTTCTTTGTCACATTTTCAATCGTTAAATCAAATGAATTATAAAATGAATCTACATTTTCAATTTTCAATTCATCCATTTCATCAATTTTGTCATAATTGGATTTATCATCAAATACAAGTGGCAACAAACCGAAATTGACTAAGTTTGCTAGGTGAATACGGGCAAAAGATTTAGCTAAAACTGCTTTTATACCTAAATACATTGGCGCAAGTGCTGCATGTTCTCTACTCGATCCTTGACCATAGTTTTCGCCGGCTACAATAATACCTCCATTATTTTCTTTGCATACTTCATCAAAATGCGGCTTATTGTTTTCAAATACGAATGTAGATAGTTTTTCAATATTTGAGCGATAAGGTAAAACCTTCGCTCCAGCTGGTGCAATATGGTCTGTCGTAATATTATCTGGTAATTTGATAACAACTTTTTTATCAATTGTTTGATCCATTGGTGTATTTACAGGCAGTGTTTTAATGTTGGGGCCTCGAACAATTTCAACATTTTCTGGATTCTTGCTTGGGGCATAAATCAATGAATCATCAATATAGCTTTGTTCTTTTTCAAATTCATCTGCATAATCTAATGTCGTTGGATCCGTAATAACTCCTGTAATTGCACTTGCTGCAGCTACTTCTGGTGATACTAAATAAATACCGGCACTTAGTGTTCCACTTCGACCATAAAAATTACGGTTAAAGGTACGCAAACTTACGGCATCACTTTTTGGACTTTGTCCCATACCAATACAAGGCCCACAAGTACATTCTAGAATTCTTGCTCCACAAGATACAAAGGTTGAAAGTGTTCCATTTTCAATTAATTTCATAAGTACTTGTCTAGATCCTGGTGAAACAACTAGACTTACATTATGCGCAATCTTTTTACCTTTTAAAATAGCGGCTGCCTTCATTAAATCTTCATAGCCTGAATTTGTACAAGAACCAATCGCTACTTGATCTACTTTCATGCCAGAGAGTTCTGATACATTTTTAACGGCATCTGGTGAATTTGGACATGCGGCTAATGGTACTAATTTGCTTAAATCAATTTCAACAGTTTCATCATAGTGACAACCTTCGTCTGCACTTAAAGGAATATAATCTTCTTCTCTTTGTTGGCGTTTTAAGAATTCATGGGTAACCTCATCACTTGGGAAAATAGATGTAGTAGCTCCTAGTTCAGCTCCCATATTTGTGATGGTTGCTCTTTGGTAAACACTCAAATTTTTGACACCTTCTCCAGTGTATTCAAAAACTTTACCAACGCCTCCTTTTACACTCAATAATTCTAATAGCTTTAAAATAATGTCTTTACTAGAAACCCCATGCGCTAGAGTCCCTGTTAATTTTACTTCAACAACTTTAGGACATGTTAATCGATAGCCAATTCCAGCCATTGCCTTGGCAACATCCAATCCTCCTGCACCAATCGCAATACATCCCATTGCCGATGATGTCGGTGTATGTGAGTCGGATCCAATCAATGTTTTTTGTGGTTTGGCAAAACGTTCCAAATGAACTTGGTGACAAATTCCATTTCCTGCTTTTGAAAAATAAATACCATATTTACTAGCTACACTTTGAAGATATGCGTGATCGTCCGCGTTCATAAATCCATTTTGTAGTGTGTTATGATCGACATAGCTAACAGATAATTCTGTTTTTACTTTTTTCACTCCCATAGCTTCAAACTGCATATAGGCCATAGTCCCTGTCGCATCTTGTGTTAAAGTCTGATCCATTTTGATTTCGATAGGTTGGCCTGCTTCTAATTTTCCTTTTAATAGATGTTTTTCTAGAATCTTGTACGTCAAATTTTGCATAGACAATATCCTCCTAAAACGAATTATAACAAAAAATGTAACAAAATGAAAGTTTATGTTATAATATGAAACATATGAAAGGAGGTTTCATAAAGTGCACACACTTAAAGAAATCTATCAAGATAATGAAGAACGCAATTTTATTGATCCTTCCCTATACTCTAGATATCGCGTAAAAGCTGGGCTTAGAAACGACAATGGTACGGGAGTTAAAGTAGGATTAACTAAAATTTGTGATGTTATTGGATATAAAATTATTCATGAAAAAAAATATAACATTGATGGTCAATTGATTTATAGGGGCTATCCAATCAATTATTTAGTAAACAAACAACCTTCAGACAAAATCTGTGGATTTGAAGAAACGGCTTATCTTTTAATTTTTGGAACCTTGCCAAATGTTGATCAATTAAAAACTTTTAAAGATTACTTACTCAATTTTAAAATGGGGCCTGTTGACTTACAGTATGAAACACCAAACATATTAAATGCACTTCAAATCGAAGTATTAAAATTATATGCGAAAGATCCAAGTGCAGATACAGATGATCTTGAAGAAAGAATGATGAAAGGATTAAAAATTCTTGCGAGTATTCCACTTTTCACTTTTTCATATGCACGTAACAAAGTATTTAAATCATATCCTTATCCAGACAGAAGCTTAGCTGAAAACATCCTATGCATGGCTAGAGGGAATGATCAATATACATTTGAAGAGGCTAAAATCATGGATACTTTATTAATGGTCCACGCCGATCATGGTGGTGGAAACAATTCTACTTTTGCCAATGTCGTAATATCCAGTACAGGAACGGATATCTACTCTTGTATTTCGGCTGCCATTGGTTCATTAAAAGGGCCTAAACATGGTGGAGCAAATTGTAAGGTAACTAACATGTTTAAAGCCATATTTCATGAGGTTGGATTTACAACCGATCAAACTACGCTTAAAAAAATTGCGAATCGTATATTAGATAAAGACTTTTTTGATCACAGTGGACTTATTTATGGTATTGGTCATGCGATCTATACTAAAAGTGATCCACGTGCACTATTAATTCACGAGCAATGTGAAGCTTTAGCTAAATCAAAAGGACAGGAAGAGATTTACAATTGTATTCATGCTTTTGAAAAGGTTGCCATCGAAGTAATGAAAGAAAGAAAAGGCATCGACGTATGCGCAAATGTTGATTATTACTCAGGCTATGTGTATTCATTACTAGGTATTGAATCCGATCTATTTACACCATTATTCGCGATTAGTCGAACAGCTGGCTGGGTAAGTCATCATTTAGAAAATCGTCAATCCAATCGTAAATTAATTCGACCTGCCAATGTATATGTAGGAGAAATGGAGGAAATCAAATGACAACAATAACAGTTTTTAAAGGAGATGGAATCGGACCAGAAATCACGGATGCCGTCATTAAAGTTTTAAATGCTGCAAACGCAAAGCTTGAATATGAAGTGTTTAATGTAGGGGCAAAAGTATATGAGGAAACTGGGGAATATATTCCTGAAAAAGCTTTTGAATCTTATGAAAAGAACAAAATTTTATTAAAATCACCTATCACAACGCCGGTTGGTAAAGGATTTCGTTCTTTAAATGTTACATTACGAAACAAATATGATTTGTGGGCAAATATTCGTCCTGCTAAATCCAATCCTTGTATTCCTACAAAATTTGACAATGTAGATATCGTAACTTTTAGAGAAAACACAGAAGATCTATATGTTGGTAAAGAAGAGCAGATTGATGAAAATACAGTTTATGCCTATAAGATCATCACAAAAAAAGCAAGTACAAGAATTATTAGAGCTGCTTTTGAATATTGTGTTAAGAATAATCGTAAAAAATTAACTTGTGTGCATAAGGCTAATATTTTGAAAATGAGCGACGGCTTATTTCTTCATATTTTTGAAGATATTGCCAAAGAATATCCTCAAATCGAATCCAATTCCTTAATTGTGGATAACACTTGCATGCAGCTTGTGATGCATCCTGAACAATTTGATGTTATGGTTATGCCAAATCTTTATGGAGATATTGTTTCTGATTTAACCAGTGGTTTAATTGGCGGATTAGGTTTACTTCCAAGTTGCAATAAAGGCGATGAGTATGCCATGTATGAAGCTGTGCATGGTAGTGCTCCAGATATTGCAGGAAAACATATTGCAAATCCGAGCGCTTTATTATTATCGGCTTGTATGATGTTAGAGGATCTTCATCAGGAAAGTGTTGCCACAAAAATTCGAAATGCATTAAACAAAACATTTGAAGAAAGAAAGGTATTAACTTTTGATCTTGGCGGAAGTGCTTCTACAGATGCATTCACGGACGAAATTATTAAAAATTTATAAAATATAAAAGACGAAGTATTTACTCTTCGTCTTCATCTTCGTCAACCATTAGAGATTGACGATTTTTTAATGTTAAAATATATGTTCCATCTTTTGGATATGCACTTTTGTCTTTTTGATCACTCAAGATTTCCAATTCACATGGGTATCCTTCATTTTCAAGAATTTGTAAAAGATTCTCCTTACCAATTTTTTTAGTAATAGCACGTCCACACGCACAGTTACCATATTGATCAAGGCATTGTTTAATCCACACAGGAATTTTTGAAGCTGCCATTGTATCCTCCTTGATTAAAAGTATTCGCAAAATATATCATATGCAAAACACCTTTAAAAATCAAGCAGAATTCACATTAACCTTCTAAAACTGCAATAATATTTGGATAATATGTAAAACGATCATCTACAAATTGTAAAGCTTGGTTTGCAATTTGTTTCGCCTTGTCTTTATCCACACCTTCATAAATAGAAGCATAACGATAGTAGATATAATCTTTAATTTGGTTTTCTCTTAAGATATAACCATAATCTGCATCACCTAATCCATAATCTCCATGTAAGATATATAGATCAGCTACATCCATCATAATACGATTTCTATATGTATCATGTAGATCTTCTAATTGTGATAATACGGCATAAATAAAGTGTTCATAATAATCTACATCTTCATATTTCCATGTTTTCAAAACGCTATACGCAAGATCCATGAATTCTTCAACGAATTTTTCAACATCGATTCCAATTTCTTCATCTAAATTTTTTGAATCATGAATATCTTTATGTTGTGCAATCATTAATACTTTACGCATCGTATCAAATTGAGCCTTGTATTCTTCTCCATCCGCAACAACATCTGTAAATTTATAATTCAATGCATGATCAACATCCGCTTGTAGATCTTCAGCTTTTTGAGGTTTAATATCTGCTGTTTCATATACTTTAGATACTAAAACTTCTACTAAATCTTCATCGTATCCATCTTCTTCAAAATTAAATTTACCTGTTAATTGATACTTATTCACTAAATCTTTTGAAACTGATTTTACATCTGGATTTAAAATCAATTGTTGAATAATAGAATCACGAGTTACATTCATTGACATAGCTTTTGCCAAATCAAGACATGTATCTAATGATAACTTCGCATATTGTTCTTCTTTAGTCATTTTCTTAGTCGTTACCTTTTTAGTAGTTGTTTTTTTAGTTGTAGCTTTCTTTGTTGTTTTTTTAGCTGTAGCTTTCTTTTTTTCTGCAGGTTTTACTTCTTCTTTTTTAACTTTAGCCGCTGACTTTGTAGCTTTTTTTGCAGGAGCTTTCTTTGTTTCTGCAGGTTTTACTTCTTCTTTTTTAATTTCAACAGCTGGTTTTGTAGCTTTCTTTACTTCTGCAGTTTTTACTTCTTCTTTTTTAGCTTCAACAGCTGGTTTTGTTTCTTCTTTTACTACTTTTTTATTTGTAACTTTTTTTGTCGTTTTTATTGGCATATGAAACCTCCCTTAAACGTGCTTTCTATAACGTTATTATAGCACTGAATACAAATATTCCCAAATTTGTATAGACAAAAAGGTATATTTGACGCATATATTTAATGATAAATGGTGTATACTACAGAATATAGCATGCAAAAGGAGGAATCAACATGCAAACACCACCAAAATTTAAACCTAAAACATATGTTCCTGTTCGAAATAAAATTCTAACCACTGCAGGTATAATCTTGTTATCTGGTATTGTCGGATTTGGTGCTGGTTATGCCGGAAGTCATTTATCTAATAACGCCAATGTCACCATTCAACAACAAACTAATAAATCCAATTCTGGAACCATTCAAGTAGCAGATGTTTCAGATATCGTTGAAAAATGTAAGGATAGCGTAGTAGAAATCACGACGGAGTCTGTTTCTAGTGGAAACTCTATCTTCGGCCAATATGTGTCTCAAGGTGCAGGTAGTGGAGTCATCATTAGTGAAGATGGATATATTGTCACAAACAATCATGTTGTGAGTGGTGCAACCAGTTTAAAAGTCACAACAACAGATGGAACAGAATACGATGCATCGATTATTGGTACAGATTCGCAAACCGATTTAGCTGTCATTAAAATCGAAGCTCAAAATCTTTTAGCCGCTACATTAGGTGATAGCGATATCTTACAAGTAGGAGATCCTGCCATTGCGATTGGAAATCCATTGGGTGAACTTGGGGGAACAGTTACTACAGGTATTATTTCTGCAACCGATCGACAGATCACAATCGATAACGAAACAATGACTTTACTACAAACAGATGCCGCCATTAATCCAGGAAACTCTGGAGGTGGATTATTTAATGCAGATGGCAATCTAATTGGTATTGTAAATGCAAAAGAAAGTTCTACAGGAATTGAAGGATTAGGCTTTGCGATTCCAATTACACCTGCCAAAGATGTGATTACAGAACTTATGCAAAATGGAAGTGTAACTTCTAGGCCAGCCTTGAATGTTAGTTTATATGACTATACTTCAAGTAACCAAACGCAAAATTCTAAATATGAAGATGGCTGTTATATCGTGCAAATCGTAAAGAATGGAGCTGCCGATAAAGCCGGATTAAAACAAAATGACCGCATTATCCGTTTTGATGGAGAAAAGATTCAATCAACAAGTGATGTAAAAGCTATATTAAAAAAGCATAAAATTGGAGATAACGTCAAGATGGTTGTTGATAGAGATTCTAAAGAAATCGAAGTCGAAATTGTCTTACAAGCACAAACCCAAGCAAATTAAGCCAGTGATTCACTGGCTTTTTAGTTTAAACTAACCTATAATATACGTGTAGATATAAGAAGGAGAATGAAGTTATGTCTGAAAAAATCAAAAAAAGAAAAATCATGCTTGTTGGTACTGGCTTTGTCGGCATGAGTTTTGCCTATTCAATGCTTTCTGAAAAAGGTATTGATGAACTTGTTTTAGTTGATGTGAATGAAGACAAAGCAAGAGGAGAACAAATGGATCTTAGTGATGGCCTTGTATATGCAGATACAAAGATGAAAATCACAGCTGGAACTTATGCAGATGCAACGGACACAAATATTGTTGTCTTAACAGCTGGAGCTGCTCAAAAGCCAGGTCAAACTCGTTTGGATTTAGTTAAAATCAATGCAAATATCACAAAAGGTGTATGCCAAGCCTTAAAAGAAAATAACTTTAATGGTATCTTAGTTGTTGCAAACAACCCAGTAGATATTATGACTTATGTAGCTTGGAAAGAAAGTGGATTACCTAAAAACCACGTAATCGGTTCAGGTACAGTATTAGACACGGCTCGTTTACGTCATGCATTAAGTGAAAAATTAGGATTTGCTGACAGTAACATCCATGCTTATATCATGGGTGAACATGGTGATTCTAGTTTCGTTCCTTGGATTCACTCATATATTGGATGCAAAAATTTACTTGAATACTTAGATGAAAATAATATTTCTTTAAGTGAATTACAAGAAATCTATATTGATGTACGTGACAAAGCTTATAAGATCATCGAATTAAAACGTGCTACTTACTACGGAATCGGTTTGGCATTAAAACGTATCGTATCTTGTATTTTAAATAATGAACGTGCTATCTTACCAGTTAGTGCATATCAAAATGGTGAATATGGTAAAGAAGGATACTTTATTGGAACACCAAGCGTTGTTGGTTCAAATGGTGTAGAACAAGTTATTCGTTTACACTTAAATGAAAATGATCAACAAAGATTTGATCATTCATTCGATACATTAAAACAAACAATTGAAGATAATCTTCAAGATATCCTTTAATAAAATTAGCCTGACTAAATTTTAGTCAGGCTTTTCATTTCTTCATTTATAGTTTCTAACAACATCACTTTATCAAATAAAGTCAAACAAGGTTTTTGTGAATCTGAATAGTGAATTAAATCATCATGATAATGTCCACTAAACCACATTTTATATTCCGTTTTCTTTTCAATCGTTTCTAAACAATCATGTAAATCATAATAATTATCTCCATATAAACTCATATCTATTTCATATTTATGAGCCAATGGATGAGATGAATATATGTCATGCGATAAAATATAATCTACTTTCCACTCATTTTTTTCCAATGTTTCAAATGCGTGTTTTGCCTCTTCTATCGTACAAATCTCATCTTTCCACCAATTTTTATGTTCTGTACGATAACATACATCATGCGAAAATCCTCCACCCATTGTAAAGAATTTATAACCATCTATATCAAAAACTTCACCACGCATCAAATGAAATACTTTAGAACGAATACGATGGACTTTACCGCCCTTATATTCTTCTATAGGATATGTATTTAAAACATCAAAATTTTCATGATTCCCATCAATAAATAAAGTATTCCAAGGAAGCGAATCTAACCATTTCAACCAAAAGTTATCTCCTGTACTTCCATCCCAGACACAACCAAAATCACCACAAATAATAACATAATCATTTTCCGTTAAAGTATCGCCAACTGTAAACTCTCTAGGATTGATTTTATGAATATCTTGTTCTCTATGAATGTCGCCAGTTATATAAATCATGAATTCCCCTCCAACAACGTTTTTACATTATAGCACAGATGTTCACACGTTAACAATCAAATGACAATTGTAATTTATGTAAATTAATGAAAACTTATTTACATTTTATTACATTTTGTGTTGACATGTTTTTCAAGATGGTATATTATACAACCACAAATATTCAAAGCTGTGAACAAGACATGACTTTAAGCAAACCTGGTCATAGAGAGTATCAATTTTGGTGAAATGATAACGATGGTCCTTAGAGCTATCCCTTGTGAGCCAATCGTTTGAAATAATAGTAAAATGATTCGTTCTTCGCGTTAAGAAGTTCTAAGTGGCAACAAAGGTGTTGCAAACTAAGTGGTACCGCGGGATAATTTTAGATTTCGTCTTAGATAGACGAGGTCTTTTTTTTATTATTTGAATATTTGAATAGAAAGTTTTAAGGGAGGAAATTTATTATGAATGGTCTATTATTATTAGCTATTGCTGCTGCATTATTGCTAACAGCCTACTTAGTTTATGGACGATATTTAGTTAAAACATGGGGAATCGATCCAAAAGCTAATACACCTGCATATGAAAAGGAAGACGGAGTTGATTATGTTCCAAGTAACAAATGGGAAGTATTTGGACACCAATTCTCTTCAATTGCCGGAGCCGGTCCAGTAACAGGTCCAGTACTTGCGATGGTATTTGGATGGTTACCTGCTTTTCTATGGGTAATGGTCGGAGGCATCTTCTTTGGAGCCGTACAAGACTTTGGTGCTCTATACGCATCTGTTAAATCTCATGGTAAATCTATGGGACAAATTATTGAAACTTATATTGGTAAAACAGGACGTAAATTATTCTTCTTGTTCTGCTGGTTATTCACTTTATTAGTAATTGCTGCATTTGCCGACATGGTTGCAGGATCATTAAATGGATATAATGCGGCTGGTGCACAATCATTACCTAGTGGAGCTGCAAGTTCAATTACGATTCTATATGTATTTGTAGCTATCGCATTTGGTTTCTTCCTAAAGAAAACAGGACTTTCTGGGTGGAAACAAGCTGTACTTGGTATCGCATTAATCGTTGCGATGCTAGCATTAGGAATCGCATTCCCAGTTTACTTCACAAAACAGACATGGGTATATCTAGTATTCGTTTATATCTTCTTTGCGAGTGTTACACCTATCTGGGTATTAAAACAACCACGTGACTATTTGACTACATTCTTATTCATCGGAATGATCGTTGCTGCTGTTGTTGGTGTATTCGTATCAAATCCAACAATTACATCTCCTGCATTTACAGGATTTAAATCTGCAACTGGAAGCTATATCTTCCCTACATTATTTGTCACTGTTGCTTGTGGTGCTGTTAGTGGATTCCACTCACTTGTATCTAGTGAAACAAGTTCTAAACAAATCCGTAACGAAAGCGATATGTTACAAGTTGGATACGGAAGTATGTTACTTGAATCATTACTAGCTGTACTTGTAATTGTTGTTGTTGGATCTTTAACTAGTTTAGCTAGTAAAGGCGTATTGAATGAAACACTATCTTCTATGGCATTTGCCGATACTGCAACACCATTCATCAAATTCTCAGTAGGTGTTACTGGATTGATTTCACAATTTGGATTCCCTCAAGAATGGGGTCTATGTATTATGACAATGTTCGTTTCTGCATTAGCATTAACATCATTAGACGCCGTTGCTAGAATCGGACGTTTATCATTCCAAGAATTATTTGAAGTAAACGAAGAAGTTGAAACAAACAGTGTTGTCGCTTTCTTAACAAACAAATACGTTGCTACTTTAATCACATTAGCTGGTGGTTACCTATTAAGCTTAGGTGGATACTTAAATATCTGGCCATTATTCGGTAGTGCTAACCAATTGCTTGCTGCCATGGTATTAGTTTCATTATCTGTATTCTTAAAAGTTACAGGACGTAAAGGATACATGTTATATGTACCTATGGTTATGATGTTAGTTGTAACAATGACAAGCTTAGGAATGTCCGTATACAACATCTGTTTAAAGTTATTCGTAACTGGTGGATTTGCATTTATGACAGACGGACTACAATTATTCTTTGCTGTTCTATTAATGGCATTAGGATTGATGATCTTCATTGGTTCTGGAAAGAAATTAGTTCAACCTGTTGAAAAGGCAAAACTTCAAGAACAAGAACAAAACGCATAAAATTATCAAGACCGCATCAAGCGGTCTTTTCTTTTACTAAAATCAACAAGGATGACAGAAGCTTTAAAATGGTTGAAAAAAAAGGACCCGAACAACTAAATGTTGTCCGAGCCTAATTTCAACTATAGACTGTTTTAGGGTATATACCGCCCCTTAAATTATTAAAGAGCAAATTCATCTAACACCATCCAAATTTATTGCGTCTACAAAGTAAGCGTCAAATTTGATAGTGGTACAAAATATAGAAAGTGTACTGCCATATTCAAATAAGCTGCCAAAGAATCTATATGTAAAATCCATCAGAAACTAAGTCTGATGGATTCATTATTTTTTCTATTCAACACCAATAATAAATGAGTAAACCGGTTGATTTCCTTCATGGATTTCAACTTCTGCATCACTGTTATCTTCGATATAAGCAGCGATTTCTTCAGCCTGTTCTTCTGTAGCTGTATCACCATAAATCAAAGTAACAAGTTCACTATCGTCATCTAACATTTTATCCAACAATTTTTTTGTTGCTTCCATACAATCTGGACAAGATACACAAATATCCTTTCCAAAAATACCCATATATTCATCTTTTTTAATTTCAAGACCATCATATGTTGTATCTTTAATCGCATAAGTCACTTCACCAGATTTAACATTTTCAATAGCCTCATTCATTTCAGCTAAGTTATCTTCTAATTCAACATCTGGATTAAACATAACACAAGCACCTAATCCTTGTGGAATTGTTTTACTTGGAAGTACATGAATATCTTGATTGGAACATACTTGTGCAGCTTGACTTGCAGCTAAAACAATATTTGAGTTGTTCGGCAAAATGAAGATATGATCTGCATTCAACTTTTCAACGGCTGAAACAAAATCTTCTGTACTAGGATTCATTGTTTGTCCACCACCGACAACAATATCAGCTCTAAGTTCTGTAAACATCTTCTTGATTCCATCACCAGGAGCTACGGTAATAATGGCATATTTTTTGTGTTCTGCCATTTTTTCCTCTTCTTCTTTTTCAATAATGTTGTCATGCTGTTCTTGCATATTTTCAACTTTTAATTTAATAAAACGACCCTGACGGCGTCCCATTTTAATAGCTGTAAATGGTTCTAATGTATGAACATGAACTTTTACTAAATCCTCATCTTGTACACAAACAATTGAATTACCAATTGTAGCTAATTCATCTTTAAAGCTAGTTTCAGAGAAATGACGAATACCATTTTCAGATAGCTTCAAAATAAATTCTGTACAGAAGCCATATTCTTCTTCTCCACCTTCAACTTTTGTTTGAGCACTCTCACCAGCTGCTTTTGCACCTTCAAGTTGAACTGGCTGCCCTTCCATAGCAGCAAGGAAACCTTCTAAGATTACACAAAGTCCTTTTCCACCACTATCAACTACACCTACTTCTGCAAGTACTGGTAATAATTCAGGTGTTCTTTGTAAAGAAGCATTGGCTTCATCCACCATCTTTTTCATCACGTCCATGCAGTCTGTTACTTCTTCTGTAGTAGTATATGCATATGTATAGTCTGCAGCTTCACGAACTACTGTTAAAATCGTTCCTTCTACTGGACGCATAACAGCACGATAAGCAACACGACTACCATTCACTAAAGCGTGAGCCAATTGTGACGCATCCATATCATCTAAGTCTTCAACAGCTTGATAGATTCCTCTAAAAATCTGTGAAGTAATAACACCTGAGTTACCGCGTGCTCCCATTAACAATCCACGAGATAACGTTTTCGCAATATCTTTTACAGAATCCGAATTTGTTTTAAGAGCTTCCTTTACACCATTTGATACAGTTAAATGCATATTTGTTCCAGTATCACCATCTGGTACAGGAAAAACATTCAATGCATCAATTTCGGCTGAATGATTTGATAAATTATTCATGCCGGATTCTAGCATCTGTTTAAATAATACACCATTGATTTTTTCCATTTTTTAACCCCTACTTAACTGCACGTACACCTTGAACATAAATGTTTACAGCGTTACATTTAACTTCCAAAGTCTTTTCCAATACATATTTAACGCGCTTTTGTGCTTCATATACAACTTCGCTTAATTTAATTCCTTGCAATGCGATAATATAAAGATTTAAAACCAAACCCGTTTCATCTTGTGTCACAACAACACCACGAGCGTAATTTTCCTTTTTCAATAATTCTGCCCAGCCATCCTTCAATGTTTTCTGGCTTGCCATACCTACAATACCGTAACATTCAGTAATTGCACCACCTGCTAAATTGGCAATCGCATCTAATGAAATTTCGATATTTCCGTATTCTGTTGATTTATTAATAGGCATAATAAAACCTCCTGTTTTTATTAATTATACTCTACTTAAAATATAAACACAAATCCTAATACGCTTCTACAAAGCTTTGTGAATCCTCATCCCAATAATAATATGTCCCATTTTCATCATAATATTCATCGGTATTCGGATCATAATACATACCTATAGCTTCATGATAATATACTCCCGTATTCTCATCATAAACCCACTCCGCCTCATTTTCTGTTTCTTCATTATCTGGCTGTTGTTCTTGATTCTCAGTTTCTTGTGATGTTTCTGTTTCCGCTTTTTCAGAAGTCTTTTTTTGCTCTTCTTCCTTTTTCTTAGAATTCAAATCCTCACAATTTACTTTTTCAATCGTAGAATGTGTAGAATCTAAAACCAAACATACCGACTGTCCCTTAAGTTTCGTCAACACACTTTGGTATTTTGAAAGCATTTTTATACTATTTAAATTCGTATAAACAATATTACCATCCTGCATCGTGATCTTAAACATATTTTTATCATAACTCGCTTTATAAGGTACAATTTCCGCAAACTTTTCTATTAAATCCCGCGTTAATATTTTGCTATGTTTTTGAAATTGTTCGCATAACTGTTTACGTTGTTTCGCATTAAAATCGGACAATAAAGGAAAATGCACAATCATATTCAAATATTGTTCTTCAATTTCAATTGAAGTTCCATCCTGAAACAGTGCAAAATTTTTATCACCCTTTACATAATAGCCAACAATCAATTTTTCTTGCACATCAAAAGTCAATTTACGATTCTTCTTTGATACTTTACAAGACTGTACAAATGGCATCTTCTCTACTCTTTTTTCAAATAGAATAGAAGGTACAAAATAAAGACGAGTTTTTGTACTCACGTTTGCCAAGTCATAAACTTCGTTATCTGATAAATAGTAATTATTTTTACACGACAAAACCTTGACATGGGAATCTGTAGAAAAGTAATACACAAAAACACTAGCCACCATCATAAAAACAAGACTAAAAATAATTGTTTGTTTAATGGTTAGCTTTATTTTCTTCTTTACCAATATAACTGCTCAACTTCCGTTACCATGTCAATATCATATTCTTTTTTAGCCTTGACTTTGATTTCATGAATTAAATCACGAACATCTTGAGCTGTAGCGGTTAAATCATCATTCACAATAAAATTACAATGCTTTTCACTCACCTTAGCTCCACCAACTTTATGGCCACGTAAACCTAAATCTTCAATCAATTTCCAAGCAGGAATTTCTTCTGGATTCCTAAAAACACTTCCTGCACATGGCTTATCCAATGGTTGTGCGCTCATTCTTCTTTCACGTCTAGCATCCATTAAATCACGAATGTCATTTTGATTTCCTTTTTCTAATTGGAAACGACCCACTAAAATAGTCCAATCTTTATGTGATTGAAAAATAGAATGGCGATATGCATAATCCAATTCATCCTTCTTCATCCAACAAATTGTATTATCTTTTAAAACACATACATCCACTAAATGATTTGCCACATTATCTTTATAGGCACCTGCATTCATATACAGACATCCCCCAATAGAGCCTGGAATACCACTTGCCCATTCCAATCCTGTCAACGATCTTTTCATGGCTTCTACCGCCATATTTATAATTGAACATCCTGCTTGTGCCACTAAAATTCCATCTGGTTCAAAATAAAAGTCATTCAGAGTACGATCTAAATTTATAATTGCACCATGAAAATCCGTATCTGAACATAAAACATTTGATCCACGTCCAAGTACATAATATGGAATATTTTCTTCTGCAAGTATATCGAGTACACACATCAAAGCTGTACAATTTTTTGGATAAATATAATAATCTACAAAGCCACCAATCTTAAAAGTTGTATGTTTCTTCATAGATTCATGTTCTAAAACTTCTGCATACGTCATTAAACGATCCTTAATGCTCATATTACTTCCCCTTTTTACATATATTTTTTAATAAATCTATAATATCATATGCCGCATTTGGTTTTCCCATCTGCAAAGCATGCTCATGCGTTTCTTTATATACCACAGGATTTGCGTATAAAGAAACAATTTGTCCCTGCAATGTTTCTGCATTTAAATCTTTTTCTTCAATAATACGACAAGCCTGTTTTTTTAATAGCATGCTCGCATTATAAAATTGATGGTTGTTTGCCACATAAGGACTTGGTATCACAATAGATGGAATACCTAAAGCTGTTACTTCTGCAAGCGTAGTTGCTCCAGCTCGACAAACCATTCCATCTACATGTCCATATATACGTAAAGTATCTACATATGGTACAACATGAATATTTTTTTGGTTTTCAAACAAATTCAAATCTTGCGAATTATCTTTTCCGCAGACATACAAAAATTGTAAATCACCATCAACATCCTTTAGAGCACTCTTCATCAATTCATTTACTGAACTAGAACCTAAAGAGCCCATAACAATAAGAATGGTCTTTTTATCTAAATCTAAGCCGAGTGATTTAAAATAGTCTTCATCAAATTTTGCTTCTTTAGCAATTGTAGCTCTTGGATTTCCAAGCATGTGAATCTTTTCCTTAGGAAAAACCTCATTGCACTTTTCATAACAAGTTATAATCGCATCCACTTTTTTCATAACAAGCTGGTTTGCTTTTCCAACAATAGAATTTTGTTCATGAATTACAGTATGGATACCTAAAGAATGAGCTGCCATAATAACAGGTGCACTTACATAGCCTCCAAAACCAATAACTACATCTGGTTTGAATTCTTTCAAATATTTTTTTGCCTTACCTTCTGCTTTAAACATCTGACAAACAGCCATACATTTTTTAAATGCATTTCCTACCAATCCAGAAGTGTGTAAAGCCTTAAACGCATATCCATTTTGAGGAATCAAATCCTTTTCCATGCGATCATCATTTCCAATAAATAATATTTCCGTTGAAGAATCAAGTTCTTTCATTTTATCCGCCAAAGCTAAAGCCGGATAAATATGTCCACCCGTTCCTCCTGTCACAAAACAAATTTTCATATTTAAAACCTCACCAAGTATATCATATATCAATCTTTTAAAACAATATCGCCACTTGTCTTTACCATAAGGCCAGTTAAGACAAAACGATGATTCGAATTGAAACCATATTCTAAATCACAAGTAGATAAAGATACATAATTCGCATCTATATCATCTAATTCATTAAAATAAGTCGACATTTGTTGCATAGAATCCAACGTCTCTTGTCTATAATCACCAAATGACGTTGTATAGAATACACTATCTTCTGTCGTTTTCGCAAATGTAAAAACATGACACTTATAATTCGCATCTGGTGTTAATAAATAAAATACTGGATGCGACTTAAAAAAATCTTCATCACAATAATTTTTTAATAAGGTAAACATACCTCCACCCTCTACAGAATGTCCATATATAATTGAATTATCATCTTGAAATTGCCCATTCGCATTCGCATCCAAAAAAATCGAACCTCTATCATTATATTCTTTATTCACAGTGTGATTCAAATAAAATTGATTATCTTTTGTTTGCATCACAGGAAAAGAAATATCACAATCAGGAACATAGATCCATGCTACAATATCCTCATTTTCCGCTTTAAGTTTGCTCCAATCCGGATCTAATACTTGCTTTTTTTCTTTGTCCTTTTTTTTGATTACATTTTTTTCTAATTGTTTAGTTTCATTTTCTACTTGTTGTTTTTGTGAATAAATATCCCATAAATTATACGCACTATATCCAAATACACAAAGACAAACAACTAAAAGAATTCTATATATCCATTTTTTCATACATGTTCATTTTAACACAAATAAAAAAGATAGAGAAATGAATTCCCTATCCTACAAAGACAAATATAATTATTTGTTCAATTTGCTAGCAGCCGCTTTATCTAATACAACAACTACATCTGCGTGGTTTTGTAATGCACTTGCAGCACATGCTGTATCGATTGGTCCTTCAATCATAGCTTTCACTGCATCTGCTTTATTTTCGCCATTTGCCACTAATAATATTTTTTTAGATTTCATAATTGTTCCAATTCCCATTGAAATAGCTTGTGTTGGAACTTTGTTGATATCATTATCAAAGAAACGAGCATTTGCTTCACGAGTATTTTCTGTCAAATCAACAATGTGTGTTAATTCTTCAAATGGAGTACCAGGTTCATTGAATCCAATGTGTCCATTTTGTCCAATTCCTAATACCTGTAAATCAATAGATACTTCACTTAAAGCATCTTCATAAGCTTTACAATCTGCTTCTGTATTTCCATAAGGAACGTGTGTGTTATTCAAATCGATATCGATATCTTTGAATAAGTTTTCATACATAAATGTATAGTAAGATTGAGGATCATTACGATCGATTCCTACATATTCATCTAAGTTATAAGATTTAATATCTTTATAGCTATATCCATCTTTGTGGTATTGGATCATTTCTTTATATAATCCAACTGGACTAGATCCTGTAGCCAATCCTAATACAGCATCTTTTTTTGCATCCAACAATTCTTTCATGACACCAAACGCCTTAGCTGACATTTCATCATAATTTTCACATACGATAACTTTCATTTGTATCTCCTCCATATATCTCTTCTATTATTATAGCATAGCGCTTTCAAAATAAAATAAACATTTTAGTAATGCTTTTGTCATTTTTAACAAATTAGTAATGTTTGCACTTTTTAATTGACTTTATGTTAAAAAGGAGAAAAAAAGTTAAACATACTGTATAATAAAATCAGTTAAGGAGGACACATAATGCCTAAACAAAATCCATTATTAAACATTGTAAAAAAACAAAAAGAAGGTAAAGCCGTAGCTATCTACTCATGCTGTTCAAGTAATGCATTCGTAATTGAAGCTGCGATGGAAACCGCAAAAAAACAAGATTCATGTGTTTTAATTGAATCAACAGCAAACCAAGTAGACCAAAATGGTGGTTACTCTGGAATGACACCTCAAGATTTCTTCAACTTCTGCCATGAAAAAGCAAAAGAAGCTGGATTATCTAGTGATCGTATTTTTTTAGGTGGTGATCACTTAGGACCATTAACAGTTTCAAACAAACCAGAAGCTGAAGCGATGGAATACGCAAAAACATTAGTTCACGACTATGTACGTGCTGGATTTACTAAAATTCATATTGATACAAGTATGAAGGTTGCAGATGATGATCCAAACACTCGTTTAAGTGATGAAACTATCGCTCGTCGTGGAGCTACTTTAGCTAAAGTATGTGAAGAAGCTTATCAAGAATTACTTCAAGAAAATCCAGAAGCAATTCACCCAGTATACATCGTAGGTAGTGAAGTTCCAATTCCAGGTGGAGCACAAGAAGAAAATGCGGGTATGCAAGTCACAAAACCTGAAGATTTCAAGAGTACAGTAGCTACATTTGAAAAAGCTTTTAATGATGCTGGTATTGAAGATGCATGGAACCATGTAATTGCAGCTGTAGTTCAACCTGGTGTTGAAGAAAAAGATGCTGGATGTGAAGAATATGATAGAGAACGTGCAAAAGATTTAATGGCAAGCATTAAAGATTTTGACAAATTAGTATTTGAAGGACACTCAACAGACTATCAAACTAAATTCAAATTACGTGAATTAGTAGAAGATGGTGTAGGAATTTTAAAAGTTGGTCCAGGACTTACTTATGCCGCTCGTGAAGGAATCTTCTCATTATGCATGATTGAAGAAGAATTAGCTGCTGTTTACGGATTTGAAACAAGCCACTTCCGTGAAGAATTAGATAAAGCTATGTTGGCAAACCCAGGTAAATGGGCACCATATTATCATGGAACGGAAAATGAAATCGCATTTAAACGTAAATATTCATTCTCCGATCGTTGCCGTTATTATTTACCTCAAGAAAATGTCAAAAATGCTTTAGCTAAATTATTGGCAAACTTAAAAGAACACCCAGTACCATTACCATTGCTAAGTCAATATATGCCTTTCCAATATACATTGGTACGTGAAGGTAAATTGAACAACACACCTGAAGATTTGATTAAAGCTCGCGTTATGTATACGATTGAAGAATACACTTACGCTAGTCACCAAGAAGAATTAGTTCGTTAACATCGATGTGCGCATCTTAAAGATGCGCATTTTTTTATGTAACAAAAAAAGGTTCAACCGAACCTTTTACTTACTCTTTCTAGAAATTAATTCTTTTGCATGATATAACGCAAAGATCAATGCTAATGCACTAATCACATAATTCAAATATAACATCCAACCTGTGTAGCGTTCATTTAGTGCATTTAGTACAATCAATACAGATAAAGCGATTAATAAAACCATTTTTAAAATCACTTTATTTGTTTCTAATGTTTTAATTGAAGCTTCACTCTTCATTTTTTCATTACACTTAAAGTTTTCAATACGAGGTAAAGTTGCTAAAAACTTTCTAAATCTAAATTCTAAGAAAGCATATACACCAACACCTGCTAAAACACATAACCAGATAGGCATATTAAACATCAATATCAAGATAAATCCAATTAGTCCCATCACAAAGCGCATACTAAATTGTTTATATCTTTCTTCATTGTTTGCCAAGATATATCCTGTTTTTGAGAATACATCATAATATACGGCTCTTCCACGCTCATCTTTATAAACGTGCCAACCAGATACATTACCCTTTAAATCTGTTTGTTGTTTTTGTCTTGTCTTTCTTCCTTGTGCCATAATATCTCCTTACCACTCAACTACTTCTTCGAGTTCTTCTTTTTTAAGATTTTGTCGTTTTTCTTCCTCTTTAAAATCAACATAATCCGTATATGGTGTCAAGCAACCATTATCTTGAGGTTGATCATGTCCATCCATGTGCACCATTATTTTGTCAAGAATATCTGTTTGTGTCAACTTTTCTCCAACTTTTGAAGCTTTCATAAAAGTAGGAGCACGCCCAATCTCCATAAACATCGTTTCTAATTCTGCATAATCCGCTTTATGCACACCTTCCGTAAAATATTCCAATTCTTGTAGCATCATTTTGCAGAAAGTTTTCACATCACGCATATCAATATTGCCTCTAAAAATAATGAAAACCTTATGATCATTTGTCACTTTTAATGGTTGAGACATTGTAAATTTATTCTGAATTGCCTTATAAACTTCTTCTCTTGTCTCTTCCATATATTCTAAATAATAAGGTTTATCCTCTAATTCCTTATTATTATATATATTAAAATAAATTGTATTATAAATTCCACAATGTCTAAAAATTGTTCCTTTAACACTTGTTGCATAAAGAACTGGATATTTTTTATCAGCCATAATTTGTACCTCCTTAATTTCATTTTTAAACCATTAAATTATAATATTTAATGACCTAAAAATAAAATTAAAGGTTGTAAGGATATAATCCGTTACAACCTTATATTTGAGAGAAAATATTCTAACTTCGTTAGATTAGCCTACTAGATAACTGTCCAAGGAACTGGTACTAGAGGTGTGTATCCACCAGCCCAGATACCGAATGCAGCACCAACAATACCGATTACTAAGAATAATGCGATACATTTTACTGGAGTCCAGTTTTTCTTCTTAATCAATACATAGCACATCATAGTGAATGCGAATGCGATTAAGCAAGGTAAAATCATATTTAAGTAGTTTTGGATAACAATTGGATCACCTTCACCATTAGCAATAGAGATACCTAATTTTGTTCCTCCACCATAGTTAGAAATTAAAGCACCAACAACGAATACTCCTAATACACTAGCAGCGTGAGTGAATGCTTTAGCGTTAGCAGTCATCATCTTAACAGCAGTTAAACCTAAGTTGTATGACCAGTACATTAAAGCATAACGTAATACCATTTCAACACCGAATGCGATAACGAAGTATAAGATTGGTCCCATGATACTTCCATCAATAGCCATGTTTGCAGTTAAACCAGCAGTGATAGGAATTAATGTATACCAGAACAATGCATCACCAATACCACCTAATGGAGCAGCAGTTGAGATACGTACAGAACGAATTGTCTGAATATCTGTTTTTTGTTGTTCCATTGATAATACGATACCCATAACGAATGTTACGAAGAATGGGTGAGTATTAAGGAAATCCATGTTGTGAGTCATAGATGCAGCTAAGTCATCTTTATTAGTGTGGATTTTTTCCAAACCTGGTAACATAGCCCATAACCAACCAGCAGATTGCATACGTTCGTAGTTAAACGCAGCCTGTAATTGGCAAGAACGCCATACCATTTTATTTAAAGTTTGTTTATCTAATCTTGCAGCAGGAGTAGTATCCTTGTAAGAAGTCATTGCATTAGATTCCATCACTTACACCTCCCTGCGCAGCTTTTGTTTCAATAGAAGTAATCTTGAAGTCTAATAATGCGATTGCAACACCGATGAATGCAACTAAGATCAAGCAAGCAGAAGCTGTAGCTTCAACGTTACCAAATAGTAATGCGCAAGCAAAACCAGCTAGTAACCATCCCCACAAGTCGTTAGAAAGCATAATCTTTAACAATACAGCGAAACCTACGAAACGCATCATTCCACCGGCAGCACTTAAACCACCCATGAACCAGCTTGCATTTTCACTTAAGCTTTGTAAAGCACCAGAAGCAGCAGTTCCACCAACATATGCTAAAATAGCGATTACAGCAAATAAAGTACCTAAGATAGCCATTGAAGTATTTAATACAGCAGTGATTCCTTTAGGGTTAGCTTCATTAGCAGCTTTATCAGCTTTAGCCATTAAACCAGACATGATTGTAAATGTTAATGTTACAACGTATTGTCCGAATGTAGCGAAAATCATACAAGCTCCTAAAGCAGCATTAATATCCATTTTTGCTTTAACAGCGAAAATCATAGCAACAACTGATCCTAATACAGCGTTAGGAGGCTGTGCTCCACCAACTGGCATGTTACCAACCATCATTAACTCATATGTACCACCAACAACTAAGCCAGTGTTTACATCACCTAAGATTGCACCAATAATTGGACAAGCAATGATAGGACGATAAACGATTTCAGTTAATGAGAATTGGTCGATGGCAAAGAAGAATGTTACAATTGCCAATAACACAATTTCTACAATATTCATTTTTCATTTTCTCCTTTTTTGGATTAACTCCAAAGTTTATTAATATCTTCAGGTGCGATGTCAGGTACACGTTGAATTTCTAATTCAACTCCTAGTTCTTGCAATTTTTTGAATGCAGCAACATCATCGTCATTTACAGCTACTGTAGTAGCGACTTGACGTTTACCTTCAGACATGTGCATGTTTCCAATATTACATTTTTTAATTGGAACACCACCCTCAACTAGACGTAATACATCTTGAGGTGTTTCACAAATGATGAAGATCTTTTGAGCAGGGCTTGCTTTTCCAATAATGTCGATTGTCTTCTGAATTGAGAAGTAACGAGTCTGAGCATAAGCTGGAGCGGCCATGTTCATCAAACCTTGACGGAATTCATCTTTTGCGACAGCGTCATTTGCAACTAATAATAAGTTAGCTCCTAGAACTCCACTCCATTGAGTTGCAACTTGACCGTGAATCAAACGATTGTCGATTCTTGTTAATAAGATATTTGGCATATTCTCTCTCCTTCCTGATAGCGCTTTCTTCTTTAAAGAATAACTATCTTGACTATATTATACATTTTCTATTCATAATTTCTTTACACATTTTAAGAAATTGTTTGCACTTTTTAGTAATTTTTTATTTTTTATCACTAACAATTATAAAAATTGGCAAAAAAATAACATAATTATCACAAAATCGGTTTAAAAATCAATTTTGAAAACCTTTTCACAAAACAAAAGGACATGCTAATTAGCATGTCCCTTCTTTAAACTCTTTTTTTGCTTTTTCTAACCTTTCTGGTTTAACAATCAAATCTAAACCAATTAACGCAATCGCTGTAGCCGCTGTTACTAATCCAGCTTTTCCATCCTCACTAATTGTTGCAGCTGCCATTTCTTTAGAATGACCAGCCACAGTACAATCGGCAATTTTAATCGTTCCCTGAATTGTAGGGCAAACATAACTTACACTTCCTACATCTGTGGAACCACATGGAACTTCATCTACTGGATTAATCTGTTCTACACCTAGTTCTTTATATTTTTCTGTCAACATATCCGCTAAAGTATAGTTGATCTTTGTATCTTCATAAGGACACTCATACATACTTGTTTTATATGTTGTTTGACTTGCAATACAAGAACCCTTTACACAATCTTCAGCACGAGTTGCAATTTCTTTACAATAAGCCATTGTAGGAGCTCTAAAATAATATTCCATACTTGCATAAGCAGGAATTACATTGGCAGCTAAACCACCATCACGAATAATTCCATGAATATATGATCCAGGCGTTACAAATTGACGTAACATTGAAATCTGTGTATATGTACTAATCGCTGCATCTAATGCACTGTGACCCTCTTGAGGACGACATCCATGCGCATTCTTACCAAAGAATTCATATTTGATAGGTAAAATAGCCAATGATCTTGATCCAACTCCATTTTCAGTACTTGGATGTACCATTAAAGCGGCATCTACATCATCAAAGACACCAGCTTCACTCATTTTGACTTTACCACCAAAATTCTCTTCACCAGGCGTTCCCACAACACGAACGGTTCCACCAATTTCATCAATAACACTCTTCAAGGCTTCACCAGCCGCAATACCAATACCAGCAATTAAGTTATGGCCACATCCGTGTCCAACTTCTGGTAGTGCATCATATTCACACATATAGGCAATCGTTGGTCCTTCTTTACCTGATTTATATTCAGCCACAAAATCTGTATCAACCACTACGCTAGACTTTACATCAAAGCCTGCATCTTTCAAATATTTGACCAATACCTTCTGTGTTTCATATTCCTCAAAACCTGTTTCTGGATTATCGTATAGTGTTTTTACAATATCCATATATGCATCTAAATGTGCTTGAATAGATGCTTCAATTCTTCCTTTATAATCCATTCTAAATACCTCCATTTATGAAAACATCATACCGCATTTTCAGACGTTTGAAAAGTTTTTACAAAAGAAAAAGCCAGGCAAAAGCCTAGCTTAATTATTAGATACCATCTGATAAATCGTCGTTTTGTTGAATGTGTTGGAATACATAACGCATAACTTGGTCTTTTCCAACATTGCATGCAGATTCAGCTAAAGCATGTACATCCTCTGAGAAAGTACGAGTTAAGTTGATTTCTACTAACATACCTAAGTTTGTACCTGCAACAACTTCTACATTTCCTCTTGGGAAACCAATTTCAACAGCCGTCTTAAATGGAGAACCACCAGCTAAATCACTTAATACAATGATTCCTTCGCAGTCTTTTAATGAATCCATAGCGTCTGTTAATTTTTTTGCTAAATCATCTGTTGAATCTGTAGCCTCAAAATCTACAGCAACATAATCTTTTGCATCTCCAGCAATCAAGTTTAAACTTGTAGTTAAACCAGTTGCAAAGTGGCCATGACCAGTAACAATTAATCCTATCATCTTCTTTTGTCTCCTCTAAATTCTTACTTTGCAGTATATGGGTAAATAGTTACACCCTTAACAACACGGTTTACTTCTCCTGTTGGACATGGATTGTCTGGTGTAATTTTGTAGCTCAATGATTTAAATAATGCGATAACTTGAGCAACTAAAATATAGTCAAATCCTAAGAAAATATTATCTTTTGGTGCATCTAAATCAAAGTTGATGAATGTATCTACTAATCCTTCGATTTCAGCATCTGCATGACTAGAAACAGCAACTAAACGATTCTTTTTACGTTGTCCACTCATTTCTTTAATAATGTCATATTCATATTGTCTTTGGTATTCATCATCTGATAAATAAACAACTGTTAAACATTCATCATTAATAACTGATTTAGGTCCATGACGGAATCCCATTGGACTATCAAATGTAGTTGTAACAGTACCAGCAGTCAATTCACAAATCTTTAATTGACTTTCTTGAGCAATACCCTTTAATGTATTTGCACCTAAGTAAACAATACGATTGAATTCAGCAAAGTCAGCTACTAAATCTTCGCATACTTTGTATCCTTCATCAACAAATTTTTGACCTTGAGCAATTACACTTTCCATTTCTTTTGCTACTTCATCAATATCATCTAAACGGAAACATAATAATGCAGCCAACATCATGTTAGAGAAACTTGAAGTCATCGCAAATGATTGGTCATGAGTTTCAGGTGTCAAGTTAATATCGTAAGCATTGTCACGGGTAGCAGCCGCTTTTGCTAAAGCTCCATCCTTGTTACATGTAATGAATAAATGATACACATTTTCCTTACATACTTCATCAGCAACTTGTACTGAACCAACACTTTCAGGAGAGTTTCCTGAACGACCAAAGTTCACTAATAAAGTCTTTTTATTTCTTGATAAATAGTTTTCTGGAGTTTCTACTAAATCTGTAGAAGCATATGATTTTGCATGGTAACCAGTATAACGGTTAACGTATGAATATAAAGCATTACCTACATATTCACTAGTTCCAGCACCTGTAAATACGATATCGCAATCTGGATCACTTAATACAGGTTCCATGAATTTTTTAAGAGCTTCCTTTTCATTTTTAATTTGAGCAATTGTTTTAGCCCAAGTAGCAGGTTGTTGGTAAATTTCCTGTGCAGTAAAAATACCACTTAATTCTTCCCAAGTTGATTTTTCTTTTCCGAACATTTTTCTTTCTCCTTTTGAACTAATTTCATTATAACTATTTTTAACTAAAATAAAAGATTTTGAATGAAAGTAAACTAAAAAGTGCAAATTTGTTCTTTAAAAATACAAATTTACACTAAAAAAGAAGGATTTCTCCTTCTTAAAGCACCTCAATCCAATATGAACAAGTCCATTCTTCATTTGGTTTTAAAATCATAGTTCCTTCTCTATGATAAAAATCCGGTGTTTCCTTTTCAAAATCACCATGCGAATACCATGGTTCAATGCATAAGAAATCCGATTCACTATCATGTGTCCATAAAGCTAAATATGGATATCCCTCAATCGATACACGAACAACTTCATCATCTCCATGTTTTAAAGTTACAAAACTTGATTTTAAATCTTTATAAATAATCGTCGCATACTTCTTTACATCTTCCCTAGACAATTTCCATTCTTTAAATGCGACATCCTGATATTCTACATTCTTTTCGTAGCTAGGATCAAACAACAATTGTTTTGCGTTTTCCTCTTTTTCAAAATCTAAAGTATATGTTGAAAATTCATCATCCAACTTAAATCCAGGATGCAAACCAAATCCAAAAGGCATATCCCTTTCATCATTGTTCTTAATATGATAATTGATCAATACTTTGTTTCCATCCAATTTATACCCAATCTCAAAATGGAAATTAAAAGGATATTGAGCTAACGTTTCCTCGTTTGCATCCAAGCTAAATACAAGTTCATCTTCTTTACTTTCACCCTCTAAAGTCGCATAACGAATCAAGCCATGATTTTTCATCGCATATTTTTTACCATCAATCTCATAATCCTTTGTATACGTATTTCCTACCATTGGAAATAAAGAAGGATTTCTTCCAGACCACCCCTGATCTCCTTGATATAAAGTTTCATGATTTGTACTCTTCTTAACTAGATGTAACATTTCACCACCCTTTTGAGTACACTCCAACTTCAATACATCATTCTCTAAAATATAAGCCATCTTATTCTCCTCCTATTCAGCTTTTATTTTCTCATTAAGAAATTGTAGATGCCATCCTCATCCACTCTTCCAATCACAACATCACTAACTTCTTTTAATGCATCACACGCATTCCCCATCGCAACACCAACATCCGCCATTTTCAACATATCCACATCATTTGTTCCATCCCCAAAACAATATGTTGTATCAAACTTATGAAAATCCATAATTTTTTTAACAGCCGTTGCCTTATCAATTTGATTAGCACGAATCTCAAAACAATCAAAAAATTCTACAATACCCAAATCTTTGATTAAAGGCCTAAATTTTTCTTTATCTTTTCCTTCGCAAAAGACAAGAAGATTTAGTACATCATCATTCTCATATGGTTTAAATATTGGACTATTTAAATACAAATGAAAATAGATATCATGTGCATACTTCGAATACGGCGTACCAAAATAATTTCCATTCCTTGTACTATAACGATACACTAGATTACGTTCCTTACAAAAAGAATCTATAGTTTTCATTGTGGCTTTAGAAATACAATTCATTTCAAGAACTTCTTTATGCCTATCCAAAATCAAAGCCCCACCATCACTGATCATACAATCAAATTGAAAGTTTCGCATACAAGAAGGAAGATTCTTTAATTCTGTTTGACAACGACTTGTACATAAAGCTACAAAGTGCCCTTGTCCTTGTAGTTCATTTAACATCTTAAATGTTTTTTCACTCACTTCATGGAACTTGTTATTATAAAGTGTTCCATCCATATCAAAAAAATAACCGTTCATACCTTAATAATATCCTCTTTCTAATTTTTTTAAAAGAATTTTCAATTTTTAATAATAAATTCACATTGACTCTCTATACTTATTAATGTGATTACAATCTCTTTTCTAGTAGTTTAAAACATACAGCACTTACGCATAATGTAATCACTATTACCACAACAAACCTCCTTAAATGATTGTTGTGGCAAAAGAAAAACCTGGAAACCCAGGTTTTTTATTTAATGAATTCTTTGATTTGATCCATACGCTCTAAAGTTTCATCATATCCTAATTGAAACCAAGGGCCCAATTTTTCTGGATCTGTCGTATAACGAGTGACACCAAGATCTTTATGCGGACGCAAAACTAGAGCTTTACCTTGTTTTTCTAATTCTGCAATCTTATCCCACTGTTCCTTATAACGAATATGACGATTTCTTAAATCATCCGTAATTTGTTTATCCTTATATACCAAATTAGATAACAACAATTGCCATTTTGGTGCTGGATTACGAACATAGCCTTCTTCCTTTGTAGAAATCACAATATGCTTATCATTTCCAGCACGAAGACTTTGTTCAATACTAATCATATCCACAAGACCTGCATCCATCCACATTTCCCCTTTAAATTCATAAGGTTTAGCTAGAAGCAATAATGCACAACTTGCCTTGATCAACGTTTCATCTTTATCAATATGACTCTTATCAAAATATTCAACTTTATGCGTCTTTAAATTATATAGACCCACTTCCATCTGTGTTTCGCTATTTTGAAAAGCTTCTAAATCCAACGGAACTCTAGATTCAATAAAATCATAAGTTGCTTCAATTCCAAATATAGAACCTTCTTTTAAAAAGGGTCTTAATCCAACTACACCTTTTTGACAAGGCGCATCAATTCCAGTCACCTCTAGACGGTCCACTTGTTTAGACACATAACTCAACAAAATTTCTGTACCTGCACTAATACCTACACAATAAGGAAGTACAATATCATGCTCAAGTAAACATTTCAATACTCCTGCAGAATAAGCAGCCTTAGTTCCTCCACCTTCTGCAACAATACCTACTCTACTCACGCACTACACCACTTTCTTTTGCCGCATCTGCCACTGCTTGTGCTACAACATCTGCAACTCTAGGATCTAGAGCTGAAACAATAATATGTTCACTATCTAACATATCTTCTGTAACCATTGAACTAATCGCATAAACAGCCGCTTCTTTCATCGCATCATTGATACATGTAGCACCAGCCTTTAATGCTCCTTTAAAAATACCTGGGAAAGCCAATACATTATTGATTTGGTTTGGATGATCACTACGACCTGTACCCACGATATAAGCTCCAGCTTCCTTCGCATCATCCGGTTCAATTTCAGGAACAGGGTTTGCCATAGGGAATACAATTGCCTTTTCATTCATAGAAGCAATCATTTCTTTAGACACAATATGACCTGCACTAACACCAATAAATACATCAGCCCCTGTTAATGCATCTTTTAAAGAACCCGTCTTTCCTTCTTTGTTTAACTTATCAATCAATCCTCTTTGACCACTTGTTAAATCCATATCGGCTGTTAAGATACCTTGTTTATCCACTAAAATAACATTACCCAAACCAATCTTTAAAATCAAAGTCGCAATCGCAACACCAGCACTGCCAGCACCATTGATTACGATTGTTGGATTTTGTTTTTCAGCCAATTTTAAAGCATTCACTAAAGCCGCACAAACCACAATAGCTGTACCATGCTGATCATCATGGAAAACTGGAATATTCATTTTTTCCTGTAATCTTTTTTCAACTTCAAAACAACGAGGAGCCGCAATATCTTCTAAGTTGATTCCACCAAAGCTAGGCTCTAAACTTGAAATAATTTGAACCAATTCATCTGTATCTTGCGTATTCAAACATAATGGAACAGCATCCACATTTCCCAATGCCTTAAACAACACACATTTACCTTCCATAACAGGCATACCTGCTTCAGGGCCAATATTTCCTAGTCCCAAAACAGCACTACCATCACTAATAACGGCAACCGTATGAGATCTTCCCGTATATACGTAACTATTTTTTTTATCTTTTTCAATTTCTAAGCATGGTGCAGCAACACCTGGTGTATAGGCAATTGATAAATCATCTTTGTTTTCAATCTTCATTTTAGGAACAGTTTCCAATTTACCATTCCACTTCGCATGTAATCTTAAAGCTTCCTTTGCGTAATCCATGATAACCTCCTACTCAACAATTTTTAATACAATTTCAACCATCTTTTCCATCTTTTGAATGCTTGCGAATTCAAAACGACCATGATGATTAAAAGAACCTGTACCTAAGTTAGGACAAATAAGTCCTCTAGCCGTCAACATAGCCCCATCGGTTCCACCACGAATTGGCGTACTAACAGGAGTAACATCACATTGACGCAAAGCATATTTTGCCTTATTCACACTACGCATATCTCCATGCATATATTGGCGCATATTTTCATATTGATCACGAATCGTTACATGAACACGATTACCATACTTTTCATTCATCTTATCCGCAATTGCTTCCATCTTCTGTTTTTGTGCAATAAAACTCTGTTTACTATGATTACGCAAAATATAAGTTAATTTTGCATCTTCACAAATTCCTTCCATACCCACTAAATGATAGAAACCTTGGCGACCTTGTGTATGTGAAGGTGTTTGTTTCTTTGGAAGACTTGAAGCATATTCCATAGCTAATAAACTCGCATTGACCATACGATCTTTTGCATCCCCAGGATGAATACTCGTTCCATCAAATGTAACAACAGCTTGTGCTGCATTAAATGTTTCATAATCAACAGAATCAATACGATCTCCATCAATAGTAAACGCATAATCTACGGCAAACTTATCTAATTCAAAGTTTTCGACACCACGACCAACTTCTTCATCTGGTGTAAAGGCAATCGCAATAAATCCATGTTCCTTTTCAGATTGAATCAACTGTTCCATAGCCTCTAAAATAATCGCAATTCCTGCTTTATCATCAGCACCAAGTAAAGTCGTCCCATCTGTAACAATCAAATCATCACCAATACAGTTTGCCAAAGCTGGAAATTCTTCTTTACACATTGAATATTCTTCATTTAATTGAATTGTATTTCCATCATACTTTGAAATCACACGACACTTCACATTCGCACCCGTAATTTCACTAGCCGTATCCATATGCGCAATAAAGCCAATACGATCCATCTTTTTATCTGTATTCGCATTTAAGTAAGCATATACGATTCCTGTATCCGTTAATTCAACAGAATCAAAACCTAATGATTCACATTCTTTTTTTAATTCACGAGCTAACACCAACTGTTTTTCAGTACTAGGTGCACTTGTACTTTCTTCACTTGACTGCGTGTCAAATGATGCATAATACATTAATCTCTTTTCTACTGCCATATTCAATCCCCCTTTTACGCCAATTCTTGTGCTAAACGAGGCACAATCTGTTTTTTACGAGAAACAAATCCTTGATCTTTAAATTCTTCCACAACATCACGAACAAAATAAGATAATTTTCCTACATATAAGAAGCGTGATCCACGACCTTCTACATTTGTGATAACCATCAACATTAAGTCATATTCATGAACTTTGTTTTGTTCCTCCATATACTTCAAGAAATCCTCTTTGATTTCATCCACAATACTCAAATCAAAAGTGAAAACTTGACTTACCGCAATGTGATATCCACTCAACATATATTCTTTAACATCGTTATAAAGAATGTTTTTGAATTCTTTTCCACGAATCGTAGCCGTATTTTCAAATAATTCTTTAGCCATCGCATCAAAATCAATGTCATATTCACTTGATAAACGTTTAGCTAAAGTATGATCAATCGAAGTACATGTTGGTGAATTGAAATTCATTGTATCACTAATCATTCCATACGCAATTAATTTTGCGATAGTTTCAGGCATTTTTACACCATATTCACTATACATTAACCCAACAATCGTGCATGAACTTCCCACAATCATATTTCTAAATACAATTGGACGATCTGTTTCAATATCTCCAATTCTATGATGATCAACAATCTCTACAATGTCTGCCGTTTCAATATCACTGATACTCTGTTTCTTTTCATTATGATCCACAAGAATAAAACGTTTCTTTTCCGCCTTCAATAAGTTATAGCGAGCTACTGAACCCAAAATTTTATTTTGGAAAACAACCGGATAAGAAGAGTGACGCGTTTTTAACATTTCACGCTCTACATCTTCCACATACTCACTCTTATTAAAGCGAATCACTTTACTTGCAGGAGTCATAATCAATTCAACAGGAATGGAACGATAAATCATTTGAATAATCTTCATAATATTATAAGGTGTACTAATCAAAGTAACTCCCATCTGTTTTGCCATTTCAATAATATAACTATTTGGAACAAAGTTTTCCGCAACCACAATAACCGCACAACCCTTTGCCATACTCTTGATCATGCTGTCTTCATGATCATTCAAGACCATAATAGCCCCTTTTAAATCTCTTTCCATCAAGCGTTTGTCCGCAATACGAACAAATCCACTTCTTTCAAGATTTCCCTTTAAAATAAAAGACCCCTTTACACTGGCCACTAAATTTTCTAAAGGCGTTTCTTTCAACAATTCACTTGTAATATTTAAATCCTGCATTTGAACCTTGGAAACATCTCCCAAAGTAACCATACCTTTATATTCATTTTTATCATCTACAACATATAAAGTCTTAACATGATTTTCTAAGCATAGATCCCATGCACGACGAATTGTTTGCCCCTCTTCAATTGTCACCGCCTCATCGATTTCAATTTCCTCTAACGTTGATCGTGCTGTTGTTAATAAGACAGGCATATTCACATTTAATTTATCTAATATAAATTTAGTTTCTGGATTCAATGTGCCCAAACGAGCAGCTGTTGCATTAATTCCTGTCTGCCTTTTTAATTCAGCAAGAGCCAAAGCTGCACATATCGAATCTGTATCTGGATTTTTGTGTCCAATCACATAAATTGGTAAGCTCATCAAAATCTCCTCTCAATAATCTTAATTTTGTACTCAATATTATACCATGAAAAAAAAGAAGATTCATTATCGAATCTTCTTACTTAACAGCATCTTTCAAAGCTTTGCTAGCTTTAAATTTAACAGACTTGCTTGCAGCAATTTCAATCTTTTCTTTAGTAGCTGGATTGATACCTGTACGAGTCGCTCTTTCACTAATTGAGAATTTACCAAATCCGAATACATCTACAGTACCATTATCTTTTAAAGTATCAGCTACTGTATCGAATACGAATTGAACATAAGCTGTTGCGTCTTTTTTTGAACAACCAAATTCTTCAGCCAACTTTTCAGCTAAATCTTTTTTATTAATAACATTAGACATTTATATGTTCCTCCTCTAAATTATTACCACGCTATTTTATCATTTCTCTTACTAGAGTGCAACGTCTTTCATCATCGTTTCAACGACATATTTAGGTAAACCTACCACATTGGTATAATCCCCCTCAATATGATCTACAAAATCACATTCCTGAATCCCATAAGAGCCTGCTTTATCCATACATTTTCCACTATTTACATAGGATAAAATGTCTTCATCCGCCAACTTCTTAAAATAAACATCTGTTGTTTCGACATGTAAAAATGTCTGATTTTTATAAATTATACAAACCCCTGTTTTCACTTGATGCTTACGATTCGATAAAGATTTCAACGTATGTATCGCATCCTTCTTTGATTTAGGTTTTCCCAATATCTTATCATCCAAACATACTATTGTATCTGCCGATATAATAATTGAATTTAAATAAGATTCTTTTACTTCTTTCGCCTTTGATTCAGCCACTTTTTTTAATGCCTCATCTAAACCTAAGTTTAAATCAAATACTTCATCCTTTTTGGCTGGACAAACAATAAAATCGTAGTCCAAATCTTTTAATATCTCTTTTCTTCTAGGAGACTTTGATGCAAGTACAATCATCTTTCAAAACCTATCGGTGCCTTTTTCACCATATAATAAATTGCTAAAACACTAGCTAAAGCCATGACACAAATCACTTTGACTACACAAGCAAGTACTAGCTTATAAAAAATTGTTTCTGGAAGCATACAAATCATAAAATCCGTATTTGGATCTAATAACCACAATTGATTCGAAAAAAAGATTGTATGAAACCAAGTCCAAAAGCTTGTAAAATCTGTCAAAATCCAGAATCCAAAAAACACAAGCATCAATATAAATGTAAACATGGCCATCAAAAAGCCCTTACTTAAATACGCAAACATCAATGTTTTATCATTTAAGTAAAAATATAAAACTACCAATCCTAAAATAATAAATGCCATTTTAGCTACTTTTAGAGCATTCTGGTATAAAGCTTTCACATCCACCATATGACTCGTTTCTTTTTCATTAAACGTTTCTTGAGATACACCATACCACGTAATATGTCCCTTTATATCATCACGCTTATCATCCAAATAATCCAGTAACAAACGTATACTTTGATTTAAATCTTTCTTAGAAACACCAATATCACTAGCCAATTCCATCTCTTCATATTTAGGAATATAAAAATCCGGGTTTAATGCTGTACTCTTGATACTAAAAACAACACATACAATAATAAAGCACCAGCCAAACAGAAAACTTAAAACACGTCTCATTATTCTACAGCTACCAAGTCAGCCTTTTCTACCATAGGCATAGCTTCAATTAAACCCACCAAAGATTGTATACTAATTTCTAAGTCGCTAATATCTAGAGTTAATGCCACATTGGCAATTCCATTGATTGGAATTGTTTGGTTAATTGCCAACACATTGACTTGTTTTACCGAAACTAAAGATAAAACTTTAGAAAGTGTCCCCTTTTCATTTCGCAAAATCATGGAAATGATTGCCTTACGATTGGATTGTTCGGCATTAAATGAAAAAACTGCATCTTTATATTTATAATAAGTACCGCGAGAAATACCTACCATTTTAACAGCTTCACTAATTCTTTTTGCCTTGCCCGACTGCAATAAAATACGCGCCTGCATGACTTGTTCTAATACATCCGGTAAAATATCACCACTCACGACATAATATTTACTCATACTTTATAAACGCCCCCTTTTTGGCTATTGTTAAACAGCGATGATCCAATCCATTCAAATTTTCATCTAAAAACTTAGATAATTCAATCAAACGATTTTTTTCTAAAGAAACAGCCATCATTGTTGAACCACTACCTGAAATCCACATTGGAAGTTGTTTTTGTTCACAATACGTCTTTATCCTATCATATTCTTTAATAAATTGCCTACGATATGGTTCATGCAATAGATCCTTACAAGAACTTGCAAGTAAAGACTCATCCCCCTGTTGCAAAGCCTGAATAAAGACTAGTGCATGCGATACTTGGCTCACACAATCTTTAAATGCCATTTTAGTCGGCAAAACTTTTCTTGCCTGAGAAGTTTTAACTTCATAACGAGGAACAATAGCTAGACAATGGTAATCTGCACACGGAACAAGACTCATTTTCACATCTTCTTTTTCCATAAAACAAGCTGTTGCCTGACCAAAAATAGCAGGTGCCACATTATCAGGATGTCCCTCAATACTTGTGGCAATCTTTAAAATTTCCAACTTATCCATATTCTTTTTAAACCAAGCATCACAAGCTAAGATACCAGCAACAACACAAGTTGAACTGGAACCCAACCCTCTAGCAAATGGGATATCTGTATCAATTGTGAGTTTAAAAGTAGGATAATCCAAACGCAAATAATCACATGCCGTATAAAAAGCTTGTACAACTAAATTGTTACTACCCTTAAATTCTTCTGGACATCCTTCCACAATCAATTCACCACTTTCCTCAAAAGTAAAATGTGCCCACCAATCCACAGCCATTCCTAAACAATCAAATCCCACGCAACAATTTGCACTTGTTGCCGGGACATGTACACTAATCATGGAATACCTCTTTAGTACTTTGACATACGACATCTTTCATTGACGCTACATCAATCACTTTATTATGTAAAATATCTAAATCTTGAAGTTCCTTTAATTGAGCAGGGATTTCATCCTGACAATATTTTGACAAATCTTGCATTGCTTTCCATTCATTTTCTTCATCATATCCTAATGCCTTTAAAACATCTTGACTAAATTTATATGGAGAAGCCGTTGCCAAAGAAACAATAGGACGATCTTTACATTCTTTTGCGGTTTTATATGCGATTGCAGAATGAGGATCTAAGACATAGCAAGTCTTATCATATACCGACTTAATTTCTAAGCTTGTATTTTCATCATCAACACTACCACACGCAAATAAGTTTTGAATGGTTTTAAAAGTTTCATCATCAATCTGATAACGACCCTTTTCATTTAATTCCTGCATCCATTTTGATACTTTTTGCGTATCTTTATTTGAAGCATAATATAACAATCTTTCTAAATTTGAACTAATCAAAATATCCATACTTGGCGAAATAGTCTGGATAAAATCACGATTTCGATCATAAATACCTGTCGTTAAAAAATCCGTTAATACACGATTGGCATTACTAGCTACATAAAATTTTTCTACTGGAAGTCCCATTAAATACGCATAATATCCAGCTAAAACATCTCCAAAATTTCCTGTTGGAACACTGAAAGATACTTTATCCCCCAATTGAATATCACCTTGTAGAACCAATTGTTTATAACTATCAAAATAATAAACAATTTGAGGAACTAAACGCCCCACATTAATGGAATTTGCGCTTGTCAACAAAATGTTTTGTTTCGCACAATATTCATTCAATTCTTCATCTAAGAACAAACGTTTTACTTGGCTTTGCGCATCATCAAAATTCCCTTGAATTCCAAATACATTCACATTTTTACCTTTTTGCGTAACCATCTGACGATATTGAATCGCACTTACCTTTTTATATGGATAGAAAACATTGATTCCAATATTCTCTACATCACAAAACCCAGATAATGCAGCCTTACCTGTATCTCCACTTGTAGCAGTTAAAATTAAAGCTTTTTGACTTGTGCTTTTTAATGCACAGGACATCAATTGAGGTAAAAGGGTTAGGGCAACATCTTTAAAAGCACATGTAGGGCCGTGGAAAAGTTCTAAAACATAAACATCATCTACTTTTTTAATAGGTGTAATTTCTTGTTTAGAGAATGAGTTCGCATATGCATTTTCAACACATGCCTCTAATTCTTCCTTTGTATAGTCTGTAAGAAGATGTGAAAGAATATAAACTGCATTTTCTTTATATGACATTGTACATATTAAAGATAGATCCAAATGAATTTGGTCTAAAGTTGGAAGTACATATAAGCCTCCATCTGGACTCATTCCATTTAGTATAGCTTGCTTGCTTGAAACGCTTTGGTGTGCGTCTCTTGTAGAAATATAATCGTTCATGAGAATCCTCCTTGAAAATCTATATGTCATATGATACAATGTTCACACTTTAAAAACAAGTGTTTTCTAAAAAGATACAGGAGGAACGATATGAACGCAGTTATCTTAGGTTATGGAGTTGTCGGAAAAGGGATTGAAATCCTTACAAATTCACTAGAAGATATCAATATCAAATACGTATATGTACGTAAAGAAAAAGAAAATCTTCCATATTTTTCAAACAATGAAGATATGGTAGTTCAAGATGATATTGATATTGTTTTTGAATGTTTAAATGGATTAGAACCTGCTAACACACTGATTCAAAAAGCTTTAAAAAAAGGCAAACATGTCATCAGTTCAAACAAAGCGGTTGTTGCGACATACTTAGATACATATTTAGAACTTGAAAAAGAATATGGTGGATCCATTCAAGTAGAAGCTTGTGTTGCCGGTGGCATTCCCTTTATTGATGCCTTATTGAAACTAAAAAGACTTGAACCACTACAAGGTTATGAAGGTATTTTTAATGGTACGAGCAATTATATCTTAGATTCTATGCAAAAAAACAATTTAGATTTTGAAGATGTTTTAAAACAAGCTCAAGAAAAAGGTTATGCCGAAAAAGATCCATCTAACGATATTGATGGCGTTGATGTATACTATAAGACAAAAATTTCAAACAGTTTAGCCTTCAACACACCAATCGTTGACATTCCTTATTATGCAGGAATTCGTACAATCAAAATGCTAGACATTAAATTCATCAAAATGAACAACAAAGTATTACGCCATCTATCCATTTCAAGACAAATTGGAGATAAGATTATTTCCATTATCGCTCCATGCTGCATGGATGAAAATGATTTTTTAGCCAACGTTCCAAGCAACTACAACGCTCAAAAAATTCTTTCACATAGTTTTGATACATTAGGCTATTATGGACAGGGAGCTGGACAATTACCAACAGCTCAAGCCATGGTACAAAATGCTTTAGATACACTTGAAGATAAAGAAAGAAAAATTGTTTATGCAAAACCAAAAGAATTCGATACATCTCTATTAAAAGAAACATGGTTGATTCGAAGTGATGTCGCTTTAGAAAATTATTATCCAATCCAAAAGAAGGAGGCCAATTATTACTGGATTGAAAATCAAGATATGTCAATTATTAAGAAAGTAAAGGAATTAGATAAAAATAGCTTTATCGCATTATGGAGGTAGCTCACATGTTAAAAATCACTAAATTTGGTGGTTCTAGTGTCGCAAACGCAGAGCAATTTAAAAAAATCAAAAACATCATTCAACAAGATCCAACACGCCGATACATCGTTGTATCGGCTCCTGGAAAGCGATTTTCAGCCGACAACAAAATCACCGACCTATTATACTTATTAGATGCACACAGAAAATACCACGTGGATGCATCAAGTGTATTTAAACTCATCAAAAATCGTTTCATCGAAATCAAAAATGAATTAGGCCTTAAGCAACCTATTGAAAAAGAATTAGATGCTTTTTATACCAACCTAAATCAGATGTCGCAAGCTGTTATTGTAAGTCGCGGAGAATATTTCTGTGCTAAATTAATGGCTGAATATCTAGGCTATGCTTTTGTGGATGCCAAAGATATTATTCGTTTTAAATTAGATAAATCCATCGACTGGGATGCAACGAGCGCTAAACTACAAGCCAAGTATGCCCAATATGACCACTTTGTTTTCCCAGGCTTCTATGGAACAAGTGCCAATGGACACATTCAAGTCTTCCCACGCGGTGGTGGCGATATTACAGGTGCTATTTTAGCAAAATGTCTTCATGCTGACGTATATGAAAACTGGACCGATGTATCTGGATTTCTAATGGCGGATCCCACAATCGTTCAAAATCCAAAAGGAATTACACATATCACTTATTCAGAATTAAGAGAACTTTCTTACATGGGAGCTAGCGTTTTACATGAAGAAGCTATTTTCCCTGTAAAAGAAGCCAACATTCCAATCCACATTTTAAATACCAATCGCCCTCAAGATGCAGGAACCATCATCCAGGAGCATTCCAAAATAAAGAGTGGCTATCCAATTACGGGTATTGCTGGTAAAAAAGATTTCATGTCGATCTACATCTATAAAAAACATATGTCCAATGAAGTTGGCTTCATTCGTAAAGCTCTATCTATTTTAGAAAAATACCATATTAGTATTGAACATATTCCAAGTGGAATCGACTCATTTAACATTGTCGTAGAAAAGAAAGAAATTGAAGAAAGTCTATATGAAATTTTAGCTCATTTTAAAGAAGAATTAAAACCAGATAAATTAACCGTTCAAGATGACTTAGCTTTAATTTCCACTGTAGGTAAAAACATGTCCGATAAGCCAGGTACAAGTGGAAAACTATTTGGTGCTTTAGGTAAAAATAACATTAACATCGTTATGATTGCCCAAGGTAGTGATGAAATCAATATTACAGTCGGAGTTAAGAAAAAAGACTTCACAAAAACAGTTCAAGTTATATATGATACTTTTGTAGGAGGAAATGAAGAATGACAACAATCGCAATTGCCGGTGCTACAGGCGCTGTAGGACAACAAATGTTAGAATGTTTAAAAGAAAGAAACATTCAAGCGGATCTAAAATTATTAGCCAGTGCAAGATCAAAAGGAAAAGAAATCGATGGCCACATCGTTGAAGAACTTACGCAAGAAAGCTTTCAAGGTGTTGATTACGTTTTAGGTGCAACTGGTAATGACATCACAAAAATGTGGATGCCATGGGCCAAAGAAGCAGGATGTATCGTTGTCGATAATTCAAGTGCTTATCGATTAGATAACGATGTTCCTTTAGTGATTCCTGAAGTGAATAAAGAAGACATTAAAAATCATCATGGCTTGATCGCAAATCCAAATTGTGCCACTATCATTGCACTTGTAGCCTTACATGCTTTACATAAAAAATATCACATCAAACGAATGATTGTGACTACATTTCAAGCTGTTTCAGGAGCTGGTGTACAAGGAATTGAAGATTTAAAAAATCAAATTGAAGATGAAAACATTCCATCAAAAGCCTTCCCTTACCAAATTGCATTCAATCTTATTCCTCAAATTGGAGATTTTGATGATTTAGGCATCTCTAAAGAAGAATGGAAAATGCAAAATGAAGCAAGAAAAATGTGGCATGATGATGCATTAAAAGTAAACTGTACTTGTGTTCGTGTTCCAATTTGGCGTTCTCATTCTGAAAGTATCACAATCGAGTGTGAAAATGAAGTCGATGTCAATGAGGCAAGAGAATTATTAACGCATGCCAAGGGCGTATTACTAAAGGATGATCCAAAGAATCAAATCTATCCAATGCCAAAGGATACGACAAATCAAGACTTAGTTTATGTTGGAAGAATTCGTAAAGATATCACGGATGAAACAAATCATACATTATCTCTATTCTGTTGTGGCGACCAAATTCGTAAAGGTGCAGCAACTAATGCAGTTCAAATTCTAGAAGAATTATTAAAGGCAAACGATTAATTTCGCTTGCCTCTTTTTTTAATTGGCTTAACAGATGCATTGGTGATATGTTGATGTATAAAAATGGTATCCCTATTTCTAATGTTAAAGATTTTCTTGGTCTTTCTGATATCTCAACTACATCAAGATATGCCTACGCAGATAATGAAGATATTAAAAAAGCTCTTGAGACAGTTCAAGAAAAATTATCTCATTAAGTATTAAAGAAAAGAAGTGGAAAGGAAAAGATTTACTAAAATATTGTGGCTTAGAGTAAAAAACATTATCTTCAATTATTAATTCTAGATACACGATTTTATAAGGTTATATTTAAATAATTAGAGATAATCTTTTTCTGAATATAATCTCTCGGTTTCGTCATGTCTGGTCGCTCCTTTCTGCCTATTGGCATAGAAAAAAGGACAATCGATTTTCTCGGCTGTCCCTTGTGGGTAAGTATGCAATTGTGAAAAGTTAGTTCTCGTCAAACTTCTGAATATCTCCGTAATCTTTAAGTTCACTATTTTCAAAAAGCTGTTGGAAATTATCATTATCCAAAAATAACACATTTCCGCTTGAAGTCAATGGCAACATACAGCTATCCGCTTTAAGGGTTTCTGCTGGATTGTCTATTAAAACAATCAGCGGTTTTTTTGCCTCTATTGGCTCTGCGGCTCCAAGTGTTACATTTACAGGAAACGCAAACAAACTGCCATCTTCATATTCATACAGTCCTATTCCTTCCGGCAACACGCTTCCATCGTTTGTTAATATAGGCATCTGAGTTTCTAAAAATATTTGCATATCTTTTGACAGATTACTATACTCTATGGGCTTTAATTTTTCCAAGTCGCCAAAGCGTTCAATCCATTGAGGATTTGTAAACACTAAATGGTCATAATTTCCCAATTCAGCAGAAAGCTCAATAGCACTGTCCATTACATAAGATAAAAGCAAATTCTCCTCTTGTTCAGACAATAAATTTTTTCCGGCAGTTGTCAATTCTTCATCTTCGCATACTGTATCTATATCTGCATATGATATAAAACTAATTCCTGTCATATCGTATTCAGCAAGTTTATTTGTATTTCCACACCCAGCCAAACTAAACATGAGCGCCAATACAAATATGACTATAATTTTATGTTTCATAGATACCTCCATTTTATATTTGGCTTAACTAGCAATTTGGTGACATTGCTATAATTCTACTTTTTATCACTTATGCGAACAACCATTCGTTTTTCAATCTAAATAGTACGTACTGTAACTTTTCTGTATTATCCATTTCTTGCGTTTCTCTTTGCATGACAAAAAGAGCATTGTAACGATTTATATATTTCGATGCTACTCCCTTATCTTTTTGCAACCCTTCTTCAATTCATTTGTGAAAGCTGTTCACTGTATTTAAATGATTGAATTTATCATATGACTCATGACTGATTAATACTTTCTTTGTGCAGTTCTTACTTTCTAAAAGTTCGTTGTAGCTGTTTGAACCATCTAGCATTACAAAAGATTTTGATTCAAGACATTTACCAAATCTTAATAGATCTATGAATGATGGCTTACCATAATTTAATGTTCTGGCAATTGTATGAGCAAATCTCTGTATTGCAGTGATGATACAAACCAGTTGATTCGATAATCCTCTTTTTGTAGCAGGTGTTCCACGATGTTTAGGTTAGACTCCATGAATCTTAGTTCCTTTAAGATTGTATGGAGTATACTTTTCATTCATTTCAACCTCATTTGGGATGTTCTTCAGTTTTTAGACTAACTAATAGTTTATGACGCATATTAAAAACATTGCGTTCATTTACATTGATTTTAACAGCTGTTTCTTTAAGAGATACACCATTCAATGTATCCAGGATAAGTTCATTCCATTTAGATTGATCATGGTGAGAATAAAAAGTAAGCTGACCACGGTCCACAACAAAACGTTTTTTGCATTCTTTACAACGAAGCATCTGTTTACCAGAGTTGGCAAAACCGCTCTTAATTAAATGAGACAGTATTCAAAATGATACGTATTCATTTTATTGTTTGTATCTAAATAATCAGTGATTTCACGATCAATCTTTTCGATTTGAAAAGATTGTAAAGCAGCAATTGTATCTTGGTTTAAATATTTCGAAGTTCTTGTCATAAGTGTAGTCTTTCTTTTGTTTACACCTATACAATAATTCTTAAATAGACACCATTAATGTCGAATATATCAACATGTCACCAATGTATCTGTTAATCCTTTTAATTTATCTCAATATCACCACTTGTCGTATTCAATGTCAATGTTGCATTATTTGAGCCTAATACTCGAGTTACAGAACCAGTTAATTCTTCTTCTTTAATTTCAATATCTCCACTCGTTGTACTAGCTGTTACTGAAACATTACTGATATTTTCTACACTTACATCTCCAGAAGTGGTTTCTAGTGTATTATCCCCTGTCAATTGACCATCAAATTCAATATCTCCACTTGTGGTGATGAAGCTACAATTATTTAAACTTCCATTTTCAATTGAAATATCCCCAGATACACTTGTTACTCTAGAATCCTTTAATGCCACATTTTGAATTTCAACATCCCCCGCAACAAGATTGCCATTCACAGTCAAAGAATCATTTGTCGTATAAAGAATTACTTCATTATCATCATGACCTACAAAGTGTTTATCTGAAATTGTTTCTTTTACAGTTAAAACACCCTGATCAACAGAATATTCCAGCTTTTGTTTCTTCGCATCTTGTAAACGATAAGAAATCGCGTTTTCACTCGATTTTTCAACTTTAACATCCATACTTACCAAATCTAAATTCACAGATGTAAAATTCTTTATCCCCTCATGATTCAATGGTTCTTTCACAATCATAGTTTCTGAAACTTCATCATTACGAATCAAATGAATCGCAAGAAAACTACCTCCTGCAATACATACAAGGATACAAACAATTATTATGATACCAATCTTTTTCATCAAATCACCTCTTTCACTACTAGTTTATCACCACTACTTTGTTTTGTATAGTAGTATACTCAAAAAAAGAATCACCTTTTGATTCTCTTCTTTTCAACATTCGGTATAATAAAATGCTCATACATATACTTCCACAACACTTCACTACCCTCATGTGTCTTTTCATTTCTTTTTAAAATCTGTTCTAAATGCACACCATTTTCAACCCACATTCTTCCATCCGTTGCTGCATTCAGCATAACTGGCTGAAAATTGTCCAACACCCTAGCAAACTTAGCTTCAGCCGTTTTTCTTTCTTCAAATTCATTCCATAAATCAAACATTTTTTTTGCCTGGTCTTCTGGCAATAAATTAAAAATACGATTTGCAGCTTTTGCCTCTCTTGTACTTTGTGTTTTCAAACCCTTACTATCATAGGCATATGTATCACCCGCATCTATTTCTACAAGGTCATGGATCAACAACATTGAAATTGTCTTTAATACATCAATTTCTTCATTCGCATATTCATTCAAAAGTAATGTCATAATAGCCATATGCCAAGCGTGTTGCGCATCATCTTCAAAATCTTTTCCATTACTCTGTAAAGTTTTTCTTTTGATTTGTTTCTCTTTGTCGATTTCTAAGATGAACTCCATCTGTTTTTCAATTCGTTCCATACTATCACCAAAACCATTGTAACACACAAAAAGGCCCGGATTCACTCAGGCCTAATCTATTACGTCAAATGCGAAATCATCAGTGAACTTGAGGAAGGAGCAAAATTGATTTCTATTGACGCAAACCTTCTTAAAACTTCCTTTCGAAGCCAATAAAATTATATCATTATTTGCAACTGTTTTCAATTGCATTGTAAATATTTTACATTTATATGTAAACGCGAATACAAAAAAAAGAAATAGAACAACTATTTCTCTTCTTTCCTCTCATTTTCTTCAACTGTTTTTGTTTCTTCTGATTCTTTCGGCTCTTTCTTTTCTTCAACGACTACAGATTCTTCTGGCTTTTTAAAGTTCTCACTAAACACACCTAAAGCATAGAAAAGCACACTAAAGCATAGTGATTGATAACATGTTGTGATCATATACATAACTAAATTCAATACATCAATATTTGTACTGTAATATGAAATAAACGTATTATAGGCTTGGATTGCCGCATAACATGTATAAGCTAATGATAGAACGGCAAATACATTTAATAGAATCGTTAATGATTTTGTTTTTTTCATCTAAAATCCCCCTTTAAATAATGATATAATTAAACCACTATTTTTAGAATTATACAAACTTAAATTCTTTCAGTTTATTTTAAGCAAACGCATCATATGTATCATCATCTTCACATACAATTTGAATGACACGCTTCCCATCTACTACAGTCGATACAATCTTATCTGGATATTCCATGGCATCCGAATGAATTGTTAATTCAATACCTTGTGATAGTTGAAATTTCTTTGTACGCTTGTTATTTAAGCTTTCAGGAACCACCTTAAATTCCGTATCAAAATTTTTACGTTCAGGAAGTGCTAGTAAGCAATCTTTAATAACATCTTTCTCGATTTCTTCTTCACTAAAAGAATACGGATCAATCAATTGATCAATACATTGATTGTAATTTAATTGCTGCGGCGTATTCATCACATTCTGTAATTCACTTGATAACTTCACATAGTCTTTTTTAGAAACTGGCTCTACCGCACTTTTCAATTCATTATCCACAGCCTTAAATGCTGAATACGTATTTTTGGCATCATCCCTAGCTTCATCCAATTCTAAAAAAGAAACCGTCCAATATTTAGCCATCGTATCCGAATATACTTTAATATCTTTGAATACGATATGTGAATTGATTTCATACATCGAAAAAACAGCGGATTTCCATAATGATTTCTTATCCCCTGAAAAGCCATACTTCTTTGATAAATCACTTCCATCATACCACTTGGAATGTTCTACTTTAGCAACCACATATAAAAGTTCATCACTACTATTTTGTATTAAAACCTGAATCAAACTTCCCTTTTTCACACTCGAACCCATATGATAAATTTTCGCCTGTGCTAGACGCTCACTTGTCAAAAGCTTATCCGCAATACTATCTGTAAGCACTTCACATTTATCTTGATTTAAAGCCATTTGACGAATACAAGAAACCACTTGCGTTTGTTCATCATGAATGGTATACATTTTATTTTTCTCATTTGAATTTGCGTATTCAATATATTCTTTCACGAAGACTTGAAATTCTTCCGGCATTTCTTTTCTTTGTACCATATCATTATCTAAATCCAATATATGGAAGGATGTATATAAAATTGTCATAAAAAATTTACTCCTTTTATCGCAAATATTATACAATAAGTAAAGGAGGTTTTGAAAATGAAAAGAAAATCGATACCTATTTTATTACTAACCGGCTATTTAGGAGCTGGTAAAACTACTTTATTAAATCACATTCTAAAAAATCAAGAAGGATATAAAGTTGCGATTATCGTCAATGATATTGGTGAAATCAATGTTGACCAAAAACTCATTGATAAGAATGCGCAAATTCAAAAAGAAGATACAGACGTTGTAGGTCTTACCAATGGATGTATTTGTTGCACACTAAAACTAGATCTTTTGCAGCAACTCTCAGCCTTAGCTTCATCCAATAAATTTGATTATATTATTATTGAAGCCAGCGGTATTTGTGAACCTATCCCTATCGCACAAACCATCACAGCTGCCAATGAAACACTATATTCTAGAGGATTACCTGAATTATTTCACTTAGATAACATTATTTGTGTTGCCGATGCTGCAAGATTATCAAATGAATTCAATTGTGGTAAACACTTATTAGAACCAGTAGAAGATGAAGATTCTTTAGACTCTTTATTGATGCAGCAACTTGAATTCTGTAATACTGTAATTTTAAACAAAGCAGAAACCGTTAATGAAGATGAGAAAAATGAAATCAAGGCAGTCATTCATAAATTATGCAAAGATGCCGGAATCATTGAGGCTAGCTTTGGCCAAGTTAATTTAGAAGAGCTTTTAAACACACATAACTTTGATTATGAAAAAGCTCAAAATAGCATTGGCTGGCTTCATGAAATTGAAGAACACGAGCATCATCATGATCATGAACACGAAGGTGAAGCCTTAGAATATGGTATTTCTACTTTTGTATGGCAAACAAGAAAGCCATTGGATTTAAAAAAATTCACAAATCTATTAAACAACTATCCAAACGTCATTCGTACTAAAGGTTATGTATGGTTTGATAATCAACCTGACTCTGCCTACTTATTTGAACAAGCCGGTAAGTTAACATCCCTTACAGAAGACTCATTATGGATCGCATCAGCACCAAAACAAGATCAAATAGATTTATTAAAGGCCAATCCTCAACTAGCCAAAAACTGGGATGAAGAGTATGGAGATCGAATCAATCAATTGGTCTTTATTGGAAAGAATATGGATGAAGAACAAATAAAAAGACAGTTCAATGACTGTCTTGCATAGGAGAAGAAATTCTCCTATTTTTTTATTAATTTTGAAAAGTTATGATCCAAAATCCTTTCAACCTCATAATACGATTGATTCTTTAACGAAGCCACCATCGTAATTTCATTTTTTAAAGCAGCCAGGTAATCGTCACTATCAATAGCCCATTTCACAGCTTCAATACCATCGGATTCCATAAGTAATTTATCCATAGATATTTGTTTTACTAAATGCGTTACTTCCTCTTCTTTTCCGATTGAAGGACCAATCGTGAAATAAGATACCACCTCATCATATTCTTTAACATAATCCATACATCCATACCAATGTACAACATATGTATTTGGATATTTACGAATCAATTCAAGTATTGTTTTTTCCTGACCCTTTGTATGAAGAATAACGGGTTTATTTAATGCTTGTGCAAGCTGAAGTTGTTTTTCAAATACTTCTTTTTGAATTTTTAAATCTACATCACACCATACACTATCCATGCCAATTTCCCCTATAATGGGTGCCTTTTTTAACAAAGGAAGCATAGATTCAAAAGTATCTAAACTTGCATTCCAAGGATGTACACCACAAGAATAGAACAACTGCTTTTGTTGGACAAGTTCAAATTCTTTTTCATTTGCGACGTTACAAATCCCAGAAATATCATATTCATTCTGTAGCGCATTTATTTCTTTTGAATAATGATAATGTGCATCATGCATGATTTTCACCTTTTAATAATTCATAGACCTGTTTTTTCAAAACACTCTGAGAAAATAACCAATCTCTTGATTTCTTTTCTTTCGATAAATCAATTTCCTGCAAAATACGACTTGGCTTATTCGATAAAATCAAAATACGATCCGATAGATATAAAGCTTCATCAATATCATGTGTAACTAATAAAGTCGTACGATTATAATTCTTTCTTAATTGTAACAACCAATCTTGCATATCATTACGCGTGATGACATCCAAAGCTCCAAATGGTTCATCTAATAAAAGAATATCCGCTTTACATAAAGAAGTCCTTAAGAAGGCTGCCCTTTGGCGCATTCCTCCTGAAAGACTAGAAGGATATGCATTTTCATATCCAGAAAGGCCAAATGTTTCAAATTCTTTTAAAGCTCTTTGTTTCATAGATTTATCATGATTGATTTCACCATATAAACATACATTATCTAAAATGGTTCTCCATTCCAGCAACAAATCATTTTGTGGCATATACGCAAAATGAGAGCTGACACCTTTAATACGTTCATCATCCACAAAAAGCTGTCCTGAATAATCTTCAATTAATCCGGCTAATATATTTAAAATAGTAGATTTTCCACAACCACTCGGGCCTAGAATGGAAACAAATTCTCCTTCTTGAATAGAAAAAGAAATATCGTGCAATATTTCTTTTCCAGAAAATTCAAGATTTAGTTTTTCAACCTGTAGCTTCATTATTTTACAAACTCATTTGTATATTGGTCTTTCGCATCGATCTTGTGATCAATCAATCCTGTTTCATACATAAAATCTGTATAATTATCCCATACAGAATCTTTCATAACACCCCATGAATCTGCATCTTTTGCATATTGGCTACTTAAGTATTTTTGGCTTTCCTTAAGGAATTTCAAATCTGTATCTGTCAGAGCATCATCATGTAAAATTTCAGCTGCTTTACTTGGATGATCAATCGCATATTCATATCCTTTTTTAGTAGCTTCCATAAATTTTTGAATTATATCCGAATTCTTTTTAATCATTTTATTGTTTGTGATAATTACTGGAGTATAGTAATCCAAACGGCTATCTAAATCAGCTAGAGGCATATAGTTTAAATCATATCCATCTTGTAACGCTTTAATAATAGCCCAACCATAGAATTCCCATCCTAGGTTCACTTTATTCTTTCCTACTTCATCACTAAGTCCTGCAATACCAGATCCGTCTGATCCTACAATGTTTAATTTACTAAAATCAGCACCCGCTTCATTCATAACCGCTTTAATAACAGCTTCTTCACTTGGTGCTCCCCATCCTGCATATGTCTTTCCTTCGAAATCCTTTACAGAATTGATGTTTGCGCTCTTCAAAGACACAAATCCAGAAGTATTATGTTGAATAATTGTCGCAATCGTTTTAATTGGAAGTGGATCTTCACTTGTCAAGGCATATGTAACATCTTCCTGATAAGAAACACCAAAATCAGCTTTTCCGGCTGCAACCATAGAAGTTGTCGCATTATCACCTGGTTCAATAATATCTACATCTAAACCAGCTTCTTTATAATACCCCTTGTTTTTTGCCACATAAAAACCAGTGTGGTTTGTGTTTGGCGTATAATCCAACATCAATGTAACCTTAGTCAATTTGTCATCTGAATTTGATGTTTGAGCACAACCAACTAAGCTTAACGCAACAGCAGCTGCACACATCGCTTTTAAAATTTTCATTTTCTTTCTCCTTTTCGTAAATGTGGAAACAATATCTTTTCCAATAAAGACACCCCTAAATTCAATAGGATGCTCCAAAATATAATCATCAATACACACGCAAAAACTTTATCCAACATATACCCATTTTTCACACGAAGCATATAATAGCCAAGTCCTGCTCTACTTGAAAGCCATTCACCTACAATAGCTCCGCCAACACAATAAGTAGCCGCTACTTTTAATCCTGAAAATAAGCCAATGGCACCAGAAGGAATCTTAACAATTTTATAGATTTGAAATAGATTGGCACCAAAACTTTTTAATAAATTGATTTCTTTTTCACTCACTTGCGACAAAGCATCCGTAAAGGATATCGCAATAGGAAAAAAGCACATAAATATAACAATCAAGATTTTAGGCAACAAATCAAATCCAAACCAAATTGAAAACAAAGGTCCTAAAACCATAATAGGAACGGTTTGTGTCACAATCAAATATGGATAAATACTTGTCTTAAATGTTTTGGATAAATCCATGCCAATGGAAATCACAATCGCAAAGAAAGTACTAATCAATAGACCTAAAACAGATTCTTCCAATGTAACAAGCGAATGTTGCATCAAAATATCCATATTCTCAATAAGTGCACTGATAATTTTTGATGGACTAGGCAAAATATAAAGTGAAATATCAAATGCACGAACATATAATTCCCATCCACCAATCACTAGAATAAACACAAGCAACGGCATGACAATTCTACGATTTTTCTTCATGATTGCCTCCTTTCCAAAATAAAAAAGGCACCCTAGAGTGCCACTATCAATCGATATGACTCCCTACGCTAGAATTAACCAGATCAGGTAATAAGGGTTTTTCTCAGCAATTGCACCCCTGTCATGTATGTTTTTACTTGCCTAAAGATTATACCACAATCTTAGACTAATTTATATTTCTTGCATATCTTCTCTACAATTTCATCTAAACTTTTATCATCCATTGAAATCGAATCCATTTTTGATGCATACAAAGTATGGAAATAATCAAAATCCGCCTGTATTTCTCACATATAATATGCCTTATGCTTATTTAAATACGATTGAGGAATGTGCAAAAGATTATCAAACTCCTAGCGCTTAAAAATATTTTCATTTTAACCTCTACATATCCTTTCCGACTATCTTATTTTCAACCTCTATAATTCTTGCCGCAACTTTTTTCACTTCCAACATTTTCCATGCTTCTAAGTAAGGCAGAAATTTTTTTGTTCCATCTTTCTCTATTTTATCAAGCACACGCATGACAACTTGTCTATTCACTTCTTTCATTTCAAAAATGACACGAGCCTTTTTTTCTTCTACATCTAAACAGATTCTCTGATAAAGTTCTTGGGCAAATGTTTCTTTTTCGATTTGCCATCCTTTTTCTGAAAATACCAATAAAGGAAGACGATAATCATATTCAATTCTGAGATAATCTTTCTTAATCATCCAATCAATGCATTTTGCGATATCATCCAACTTCATATCCTGATAGTATCCATAAGCAGGACATTCATTTAGTTTATGTTCAAATATCTTTTTATCCTTTGAACCCTTTAATATTTTAGCCAACATACTTCTTCCGCCAGTTGAAATCAATTCATCGGCCCCTCTTAAAATCATCCGTATATCTTCTTGTGGCAAATCTTTAATTTCACCTGCATCAAGAACAACTGGCACTCTACGTACTTTTCTCCTCATCCATTCTTTACCTCTACATCATTACACGAATCAATCCACAAAAAACTAAATGTCCCACATAGAACCAATAGAAGAACCATTTCATAAAAGTACTCTTTCCTCTTGTTCCATCATATAAAGACATAATTGGATATACTAAAACAATCCCAAACTGTAATAAACCATAAACTACATCTATGCATAGACAATAAACAAAAACATACATAGAAATATATAAAGCCATACCTAATACTTGTTTTTTTAGATTGCCTTGATTTTTATAAATATGGTTTGTACAAAGAACTGGAAAGCATGACCAATCACTTGGAAATGCCAATAAACAAAGAATCAGAATACAACCTATTTTCTTTACATCTTTCCATTCTTGATCTTCTACCCATAAGCCAATCACAGACAAGAATAATGACCATATAATACTTGTCTGATTTAATAAAGAATCTTTTAAAGGAATCAAAGAAATACCAAAGCAGAAGTTGTACGCGAAATGAGCGATAATTGAAAAAATCAATAATCTTTCTAAATATTTCTTTAAACTATGCGTATGCGTATAGCCTTCCACAACCATAAACCACATAATAGGTGCTGCCACTCGTCCAATTAAATGTATCAATAAAAGCCACCAGAATTTTTCATAATTTGAATACAACGTCGTTGCGAAATGATCCATAAACATCGCAATAATCGCAATCATCTTGATTTGATTTCCATTTAACTTTTTTATCATCCTGTAACACCTTCTCCTACATTAGGTTCAAAGTGCGAATAAACAACATCTGTACCAAATAAAAGAAGTAAAACTAAACAGGCAGTAGATAATCTTTTATTTAAATGTTCTTTAACCCAGTTATCAACTAGTGGTGCAATCACATAGACAAAAGCCATACCACCAACGCCAAACACCAATAAACCTTCTGCACAAATTCTTCCATCAAGATTTAAGAAATAACCCGTATAATCCCACCATTTTTGACCATTATGCGTAAGCTCTAAAAAGAAACCTGTAAAGTATTCAATACATCCACAAAGAAGCACAGCCATACTAAATTCAACTTTCGGACGCATTCTAAATCGTTTTAATAAAAGCAGAATCAAAACACAGCCAAAACCATAAATAGGAATCCATGGACCATGTAAAACACCGCGATTCACAAATCTTCCATAGCTAATCATTGAAAGACTTACTTCCCAGATCCATCCAACAAAACACATAAAGAAGAAACAAACTAAAATAGATGTTACTGTATAATTTCGATTTGGATGTAAAACACGAAGATTTGACTTCTTATACGCCTCTTCAATTGGAGATAAACGCACTGGATAACATAATAAATACACTTCGGTAATCATAGTTTCAGCTTCCATTTTATTATAGGTATATCTTTCATATTGTTTTTCTTTAGAACTCAAATGAAAAATAATTCCAAAATTATCACACAAGAACTTTTTAACACCCGTATACGCATTCTCCATTGGATTTTTCGCATTCAATGCCGCAATTACATCCGAATAGGTATTACGCATCAAAGCACTACTTGGTTTTTCAAATAAATACGTATCGTTTAAAATAGCACTTTGAAATTCTTTTCTTCTTAATGTATAAAATTCACACATTACTGACATACGATACATATTCGAATAAAATATAGCACTAATCCCAAATGTACAAACATCCAAAATGTACCATCCAGCCATTGAAAATTGCCATTTAAAACATTCAAACTTATGTCCCTTCATCATATTTCGAGATAAAGAAAGTGCATCTTTTAAAGATATCGTCGGATTTTCGGCTAAGATATAATCCACTAAGAAATATACATAGTAAAAGTAGACGCCTCCTACAACAGTAAAGTTCATAATTGTCAAAATAATAGATTTAACAAGTTTCACAAACGCAACATGCATCTGCTTTCGAATTCGCATTAAATAAACCAATCGATCAAGTGGAAGTTTTGCGTAAACTCTTCCTTCCAAAAAGAGTCTGCGATTAATAACCGGCAATACATTCACAATATATACTCTATAGAACACAGATATGCATAAACCTATTACGACAAAACAAATACTCGCAATATCTTTCGAATGAATAATAGTTGATAAACCTAAAAATAGTGTCTTCACAAAGGATCCTGAAGTAATTCCATTTACCACATGTGCAAATACACCGTTGGTCGTACCAAAGACGCCTTCAGGAAGTAAAGATGTCATCGACTTCACAAAAGAAGAGTGCATTAACAGGCCTGAAACACTCTTGGCATTATCTTGTTTTAAAAGAGATAAAGTCGAACTAAATTCACTTCCCATAAGTACTGCCGCAAGACATAACACTAAATAGGTCGCATAATGTGTTTTTACATTTTTATGTGCATTTTTCTTAATTTCTTTAAGTTTCATACTTAAATAATACCATATCTATAGTAAAATATTTTCAAAAGAAAGAAGGAATTATAATGAATCCAATCATTCAAAGTTTATTTGACCGCAAGTCTTGTCGCATTTTTGAAGATAAAGAAATATCACAAGAAGACAAAACACTGATACTTCAAGCTGCTATGCAAGCCCCTAGTGCAGGAAATCAACAAATGTATACAATTATTGATGTACAAGACAAAAAGCTTCAAGAAACACTATCTAAAACGTGTGACAATCAACCCTTCATCAATCAAGCGAAAATGATTTTAATTTTCTGTGCCGACTTTCAAAAATGGTATGATTTATTTAAATATGAAAACCGCAACCCAAGAAAACCAGGCGTAGGCGATTTATTACTAGCCACAACAGATGCGACCATTGCCGCACAAAATGCGGTTGTAGCTGCCGAAAGTTTAGGGATTGGATCTTGTTACATAGGGGATATTTTAGAGCAGCATGATCTACATAAGGAATTATTAAATCTAAGTGAATATGTAGTGCCTGTATGCATGTTAGTACTTGGATATCCTGCAGAGGATCATTTTAAAAGACAAAAACCAAAGCGCTGTAAATTAGAGGATATAATTTGTGTTGATCAATATCATAGAAAAGACAAACAGGAATTAAAAAATATGTTTGAACATAAAGCTGGAAATAAAACATTAAATGAATGGGCAACAACTTTCTGTAATCGAAAATACAATTCGGATTTTTCAAAAGAAATGACAAATTCTGTACAAAAATATATTGACCAATTTAAAAGTGAAGCCGATTAAGACTTCACTTATTAATTTCTAATACGGCATGATACGCATCTTTAAATGCATCTAAGGCAATACCTGCTTTTTTACAATCACCAACAATGTATGTAGGAATACCTAGATTGGCATACATACTTGTATCGTTTGCCTTTGATCCAACAGCCATAATGACACTATCATATGGATATTCTTTGCCACCGGCAATCAGTTTATTCTTTGACAACACGTACAGTTTCAATACCATAATATTTCATGACTTCTATTGCACTCTTGCTGATAACTTCTCCTGGAATCACTGGAAGAATCGCTGGAGGACAAGATACAGAAACACTGGAGCATACTTGTCCTAAAGATTTAGAAACTTCTATCATTGTACTTGGCGCAAATAAAGCTTGGCGTACACTCATTACTTTTCTTGCACGTTCTAATTTAGGAAATGAATTAAATACAACAGATTTCCGTTCAATTTTACATAAACATGTCTCTAATCGTTTTAAGTCATCCTTCGTATTATATGGAGATGGCATTAATACAATATAGTCTGAATCATAGAATTCAGGATAGATATCACATTCCATTAAAAAATTTGCGATTTCATTTCCAGTATAGCCAAACTCTTTCGTTGAAATCGTAATCTTCATAGGTTCACCAGATAAAATCGTATATCCATGTTGAATCAAAGCATTCTTTAATACATCAACTCTTTGAATACATTCAGACAAGGATTTTTTAAACGTAGTATCCAACACCTCATTTGCAGCATCTAAAGATGCCATAATCAAATAGGATGGACTTGTGGAAGAAAAGTATTCCATAAAATGTTTTACGTCATTTTTCCATACTTGATTCAAAGAATCACTTAAGTGTAAATAAGCTCCCCCTGTAAGTACAGGTAGTGTTTTATGAGCCGAATCACAACATAGATCAGCTCCCAAATCAATAGGATGTAAAGATGGTTCTAAAAAACGAAGATATGCACCATGGGCATTGTCTATGGCAAGTAATACATCATGCTTTTTACATATCGAAGCTAGAGATTTAATATCCAAAAGGTTTCCTAAATAGTCTGGATTTGTCAGATATACAGCCGTTGGATTGTTTTCAACAATTTCCTTTTCCAAAGTTTCTGTACTAATCGTACAAGATAAATAATCACTATTTCCATATAGCCATTCAATCTCAAAATCTAAAAGTGCAGCAGCATGAATAAAGCTTCTATGGGCATTTCTTCCTGCAAGAATTTTAGGCTTCTTGCCTTTACTTTTGGCATCTTGGCATAATATCGTGCACATCGTTTGAATACATAAAGTAGAGCCTTGCGTTGAATAATAGGTTGGACAGCCAAATAAAGAGGAAGCATTTTGTTCACTTTCCTTAATGATTCCCTCTACCGCAAACAACTCATCGGCTCCATAAATTTCTGTAAGATCCATTCCTTCAAAACCAAGAATGCCAGCACCTTTATGGCCTGGCATATGCATTCTTACAGGTGATTTTTCTTGATACGATTTAAGAAAATTAACAATCGGCGTCTTCATGACTATTTTCTTTCATATCACGAATAATGGCTACGGCAAGTGCACACTCTAGTCGTTTACAGAATAGTTCACACCCCTCTTTGTATACACCTTTGACAGATCCTGTCGCATGATATGCATTGGCTGCACATCCTCCAGAACAATAAAGTCTTGCCCAGCAATCTGCACATTCTTTACGTGCATATACATTACATGATGCAAATTCATTCTGGACCTTTTTGTTTGTGACACCCGTATAAATGTCTCCTAATTTAAAGGCTTCTTCTCCTACAAATTGGTGACAAGGATATAAATCTCCCCATGGTGTAACGGCCATATATTCAGTTCCTGAACCACATCCTGAAATACGTTTATAAATACATGGTCCGCCCTTTAAATCAATCATATAGTGATAGAAAGTAAATGGATCTTTCTTATCATCATAATCAAGCATCAACTTTGCTAAATCTTCATATTGTTTCATAACAATTTCACGATCTGCCTTTGTTAGTGCTGCAGGATCATCTGACTTGGCAACCACAGGTTCCATACTTAATTCTCTAAAACCTAAATCTAACATTTGTTGCACATCTTTTAAGAAATCTGGATTGGCATGAGTAAAAGTACCACGCATATAGTAATTTTTACCTTCACGAGCCTTTACTAACTTTTGGAATTTAGGAACGATTGTATCAAAACTTCCCTTACCAGAATAATCCACACGATAACGGTCATGCACTTCTTTACGTCCATCTAAGCTTAATACAACGTTGCTCATTTCTTTGTTCGCAAATTCAATTACGTCATCATCAATCAACATACCATTTGTCGTTAATGTAAAGCGGAAATTCTTTCCGGCTTCTTTTTCAATGCTACGAGCATAGGCAACTAATTGTTTAACCACATCAAAGTTCATTAGTGGCTCTCCACCAAAGAAATCTACTTCTAAGTTTCTGCGTGTTCCTGAATTTTCCACTAAGAAATCAAGAGCGCGTTTTCCTGTTTCAAAACTCATTAATGCACGGTCCCCATGGTATTTTCCTTGGCTTGCAAAACAATAAGAACAATTCAAGTTACAAGTATGGGCAATATGAAGACATAAAGCTTTAATAACGCCACTTGTCTTAGCTTTTAATTGGCCTGCCATAGGTTCATATGTATCTTCACTAAACAAACGACCTTGTTCTTTTAATTCTAAGATTTGATCGTAACATTCTTCTAATTCAGATGTTTCTACACTAGGATATTTCTCCTTCATTTCTAAAACCAAAGCATTTTTATCTTTATCTAAAAATTCAGCAATCATATCATAAACAATTTCATCTACCACATGAATGCTTCCTGAACAAATATCCAATACAATATTCTGATTAAACATCTTATACTGATGAATCATCTATATTTCCTCCTCAAAATTTAAAAAAATGCTGCCTTAAAGGCGGCATTAAAAATGCCGAATCACTTCGGCATTTCTTAATTACTTACTTTCTTTATTATGTTCGCAAGCTTGGTTCGCGATTCCGCAGCTAGTTTTACAAGCTGATTGGCAAGAAGTTTGGCATTCTCCACATCCACCATTTTTTGCGCTTTCACACAAGTTACGAGTATCTACTGTATTAATATGTTTCATGATTATATACCCCCATATAAATTCCCTTTTATTTTAACACGCCAAACGAATAATATCAAATTAAAAAGGCATTCCGAAGAATACCTTTATAAACTATTTAGAACTTTCTTCCTTAGTACGGAATACGTAACGACTCGTTACTGTAGCACCTTCTGGAGCACCAGAGTATGAAGCATATTCTTTGTTCATAGCTTTGATTTCATTCATTACGCTTTGTAACGTTTCAAGTTCTCCAACACCTAAATCAACCTTTTCTTTTAATTGATCCAATCCTTCAGACTTGAATTGTTCATTACCTTCGTATAATTGTTGAGCTCCATCATTCAATTGATCAACGGCATCACTTAATTTAGTTAATCCACTAGTTAATTCGCTCATCTTTGACTTAGATGCACTTAATTGTGCAGTTCCATCATTTAATGCTTTTGCACCATTTCTTAAAGAATCACTGTTATCAGATAATTGACTTGTTGCTTGAGTTATTCCTGTATAAGCCTGAGACATACCTGAATCTAAGCCATTTAAGCCTTCACCTAAATTATTTAATTTGTTTGCTAGAGTGGCTACACCATTAGCTAAAGCAGGTGAATTCTTTGCTAATTTTTCAACTCCTGCTTTTAAAGTATTCACCTTTTTTTCAAACTCTTCACTAGTTATGCCATTTTCATTTAATTGCTTCATTACGCCATTTAAAACTTCAATTGACTTTTTAGCTTCATCCAATTTTGTACTAAGATTCTTAATGTCAGTTTTAGAACTATTATAAACAGCATTTAATTCTTCTAAAGTTTCCTTTGAATCCGCAACAATTTTATCAATACCCGCCTGACATTGACTTAAATCTTTCAATGTAACACTTAATGAAGACGCATCTCCTAATGTCGCTTTCTGGCTTTCTAATGCATTAATTTGTTCTTCAATCTTAGCTTTAGCTCCAGTTGTATCATCTTCTGGAACAGCATTGGCAGCATTTTTTAACGCTTCAATTGAAGCATTTAATGCGTTGATTTCTTTTGTACGAATAGCAGCTAATTGATCATCAACACTCTTAATTTGTTCATTATCTGCAGTAATAATTGCAGATGCTCCATCTGTAACTTCTTTAAAACTTGTTTGTAGAGTTCCTAATTTATTAATATTTTCACTGGCTTTTGTAATTTGATTGCTTAAATCAACAAATGCACCTTCTTGATCTTGTAAATCATTCAATACTTGTCCTAATTTTCCAACCTGTTCATTCGTAGTCTTTAAAGCTTCAGTAAGATTTTTTACCATATCTGGTTTTAACATACTGTCATCGCCATTTACTTGTTCATTTAGATTCTGAATACCAGCATCCAAAGCTTGAGATCCTTGAACCAATTGATTTAATTGACTCTTTGATTCTTTGTTATTTAAAGATGTATTTAATGTTGTAGCACCCATTGATAATTTATATAAATTTTGTTTACTAACGACATTTAATTGATCCACACCAGCCGTATATTGATTTAAACCAGTGCTTAAAGTTGTTGTTCCATCATGTAATTGATCAAATGCATTTGTTAATGTTTCAATTTGAGGATAAGCACTTGATAATGGAGCAATACCTTCTTTTAATTGTGTTGTTCCATCATACAATTGTTTAGAACCATCGATCAATTGATCATCAGCATCCATTAATTGATCAATTCCATCTGTTAATTCAGATACAGAACCAATTTCACCTAATTCACTTGCCAAATCAATTTCATTTGTCATACCAACCATGATAGAACCTAAATCAAAATTATTGACATCCGCTTCTACTGTTACATCATCACTAATTCCTAATTGATTATTTACTTTGTCTAAACCAGCTGATCTTAATGTTTCATTCAAGCCTGGAATATTCGCAAATGCCAACATTTCATTTGTTCCATCATTTACAATCTTACCAGATTCACACTTCACATTTGTAAAGTTACCAGTACTCATATTCAACATACCACCAGCTAAATAACTAGGGTGAATCACAATGGATTTTCCATTAATATTTTTTACTTCTGAATAGTTATTTGTGAAAGAAATAGTTAATTTCAAATGACCAGACTTACCTTCCATATCTTTTGCAGACATTTCCTGACCATCTAATTCATAACGAAGCTTAACAGACACAGGAAGTTGTTTTGTGGCTGTTCCTTCATAATACACATCATTTCCTTTCGCATTCCATGTATATGTATTTCCATTTTTTGAAGGTTTTTCATTTGATTTAATGTTCTTAACATCTGTTAAGTTTAAAGTTTCTTTAATATTATTAATTCCATCCTCATCATGTAACCAGCTAGATACGATTGTATCACTGATGGAACCATCTGAGTTTAATACAGAATAAACAGTTTCTGTTTTTTCTGTAGGATTTTCATCATTATTTTGTGCAAATACAGTCACAGGCATCATACTTCCTGCCATAACTGCACTCAACACTACACTACCAACTACTTTTACTGTATGACTTAAATTCATATTTATTCTCCTTTCGCTTCCATGTTTGATTCTGGCCAGTCCTTTGTCGTCTTTTCGATGAACTTGTGGCAGAAAATCAACAATGAAGGTAATACTAATAAAATACTTACGACTGAAATTAAAGCACCACGTGCTAATAAAATGACTAATGATTTAATTAAATCCATCTTAGCTACAAAGCTTACACCGATACATGCGGCAAAGAACGAGAATCCACTTGTCATAATGGAAACACTCGATTTTTCCATCGCAATCAAAGCCGCTTCCTTAACCTTCTTACCATGCGATAACTCTTCTTTAAAACGCGTTGTCATTAGGATAGCGTAGTCAACGGTAGCTCCCAATTGAATGGTTCCGATAACCATACTTGCGATAAATGGAAGTGTAGTTTTTGTAAAGAATGGAATACCCATATTGATTGTGATCGCAAATTCAATTGTTAATACTAAAATGACTGGAAGTGCAAATGATTTAAATGTTAAGGCAACAATGATAAAGATCATAATAACGGATAATACGTTAACCATCGCAAAGTCTGTATTTGTTGTTGTGATCAAATCACGTGTCATACTTCCTTCTCCACCAATCATACCCTTCTTATCATATTTATGAATGATGGTATCCATTTTGTCTAACTGTGTATTTAACTCGTTTGTTGCAGCTTTATAATCACTGTTCACAACAATTAATTTCTTTCCACCATTTTGGAAAATATCCTTTACTACACTTGGAGTAAAGTTGGATGCAAGTCCTGGACCCACAAATTCTTCATAAGCCAATACGTTATGAATTCCTTTTAAATCTTTGATTTCAGAACACATATTCTGAATTTCGTTTGTCGTTAATTTGTCATCCACTAAAACGAAATGTGTTGTTGTCATATCAAATTTATCTTTTAACTGATTTGTACCAATGATACTCGCAAAATCACCTGGCATACCAGAAATCAAATCATAATAGATATTTGTATGTGACTGTCCATATCCAAATGGAATGAAAATCAACACGAAGGCAACAAGAATCTTTTTATAGTGATGAATCACAAAACGAGGTACTCTATGTAACTCATTCAAAATTGTTTTGTGTTTGTACTTTTCAATCGTCTTATCAAAGAACATCAACAAGCTTGGCAAAATAAAGATGGTTGATAATACACCAAGAACAACACCTTTTGCCATGACAATACCAATATCTCTACCTAGTGTTAACTGCATTACACACAAGGCAACGAAACCTGCAATTGTTGTGATTGAACTTGAAGTAATTGAAGTAAACGTAGCTTTGATAGCCTTTGCCATAGCTTCTTCATTTGGAAGTTTTTGTTTTTCTTCTTGATATCTATGTAATAAGAAGATGGAATAATCCAAAGTTACAGCTAACTGTAATACAACGGCCAAAGCCTTTGTGATATAACTAATTTCACCTAAGAATACGTTTGTACCAAAGTTATAAACAATTGGGAAAATCATTCCTAACATAAATACAACTGGAGCAATTGTACTCTCTAATCCTAAGAACAATACGACCATACATAATACAACGGCAATGCCTGCATAAATTGGTGTATCATGTTCTGTTTGATCTTTAGTATCTTCACTGATGGCTGACATACCACCTAAGTAACAATCATCTTTTGTATATTTTTTTATTTTACTAATCGCATTCATTGTACGCATTGATGATGTTGGCTCTTTAAATGTAACAATCATCATTGTACTGTTGCCAGAATAAAGCATATCTTGAATGCTTTCTGGAATTGCCTGTTTTGGAACTGAAATATCTAATACATCATCTCTCCAAATACATTTTTCAACTCCATCAATTTTATTGATCTCTTCCTTAATTTTTGCGGCCTCTTGATCTGATTTGTTGTTGACAACCAAGAAGTCTACACTCGATAAGTTAAAATCATCCCCAAGAATCTTTTGTGTTTTCATAGATTCTGAAGTTGAAGGTAAATAAGATAATAAATCGTAATTAATATTTGTATTGAAATAACCAATTGCGCTTGGAATTAATAGTATGATGGCTACGGCCAAAATCAAATTACGATATTTAACTATCCATTTTGACATCTTATCCATATCGAATCACCTTTTTTTCTATCCTTTCCTTTACTACGTGAAGAGTATAGTACCAAACTGACCACTAGTCAATAATTTTGTTTTATTTTTTTTAAATTCCTAATATACAATTGTTTTAATATGTTCAATCGGTCATTTTTATTTGTATTTTCTAAATTATTGTTTATAATAAGGATGGTGATATGCATGAAAAGTAAGATAATCGAAAATAAGAAAATAAAAGAAAACAACCTCTTACAGGCTGCCTTTAATCTATTCACAAAAGAAGACATTACGAATGTCTCTGTAAATGATATTGTAAAGAGTGCAGGTGTCGCAAAAGGAACTTTCTATCTTTATTTCAAAGACAAATACCAAATTCGCGATATTCTAATTCAAAAAGAAGCACATCGTCTTTTTGAAGAAGCCCACAAACAATTAGAAAAAAACGATATTCGTAATTTTGAAGACTCTGTGATTTTTTTGATCAATCAAGTATTGATTCGATTAGAAAACAATCCATTGATTTTAAAATTCGTTGAAAGAAACTTATCTTGGGGAGTATTCCATGCCCAGTTAAACACAGCTATTGATAATGATAGTTTCAATCTTATAAAAGAATTTAACGAAATCGCAACCGCAAATGGATATGAATTTGAAAATTCAGAAGTCATACTCTACTTAATAGTTGAACTTACAGGAAGTACTTGCTACAACAGTATTCTTCATAGTCAACCCCTTCCTATTGAAGAATATAAACCCATTCTTTTCGATTCTATTCGAGCTATTCTTTCCCAAGGAAAGAAAAAAAGCTAGGACAAGCCTAGCGTACAATAATATAAATCATATAAATGACATATACGAGGATCATAAAGATCCCCTTTTTTCTTGTCATCGTATCTCCCTTTTTGGCAATACCATAAATTAATAGAGAAACACCAATCAAGACAAAAGTATCAATAATATTCTGTGAAGTAGCCGCAATTGGATGAATTGTACTTGAAGCACCCAAAATAAATAAAATATTCATAATGTTACTTCCAATCGCATTTCCTAAAGATAATCCACTCTCCCCTTTTCTTGCCGCAACAACACTTGTTACTAACTCAGGTAAAGAAGTACCAATTGAAACAACAGTTAAACCAATCAAAGTATCACTCATACCAAGCATAGCAGCAATCTGTTTTGCACTATCTACAGTGATATCTCCACCCCAAATAATACACGCAACACCAATCACGATATAAATCAGGCATTTGATTCCCGATAAAGTTTCAACTTTCTCATCCTCAACACGATTCTTTTTAGCACTACGAATCAAATTTAAAATAAACAATACTAAACCGACTAAGAAGATAATACCTTCAAAGCGATTCAACATTCCATTCAACACAAAAATTGAAAGTAAAATACTCACTAAAATATTGATTTTTAAATCACGATTCAAAATATCCTGATCCATTAAAAACGGAGTAATGACTGCACTTGTTCCAACCACAACCAACGTGTTGAAAATATTAGAACCCACAATATTTGAAATCGCAATTTCATTACTGCCCATTAAACCAGCTGTAATACTCACACTTGCTTCTGGTAAGCTTGTTCCTAGCGCAACAATTGTCAAACCAATAATAACTGAAGGCACTTTTAATTTACGAGCCACACTTGCACTACCATCCACAAACAAGTCTGCACCCTTCATTAAAAGGACCATACCTAATACTAATAAAAGAAATACCATTTTCTCAATCCTTTCAAAGTCACCTTATTATATCACAGACGAAAAAGAAAAGAAGAGATTTTTCATCTCCTGGTATCCATTGTTACAAACATTGAACAAAAGAACGTGTCTTCTTTTTCGAAGCCATCTCTTTTCAGCTTTACCTAAGCTTTCATCAGCAGCTTTTCAATCGACTCTTCACTTACTGAGAAGATAGATGCGATAGCTTTAATTCCAAATCCCTTGTCCATCATTTTTTGATACATCTCAAGCTCTTTTTTCTCACTACCCTGTTCAATTCCTTGTTCAATGCCTTTTTTTATCCCTTCAGCTTCCCATTCCTTTGACTTTACTTCAAGCCATCTCTTTTCAGCTTCACACATTTAATTTCTCCTAAGCTTTCATCAGCAGCTTTTCAATCGACTCTTCACTTACTGAGAAGATAGA